>Ga0075524_10000129_pt1 | contig 15264 bp, 18 predicted proteins | sample NGEPerone_FD_76826 | JGI IMG/M metagenome (GOLD analysis project Ga0075524, IMG submission 76826) | Arctic peat soil microbial communities from the Barrow Environmental Observatory site, Barrow, Alaska, USA - NGEE Permafrost154B-one | ecosystem: Environmental > Terrestrial > Soil > Wetlands >...
CGGCCTTCATCTCGCTGCACGATGCCATCGCCCTCACGTCCTTTCCTGTAGCACACCGCTGCGCCGGCCGAGGCGGCCGGCGTCTGGTTGATTCCCCCGGTGTCGGACGGTCAAGCGGGGGCGCCCGGCGCGATCGACGGTCGGGAGATCCGGTCGCTCCCGTTACACCCAGCACCAACAAAGCCCAGCAGGTCACATCACGGCGCACGGATTTGGGTTGCAAGATGGTTGCAACGGAGCTCTCGGAGGTTCTCGCGAAGGGCTCGTAGAACACGATTTACCTGCAAATCGCTGGTGGACCGCAGGGGAGTCGAACCCCTGACCTCCGCCGTGCAAATCCTGACCATTCCACTCCACTAAACCGCACTGAACCGCACGGAACCACTCATTTGCAGGGATTCTTTGGTGGTCCCGCCGCTCTGAGTCGCAGGGCTCCGCAATCGCCCGCGCTCAGTTTGTTTGTCAACGGGTTGTCAAAGCGGAGGTCAGCCGTCCTCGAACACTGGCCCCAGACGGGCGCTCAGGTCGGCCAGGCAGTAGAAGGTGCGATCGCGCAGCGGCGCCGCGATCTCGCGGTAGGCGGCGAGCACGCCGGTCTCTCCAAACACCTCAGAGCAGAGGGCTTCGCAGGTACCGCAGCCTGCGCAGAGTTGTTCATCGACCACGGGGTGAGCCATGACTCCCCTCCTCTCTCTAAGAGGGGCAGGTCTTGGATGCCCGTGGGACCGACGTGCCAATCGCGCAGGCCGGTCTGCGCGGCGGTCCGTCGCTGGCCCGCCCCCCGAGCCTCTGGTGCCGAGTAGGTCCGACGAGCTCGCGTGGCGGGAACTGTCCTTTCGCCCAACGAAGTCGCGGTTCAGGCGTCGCCGGCGACGGGTATCGGCGCGCGGAGTAGTGGTTGCACACCTCGGTGGTGATGGTGAAGCCGGGCGGCACGGGCAGCCCGATGGTCGTCATCTCGGCGAGGTTCGCTCCCTTTCCTCCGAGGAGCTCCCTCATGGTCTTGTTGCCCTCGCTGAAGCGATAGACGTGCTCCCCTGATGCTGACGTCTCTGTCACTGGTCCTCCATCGACAGCGCATCCAACTTGTAGCCTCGAACATGTGGCTCATCTCACCCGGCGACGGGTGAGGAAGATTCAAGACGCGGATCGCGAACCTCAAGCCTCGCCGAGTTCGATGCTTCGTCGCTCAGCATGGCCTGGGCGGCGCGCTCGGCGGCAAGTCGGCCATGGTAGTGCGCGGTCTCGCGCCGTACGACCGCGTCGTCCCAGCCGAGCACGGGAGCCATCAAGCGGGCGACCCCCTTGACGGCCTTCTCGCCGCGGTCAGACGTCTCGAAGGCTATGTGCGTTCGCCGGGTGAGCACATCGTCCACGTGCAGGGCGCCTTCGTGCGTGGTGGCGTAGCGGACCTCCGCCGCCAGGTAGCGCTCGGCGCCGACGAGCGGCTCGGCCAGCACGGGCTCATCGGCCACCAGGTCAAGCACCTCCTCCGCTGCCGAGCCGTAGCGGGCAATGAGGTGCCGCAACCGGTCTGCGGACAGCGCAGTGGCGCCGGGATGGTCACGCATTCGCACCTCGGCACCTGAGAGGCCGACGGCGCCCAGCAGCGGCACGTCTGCTGTGCGACTGGGGTCCACGGCGAACGGCAACTCGCGAGCCGCTGCGTCAACAGCGTCGCGCGCCATGACGCGGTACGTCGTGTACTTGCCGCCGGCGACGCTGACCATGCCCGGTGCGCTACGCCAGACCGCATGCTTGCGGCTCATCTTCGCTGTCTCCTGGGACGTACCGCCGAGCAGTGGTCGCAGGCCTACGTAGACGGCGACAAGGTCGTTGAGGGTGAGCGGGTCATCCAGCACCATGTTGACGTGCTCCAGTAGGTAGTCGATGTCCCCGCGCGTCGCCGCCGGATGGTCCAGGTCGTAGTGCCAATCCGTGTCGGTGGTGCCAATGATCCACTGCTCGCCCCAGGGCAGGACGAAAAGCACGCTCTTCTCCGTCGGGAGGATGAGTGCCAACTCGGAGTGGATGCGCTCCTTGGGCACGACAAGGTGCACACCCTTTGAGGTGCGCACCTGGGTGACGGGCGTGACCTCGGCCAGTCGCTCCATCTCCGTTGTCCATACGCCGGTGGCGTTCACGGTCACACGAGCACGAATGTCCAGCTCGTCGCCTGATTCCAAGTCAGCTATGCGGGCGCCGGCAATGCGGTCATCCTCATGGAGAAAGGAGATTGCCCCTGTGCCCGACATGCATGTGGCGCCGTAGGTGGCCGCTGTGCGCGCCAGTACCAATGACAATCTGGCGTCGTCCATCTGCGCGTCGTAGTAGCGAATGCCGCCCACAAGCGCGTTTGGCCGCAGGGATGGCACGGCTCGTAAGCACGCCGTGCGTGACAGGTGGCGGTGGCGAGGCATGGCTGATTTCGACCCAGCGAGCATGTCGTACAGCAGCAAGCCAGCCCCTAGATAGGCGCGGTCCAGGATCCTACGCTTCAACGGCATAAGGAAAGGTGTTGGGTGCACCAGATGAGGGGCGATCTTGTCTACTAGCAGACTGCGCTCTTGGAGTGCCTCGCGCACCAACTCGATGTCGAGATGCTCCAAGTAGCGGAGCCCTCCATGGATCAGCTTGCTCGAGCGGCTCGAAGTACCGGCGGCCCAATCGCGCTTCTCCACGAGCGCCACGGTCAAGCCGCGGCTGGCCGCATCGAGAGCGATGCCGCAGCCGGTTGCCCCGCCACCGATGACCAACACATCGAAGAGGTCGGTGGCCAAGCACTCTAAGCCAGCCCTGCGTTGTTCGGGTCCCAGCGCGGCCATCTGGTCTGGTGCCGAGTGGGACCGGCGAGTGGTAGACATCAACCCTCCAGTGCTCCAGTGAGCGATTCATAACGCGCTGGCATCCGCTGTCCCCAGGCGACCAGCCACCAGGCTGCCGGGGCAGCAGTGTCCGGCAGATGCTGGTACATGCCTGGTATGTACCATGCCAATTCATCGGTGGCCTGTCAAGGCTGGTCAAGTACGGACACTCGGCTAGCGAATCCGCGCGACGTAAGCAGACGTGAACCGTGGCCGCGTGATCACATGATTCGGCCAGGCGCAGCCACCTTGATGGGCCGAGCCGCACCCTCCCAGACGAGACGCGTACACGTAGGCCGCGCGTGGTTTCGCGGGGTCATAACGGGCGGCGCGGTCTGCCGCTCCACTCAGCTTCCAGACACATCGCGCTGTCACCGGGCAACCCTCTCGGCCATGGCTTCAATAGAGCCGAAAGCACCTTGTCGGCACTGCCGGGGCCCTCAGAGCAAGGGGGCCGCTGCCGTCAAGCGGACACCAACTCATGTAGGCCAACCGCGCTTCGCCTCAACACGGCCTACTCGCCTCTAAGGGGGCTATCGGCACTGTACAACAATGAGTTGCCCAACACGTCCACGAGCTCGGCAACGGTCGCGAGCAGCTTCTCTACGGCAGCATCCCGATCGCCCTCGACCAAGAGGGCTCGAACGACATCCATACCATTGCGAACATCAAATAGACCGTTCACAAGCAGTTCCCGTGTCTTCTCGGTATCGGGGGGGTACGGACGCCAACGGTCCTGCTTCTCTTCCTCTGCAGAGTTCACTCCACCTCCAACCCCGACGCTGCACTTCCCTTAGCAGGAGAGCCTCACCAACGGGATTGACAAGCTACCCAATCACGCACGCACTCCCTCCCGATCTCCATCGAAACGCCGACACCTACTGCTACCGTCCCGGCACCTCCGAGATGCGGCCGCCATCCCGCACAAACCTCCAGTGCCGCCAACTTCCAGTCAAGTGCCGCCGACTTCACACTACGTCTGCCATCGGCACTCACTCATACCACTCCGGAGCCTTCCGCCACGAGTTGAACGACTCGTACTCGTGAGAGACAAACAGCTCCGCTCCAGCAGCGCGCATGCTCTTCAGTTTGGTCAGAGACTTCAACGCCATCACCGGATCGTAGTGGATACCACTAGCCGTGAACTCCTCCAAATTGCGCGTGGTGTAACACGCATCCATGGCGAACAGCATCGACGGCCGTTCCTTCATCTCAATAAGGCAACTGTAGTGCCCCGCTGAATGACCCCTCGTCTCAATCATCCAAACGCCAGGAACCACCTCAACATCTCCCGTCAACAGCTCAATCCTCGGCTTCGGCCGGTCACTAGGTGCCTCAACACCCTTCCAATGTGAACGTCGTAGGCGCACGTTGTCCGAATCGTAGCCGGTCCTGTCAAGCTGTGGTGCCCATACCAAATCGCAGTATCCGCGTGAGAAGCTCTGCGGATTCCTTCCTTCCTCAAATTCCTTCTCATGACACATGAATGTCGCGTGACCAAGATGCTTGTTGAATCCGACATGGTCATAGTGAAAGTGGGAGTTCAGGACATGAGTAACATCTGAAGGCTTATAGCCAAGCAGCGCCAGTTGTGCATCAATCTTCTGACTATCCTTCTGCTCTGGATAGTCAATCGGCATGAACTTGTTGCCAATGTCAAGGTCAAAGCCAGTGTCGAACATGAACAAACCGTCGTCGTGCTCGATGAGCACGCAGTACACTGGAAAGCGCACATCTCCGGCCGGTCCACTGTTCCACCACAGTTTGTGGCCATCAATAGCCAGCGATCCTGAATCCAAAATGGCCACTCTGGTAGAGTGTTTTGTCGTAGACATTTCCAGCAACCTCCTGATAGGTCGTCCTCTACACAGCCCTACCTCTCCCAGGCCAGAGCGCCCAGCAGGGCACATCCCCTGGGGAGTGATCTCACTGCTACACTCGCAGCCGCGGGTGGGGCAGACGCGCATACGCAGCGACTAGCGGAATCAACACCATCCCGAGCACCATTTCCTGGGCCGCAGGCGAGAGATTCAGGCCGACGAGAACCACTGTAAGCACCGTGAGAATCGCAACGCCCAAGACTGTCTGAGCGTAACCTCCCCGACCGCCGATGAGTGTTGTCCCGCCTATTAGGACAGCTGCAACTGTAGTGAAGAGATATGGCTGCCCAATGTCATAGAACGCGCTGCCGCTGAAACCCAACAGGAACATGCCAGCAATCGCCGCCATGACTGCACTGATCGTGAACGTCGTCACCCAGATTCCGCGCTCCGAGATGAGCGCCCGCCTGGCCGCAACTGGGTTGCCTCCTTGGGCGTAGATAGCGCGACCAGTCCAAGTTCTTGACAAGAGAAGTACAGCCACTACGGCAATCACAAGCCACACCAAGACTGATGGCGCGAAACCGAATCCGGAACGTCCACCATCCGGCGTGGCAATGGCCGTGATCCAGCCTGGAACGGTTCCTCGAATTGTGCCTCCAGAGTAGATGGAGTTTGTCGTGATGATTTGAGTGAGGCCAAGAAGGGCGGTACCCGTTCCTAGCGTGACCACGAGGGACTGGCCTTGTTGACGGTGACTAATCAGTCCATTGATCACACCGACAATCACGGCAATTCCTATGACAATGAGAACGGCAATACCTGACGGTATTCCCCTGTTAGCAGTTAGATACAGGAGACTGACGTTCGCTGCGCCAACCACAAACGGAATCGACAAGTCCAGGCCGCCAATGAGGGCACAGAGCGTCTGGCCCAAAGCCACTATCCCCAGGAGCGATGCGGACAGAAGCATCGAACGAACGGCATTCACTGAGAAGAACCCTGGGACCAATACGCTACCCGCGACCACCAGCGCGATCAACAAGGCCACCCCGAGAATCAAGCTTCTCTGGGGCGCAAGCGTCGCCATGCGACGCCGGAGACCTGTCCTACCAAACTCGCTGGCTTCAGCATTCACATCGCTCGCCGAAGCACTCCTGCCGATGCCGTTTGGGGTACTGCTCTTCGCCATGTGACCGCTCCTTCTCACCCTGTCTGACCGCGCATACGACGCCGTCTTCTCGCCAGGTCGGTGAGTAGACCCCCCGCGACAAGTGCCACAACCAGGACCACACCGGTGGCAAGCTGAACGACATAGCTGGCGGCCATCCCAAAGCGAAATGTCGTCAAGATGTACGAGATCAGCCACACGTCAACCGCACCCAGGACGGCACCGATTCCACTGGCCCTCCCGCCCGATAGGCTGGCGCCACCCAGCACTAGAGCCGTGACTGCCGTGAGTGTAAATGCGGCTCCCGCCTTCGGATCTGCAGACCCAATCAGGGCTGTGTACATGACGGCCGCGAGCCCCACGTACACACCCGCCACCGCGTGCGCCCCGATACGCGTGGCAACCAGTCGAACGCCACTCGTATAGGCTGTGCGTTCGTCGGAACCCATAAGCCGCAGATTGCGAAAGAACGTGCTCCGCGCCAGCAGTGCCCACAGCACGAATGCACCCAATAGCACGAACAACGCCGGAGAGAACACCTGCTGGGCTTGCGGGCTCCAGAGCCAGTCGTACAGCCACGTGGGTGCTGTTCCGCTTGGCTCGCTGAGCCACACAAGGTTTAAACCAGCGAGGATCAAATAGCCAGCAAGCGTGACGATGACTGTCTGAAGGCGCAGAAGAGCAATGACAGCGCCCTGGAAGATCCCGATGAGCACCCCGACGCCGATGGCAAAACACACCACGAGCACTGGGTTGGTACTCCCCCACCCCAACTGTGATAGGCCTATGACAATCCCTATGTTGATGAAATTCATCAGGGGCCCGACGGCCAGGTCGATACCTGCTGGTCCCGCGATGGCAATCGGCGTCAACGCCAGAGCCGCAAGAATCAGGGGAGCCGACTCGCCCACCAACCCAGAGAAGCCGCCTCCACTGAACAGAATAGGACTTCGAATGGCGCAGAGAATCAGAAGAACCACAAGCAGAGCAAACGGCGTCAAGAGTGACATTTGACGACGCGACGTTCGCCACAAACCAGCCAGAAATCGTCGAACACTACTCATGGCTTCATCCCAGCAGTGTCTTGACGTCCATTGTCTAGGTATCCGAACATTGCGCTGAGGATTGCATCAATGCGTATGTCATGTCCCTCAAGGATGGTGAGTACAGAATCATCACGAAACACAGCGACCCTATGGCAGAGTCCTATGAACTCTTCGATTTCGTTCGACAAGAAGAGGACGCCCTTCCCTGAACTGGAAAGGCGCTCTAGCAGATCATAGAATTCACGCTTGGTTGAGACATCGACGCCACGAGTTGGATCGTTGAGAACAACGACTGATGGTGATGTCGCAAGTGAGCGTCCAATGACTATCTTCTGCTGATTGCCACCGCTGAGCGATCCTATGGGTGCAGAAAGACCACCATGCACTACTGACAACTGCTTTTCCTGTTCGGTAAACATCTCGTGTACACGCCGTCGGAGAATGAAGCCGAGTCGTTTTTCGCGTCTGTACAAGGGGAGACCGAAATTCTCGAATACAGAGAGATTTGGAAACAGCCCCTCCAATTTGCGATCGCCTGGGATGTACGCGATTCCGGCCTCTTGTGCACTCTTCGCTCCGCGGACGGGCACATACAGGTCCTCCTCGCGCCTGACGAGCACCTCGCCGGCTATTGGAGGCTGAATACCTGCGAGGACTCGAACGAAGTCCACCTGACCCTGTCCCTCAAGCCCAATCAGACCCACGACTTCTCCAGCACGAAGGTCGAGGTCGATGGGCGCGGCAATCGCACTGAGCTTCATACCTCTCGCGCGGAGGAGCGCGCTCTCCGGATGGGATGCGGCCAAGTCACTGGCTGCTTCGAGAGATTCCGTCCTCTGATGGACGCGCGTCGCCGTCTCTCCGGTCATTAGCCGCAGCAGATTGTCCTCGCTCAGGTCACCCCTGTTGAGCGTTCCTACATTGAAACCGTCTCGCAATACGGTGGCTCGGTCGGCGAAGGCGGTCAACTCGGCAATACGGTGCGTCACGACAATCACACAGACGCCTTCTTCCCGGAGGCGCAGCAGCTCTGCGTGGAAGCGCTCAACGCTGGCCTGGTCCAGAGCAGCCGTGGCCTCGTCTAGGATGAGCACCCGCGGGTTACTCAGTAATGCGCGCGCAATAACGACCCACTGGCGCACGCTGAGGGGAAACGCAGCTATGTCTTCTTTGAGGTCAATCTCGGAGCCCAACAACCGCGGCAGCAGAGCGTTTGCCCGGGATATCTTCTCGCGCTTGGAAAGCTTGGACCACGCGAAGCCGTCATGACCGACAAACAGATTCTCAAGGACGCTTGCGCCTTCGGCGACAAGCACCTCCTGAAAGACCATCGCCAATCCGAGCTGCCTGGCGTCCCGTGGACTCCGTGGGGCCTTGCCAAAGATCGCCAAATCGCCCGAATCGGGCGGCAGCACACCAGCGACGATCTTCGCCAGCGTGCTCTTCCCGCTGCCATTCTCACCGACGATCGCATGGATCTCCCCGGCTCTCGCAGACAGCGTCGCCTCTCTTACGGCAATCGTCTCGCCAAAGGACTTCCCAATGGACCTCAGAATCACGACATCGTCTTCGCTTGTGGCGCAGTCCACGGCCACGCTGACCTGTTCCGCATTCTGGCTGACCACTGGTGTTGGGCCAACTCGTCCCATTAGCCCGTTTCCACCTCGCCTTTCGAATGACTGCAGGTCGGCCGCCCGCTCCCACTTCTGCGGGCGGCCGACCTGCAAGTCACCGGAGACTCACTCACTTCGTAGACTTACGACGGCTTCCAAGCGAGCGGATCAGTCCCGTTCGTCCAGTAGTTGTTCATGATATCGGCGGTGTACGGGAATGATGTCCCATACGGCGGACTTACCCACCCATCAGATGCTACCGTTGCATCACTTGGCACCACCGTCGACAAGTCACTGTGCTTGTATGTCGATGGCGGATACAGAATGGACTGAATCAGCGGACCCTGTCCCTGAAGGATGCGGATGAGCGCTTCAAAGCCAGCCTGTCCTTCGTCTCCTGGCGGCCACACGTTATAGCCGAGGTCGACCCAGTCCGGGTTCTTCTCCCAGTAGACCGCAGGTCCCAACACTCCACCCAAGGTGAAAGGCGGAATCTTCCGACCAGACTGCATGTACGCCTGGAGTGTGCCCAACTCGCCCGGCGATTGAGTGGCAACCCCTTGTACGTCCTCAGGATGTGTCGAAAGCCAGTTCAGCACACCCGTTTGAGCAACCGGCTCCGTCCACTTACCTTCAACGGTGCCAACAATCTTAATATCTGGATAGGCCTCAAGACCCTTCCGTACTCCATCGGCGGTCATCAGGTTGGCTGCTGAGCCGAGGATTCCAGCTACCTCCAGCACCTTACCTTTTTCGCCCATCTTCTTGGCCAGCGCTTCAGCCTGAAGCTTGCCCGAAGCCCAGTTGTTCACCGAGACGCTGATAGCCCCTGGATAAGTAACAAACGCGCTCAGCATTACAAACGGCACTCCATGGTCATAGGCGTATCCAATAGCTCCATTGAGAGCCGTCGAGTCGCCAGACGAACTGAAGATACCGTCGCATCCCTGATCAACTAGTTGCTTGATCTGCTGAATCTGAAGCGTGTTGTTAAGGTTCGATTCGGTGATAATGACGTCTTTGACGAGGCCAGCACTCTTATACTTGGGCAACAGATCATTGAAGATTCTAGTACGAACACCCTCCTTCCATGAGTTGCCGGCATAGGGGCTGGCGTAGCCGATAAGCCATGGCGGGGGATTCTTGGCTTTGAAATTCAGGAGCGGGCTTGGACCATGCGGCTGCTTGTCGGCACCCTCGTACCACCCCTGCATTTCCGTTGGCAGACTCCCTATTGCGGACTCCCCTGCGGCTGCTCCGGCACTCGCACCGACAGACGCCGCTGGACTTGTGGAGCCTCCACATGCACCAAGCACACTCCCTAGACCGAAGCCCATGCCTACGGCTGCGCCGGCCAGACCGCCGACGGTTAGGAACTCTCTTCGGTTCCACTCGTGCCCAGTCTGAGGATCAGTCCCCTCCTTCTGCACCTTACTTGTGTCGGAATCCATGCTCCCCCTCTCTCGGTTGGCTGCGTGGCGACAGTTCGACTCGCTGGCCGCCTAGGTACAGTTTGCACCTCCCCCGCGCGTATTCCCCTTGCTACCTGCCAAGCGAGTGGCCCCATTGCATATCCGAGGGCCAGAATGGCCCTACCGTGGTCTGAACCTGGTATGGACCATCACGATTTCGTCATTATCGCAGCTCTGTCAAGAGAGTCAAGCTGGATCTGATGGCCGCCGAGGCGCCCGCAAGGACGGTCTCACCGTGGCCGAGATCAAGCGCTGGCAGGAGAAGTTCTTCGTCGCTGGCGAGAACGCTCCCCGGCCCGCCTCAGGGACGATTAGGCCGCCAAGGACGAGCAACTCGAGCGCCTGAAGAAGGAATGCGGCGAGCCCGTCCTCGACATCGACATCCTGAAGAGGCGAGCAGGGTCCGCCCTTTCGACCCGAGAACGTGCGATGAGTGAGAGCTGAGCGGCCTGCTGCGCCTGCTCGGCGGGTGACCCCGGAAGCCTCCGAGCGCCGCGCCTGCCGGCTGCTGGAAGTGCCCCGCTCGAGCATGCGCACTGCTCCGGCCGACAAGCGCGAGCGGCGCCCGTTGTGCATCGCCCCGGTCCAGCGCATCCGCGGGCTGCCCCGGGGCGTTCGACTGGTGGCTCGAGGAGGAGGTCAGCGACCTTGAAGGTCGCCACTATGCCTCTCGTCCCGAGCTCTCTCGACTGGCGTACCACACAACCCGCCATGAGCTCCAGCCCGCCTTGCAGCCCAACTCGATCCCAAGACGGCTCCCGACTTGCGAGGCCTGCGCTTCACAGAGCGCCACAAGCGTCAGCATGTCGCTGGCGAGAACGTCCAACCTCTTTGCGCCTGCCAATCATCCGTGCTCCGAGGGAGCCCGGTTTCATGCGGCGGTCAGCCCGCAAGCGTCTGTCTCAATTCGGCATTGCCGATCGATGAAAGTGAACAATTCGCCACTCGGCACCACGCTTGGCAATCACAAATGTGACACGACCATTGGTGCTGAATTGTCTTCCATCTCGTGTCTCTGTCATTGTGTCTATGCCGGCCACAATGACAACGGAAGCAGACAGGACCATTGTCGATTGCGTTGCAATTTCTGCCGTGCGCGGCGTATTCGTGCGGAGCGCCTGCTCGAAGTACTTGCGAATAGCGTTAGAACTGAGTCCAACGCTCCTGCTACCGGTGCCCAGGAAGAGTGCATCCGGCGCATAGAGATTGACAACTGCATCGACATTGGAATCGGTAAATGCCTTCGACCACTCCTCCACGATGCGAACGGCGTCACGTCTGGCGTCGAGAAGCGCTAGTGAACAAAGCGAAACGAACCAAGCAATGGCAGGGAGCATTCTGAGCATCTCTTCCCCTGAGTCCGTGGGTGTCCGAAGCTGCCCTGTGCAGGCGTTGCACTACGCAGGCAGCCAGGCGACCTGACCCTATTCGCCGGTCCACTTCCTGTCACGGTGCGAGAACCCTCTCGCGCAGCAGTGCCTCGGACCCGTCGTCTGGCTATGGGTGCTCCTATGCTACGCGAGAGGGCCTGAGCGTCAACGTGAGGGCCGCCTGCCGCATCCTTGCAGCCAAGCGTTGGTTCGTACACCAGCTCGGCGTGACGCTGAGGCCGCACGTGCAAGACCGCAAAGATGTCGCGCCGCTCAGCGAGCGGCGCTGGGCGATCGACCTCTCGGACCTCTACTGCGACGCCGACGACTGGTGGTCACCGGGCCGCCAATCATCGCCTGCTTCGCCCGCGAAGTCGTCGGCAGGGAGTCATGCGGCTGGTCGAGCCAGAAGCGATGCGGGCGGCGGACGAGCCGGTGCTGCTGGACCGCACAGCCGTCAGGCAGTCACCACTTCCGCCGTGTCCCGTCTGGTGTTATCATGCATCGCGCTAGGGCGCCTCTCGTGGTGAAGAGGCGGCGGACCGGTCTGGCGCCGCGCCAATCAGGTTGGCGTAGGCGCATCGCGATGGCCCGCGATGCAAGCGGGTGGCACGAAACGTGAATGCTGGATGGTGAGCGTGGTGAGCGGGAAGGGTGCGGCGACTCGAACCGGCCCCCTGTATCTGTGGGTCGCCTCGTTGGTGCGGGATAGCATCGAGGCGGGCGAGCTGAGTCCCAATGCTTCCATCCCCTCCGAACGAGCGCTTAGCGACAAGTATGGCATCAGCCGAATGACTGCGCGCCATGCACTGGAGACGCTCGCTCTTGAGGGGTACGTCATCAGAGACGCCAGGCGCGGCACGTTCGTTGCTGAGCCACGTCTTCATTTCAGTGTGGGCAGCTTCACGCGCATCATGGCCGAAGGGGATCATGTGCCCGGCTGCGAGGTGCTCACTGCGAGTACGCTTGAACCCAGTCCCCCCGTCGCTGAAGTGCTCGGACTGCCGGCAGGGGGCCTCATCCACCGGGTGCAGCGGCTGCGCACAGCCAAAGGTGAGCCGATTGCCATTGAGGATATTCACGTGTCCGAGCAGCGCTTCCCAGATCTCCTGGAGTTCGATCTGACCGGCTCATTGTGGGCGATTCTGCGGACGCACTACGGCATATCTCCAACGAGGGCCGATGCTCGCGTGGTCGCCATCACGCTCGACCGCTTCGAAGGAGAGACACTGAAGACGAAGGCGGGCGGCCCAGCACTCGCCCTCACCCGCACGGTGTATGGTGCCGATGGAGGGGTTCTAGAGCTTGCTCGCGACGTGTACAGGGGGGACAGAGCCGAGTTCTATGTGACAGCGCCCGTCGACGAACTGCCGGCACCTCGGCGATCACGACCGTAGGCGTCTGACCGCGTGTCTGCGAGCGCTCTAGCTGTTCTGCATCACGAGGTTTTTGACGCAGTGAGCCTGCCAGCGGCGTGTCGCCGTCCAGGCCTCCGTGCGGTCGGTAGCCTTTGTAGTAGGCAAGGAAGCCCGGCAGGGCGGCGATCCGTTCCGCAGTCGAGGCGTAGGGCCGCTTGTAGGCCCAGCCGTCCTGGACGATCTTCACGAAGGCCTCCGCCTTGCCGTTGGTCCGCGGCCGGTAGGGCCGCGTGCGCAGGTGCCCGATGCCACGGCTGGCGGCGGCGTCCCGGAAGGCGTGCGAGAGGTAGGGGCTGCCGTTGTCGGTGAGCAGGCGCTGCACCTCGATCCCGTGGCCGGCGAAGAAGGCCAGGCGCTAAGCTCGCCATCGGCGATTGTCGCCGAGGCAGGAGCGTGAACGGCAAGTATTTTACGAGTCGACCATTGCGCTTTGCATCAGGCGCGTGAGCCCCTCGCACGGGACGGGTAACTCCCCCTCTAAGGCTGCTCGCGTCCGGCGGGCGCGCCAGCATTCGGGAGGTACTCGCATGACCACCATCGAAGAGGACGCGTCGGTCGTCCACGTGAGCGCTCGCGTGGAATCGGGGCTTACCGTGCCCGCTCCGTACGGCAGTGGTGAGCCGATGACTGTACGCAGCCCCTGGGACCTGGGTTCCGCAGCTGATCAGCGCGATAGTCTACGAAACGTAGGCTCTGAGCAGGCAAAAAGCGAGATGGTGCGCGGAAACGGCGTGTATCTATGCCCGGAGGGGGTCTGCGGAGCTCAGGAGGCTGCGGCAGCGGGCGTGAGCTCCTGGATCAGTGGCGGCTCGGTGAGCTCAAACTTGGCGAGGATGGCGCGCTGCGCGGCCGTGATCTCGCTGCGCTGGCGGAAGCTGCCGGCGGCGCCCCGGAAGCTCCCGAGCTGCAGCTTCTGAAGCTCGCGGCGCAGGGAGGGCCAGCTCTCCTCGCAGGTCGTCTCCATGACGCGCACGAGCAGCAGGGCGAGCCAGCAGAGCACGACGTGGGCGCGGATGCGATCTTCCCTGCGGTGGTAGACGGGGCGCAGGTCGAGGACCTGCTTCATGTCCCGCCAGCCGCGCTCGACCTCGGCGAGCTGCTTGTAGCCGAGGGCGATGTCCTCCGCTGAGAGCGTGGGGTCAGAAGAGCGCAGGAGGTACTTGCCGTCGAGCTTCTCCTCGGCCTTGATGGCCGCCTCGTCCGTGCGCAGCAGCCCGCCGGCGGTGACGCGCAGGAAGCGGGCCAGGCCGGGCTTCGTCGAGATCACCCCGCGCAGCTCGGCGCGCTTCGTCACCGAGAGCTTGTCGCTTCCGTCGATCATCTCCGTGAGGCGCGCAACCAGGCGCGCGCGCACGGCGGCGTCGCGCTCCGCCCCCTGCGGGTTGTGGCAGACGACGAAGCGCTCGCCCTCGCTGATGCGCACCTCTTTCACGCGCAGGTTGCCGGCGACCTCCTGGTAGCGGCCCGCCCGCGAGAGCGCCGCCTTCGCCTCGGCCGAGCCCGCGCGCAGCTTCTCGCCGAGGATGTAGTGCTCGTCTCCGCGGCGCAGGAAGCGGCGGTTCTCCTCTGAGGTGAAGCCGCGGTCGGCGACCCAGACGACCCGCGAGAGCGTCCAGTCGCGGAGATCCTCCTTGACCTGACGGATGAGCGCCGAGTCGGCCGTGTTCCCGGGCCACGACCAGACGCGCACGGGGATGCCCTCGCGGGTCACGGCCATGCCGACGACCACCTGCGGCAGGTCGCCTCTGTGGTCCTTGGAACGTCCGTAGCTGCGAAAGCCGGCAACGCGGGCGGCCCCGCCTTCATCGCCGGCGGCCAGCGCCTCCCCGCGCTCGCTGCGCTCCACGGGCGCGTCGGCCTCGTCGAGCTCGAAGTAGGTCGAGGTGGTGTCGAAGAAGAGCAGGTCGACCTCGAGGCTCAGAAGGCTGGCGACCTGGTGGAAGACCTCCTTCTCCAACGCTCCCTGGATCTCGAGGAGCCAGTCCATGGCCCGGTAGCAGGCGTCGTCCGTGGTCTCCGCGAGGCCCGCGATGTGCACGTCCTCGCAGATCCAGCGCGCGGCCGCCAGCTTGGAGGACGGGGCCAGAGCACGATTCGCGACCAGCGCGAAGAGCACGCGCTCGGCGCGCTCGTCGCGGCGTCGCCCTTTGAGCAGGCGCCGCATGACGGCGTCGATTCCGAGGCGCTGCCAGAGCCCGTCCAGGGCGTAGCTGCCGCCCAGCGGCCGCGACCCGAGGAACTCGAAGCCCTCGCCGGCGGCGAACAGTGTCGCCTGGGGATCGGGCTCGGGGGAGAGGAAGCGCGAGAGCGAGCCCGCGAGGCGCTCCAGCGCCGTCCGGCTCGATACGTCCTCGCGGCCGAAGTTGTAGATCACCTGGGCGCGCGAGCGCTTCGCCACGGGGTCCCACGTGTTGTGGGCGAGCTGCAGGTAGCGGACGACCGAGCCGTCCTTGTTCTTGCGCGGTGTCGTGCGCACGTACATGGACTAGA
>Ga0075524_10000130_pt1 | contig 15243 bp, 12 predicted proteins | sample NGEPerone_FD_76826 | JGI IMG/M metagenome (GOLD analysis project Ga0075524, IMG submission 76826) | Arctic peat soil microbial communities from the Barrow Environmental Observatory site, Barrow, Alaska, USA - NGEE Permafrost154B-one | ecosystem: Environmental > Terrestrial > Soil > Wetlands >...
GGCTTCTTTATGCATCGATGAAGCTATTATGGACATTCTGCTTAATGCGTTTTGAACGGTAAGTTCAGGGTAGTTAAGTAAGACTTGAAGGGTTAGTTCGGCTGGGGTATCAATGACGATTTCTGTTCCGACTAAATAGTTTCTGGCGAAGCTTTTGAGGTGGTTGCGGAGTTTTGAGGAAAGTGCTTTTTGTGCTTGTGCTCTAATATGGAGAACGTTGTAGCCGCTTAGGTAGGCGGAGATTGCTGTTCGCATAACGGCCTCGGGATTATCGTTTAATGATGCTTTGATATAGGCTTCGTCTTGTTTTTCTTTTTTCGGAAAACTCGTGGGCGCAATTGAGAGCGAGCCGTCTTCTTCTTCGCGGACCATCATGGAGCTTCCGCGTTTGAGTTCGTTTTTAGTAGCCCATTCCTTGGGTAGAGAAATTATAAAGGTGGATCCGCCGGTAACTTGAAGCTTACGCTGTTCTCCACTTAGTTTTTCTGTTTCTTTGGTCACGCTTGACATCAAGTTACTCTTTCTATGGGAAGTCATTATATTAGGTATATCTATATAGACTATAAATATTATGTAGGTTTACTATATAACAGCATATGCTTTTTTTATTATACAAAAACGAGAAATGAAAATATGAACACTAAATATCTTGTTGTAACCGCAATAGTTGCAATCGCCATAATTCTCGGCTCAGTAGCAGCATATGTTTACCTCTCACAACCGGCATCAACCCAAACAATAACTCTGCAGGGTGCCGGAGCAACATTTCCATATCCGTTGCTTAATTCCATAATAAGCAATTACTCAACAAGCGTTAAACCCAGCGTCCAAGTAAACTACCAACCAATCGGCAGCGGCGGAGGAATATCCGCTTACAAACAGTCACAAGCAACCGTGGATTTTGCAGCATCAGACGCACCTCTCACAGCATCAGACGAAGCCAACCTCCCAAACGCTCTACATATTCCAGAAACAATTGGTGCAGTAACCATCGCCTATAATTTGCCAGACGTATCTTCTGGTCTACACTTGACCGGCAAAGTCATCGCAGATATTTTCCAAGGAACAATAACCAAATGGAATGACCCAGCAATACAAAACCTCAATCAAAACATAACCCTTCCAGCACAAACAATCAACACTGTCCACCGCTCTGACGGATCAGGAACAACCTTCATCTTCACCAGCTACCTAAGCGCCTCAAGCACCGCATGGAACAGCTCAATCGGAGCTAGCAAATCAGTGGCATGGCCAGTTGGCTCAGGTTCAAGCGGCAACACGGGCGTCGCGTCAAATGTACAAGGAAATCCGTACTCTATTGGCTACGTTGAATTAGCATATGTACTTGAGAACGGCATGAATGTGGCCGCCGTCCAGAACCCTTCAGGTAACTGGGTATTGCCAAGCCTTGATTCGACAGCGGTTGCAGTTCAATCGGGCGCTTCAAGCGGCTTGCCAGCGGGCAACGCGAGCTGGACTGGCGTAAGTCTCCTCAACGCACCAGACGCAAACGCATACCCCATAGTCAGCTTCAGCTACATCATAGTCTACAAAGAACTCAACGTGCTCACAGACATGAACCAGAACAAAGCAGACGCGCTTGTCCAATTCTTCTGGTACGTTGTGCACGATGGACAACAAGTCGCTCCCGGCTTATCATACGCAAAATTGCCTTCAAACGTTGTGCAAATTGACGAAACAACAATCAAATCGATAACGTTCGACGGACACCCCCTATCAACAACTTGAGGTGGATAACGCTCTGAAACAGCTCCACCACCAAAAGTTTTTTACTAAAATAAAATTAAAGTTAACAGGAGACTTTCTATTCAAGAATTTAGCTGCAATTGTAGCGGCTTCAGCAATCATCATTTTAATCATTACTGGATATGTTCTTACAACTGGTTCTGTGCCAGTGGTACAAAAGTTTGGAGCAAACTTTTTCTTTGGCAGCGCCTGGAACCCGGTTGAAGGCAGAGAAGTCTACGCTGCACTCCCATACGTGATGGGTACACTTGTCACTTCAGGCATCGCGCTCCTAATCGGGGTGCCTTTGAGCTTGGGTATAGCAGTTTTTCTCGTAGAGATGTCACCTAGAACGCTTAGAGTTCCAATCGGGTACCTAGTTGAGTTGTTGGCGGCTGTACCTAGCGTGATTTACGGGCTCTGGGGCTTGTTCGTTTTCCGCTACTGGATTGTAGATTACATAGAAAAACCCCTATCCACTTACCTTGGCTGGATACCAATATTCAGTGGAACCCCAATCGGCTTAGATATTTTCACTGCAGGAATCATCTTAGCAATTATGATTATTCCCACTGTAGCATCCATTTCCAAAGAAGTCATAAGCGCTGTACCCAATAGCATCCGCGAAGGCGCCTACAGCATCGGAGCAACAAAATGGGAAGTCATCCGCCACTGGGTAATCAGTTATGGGCGCTCAGGAATTTTCGGGGCAGTAATTCTCGGTTTAGGCAGAGCTGTGGGCGAAACCATGGCGGTTGCAATGCTCATAGGCAACCAGACGGGTCCGGCGGCTATGCCAACATCGCTTTTTCAACCTAGCCAAACCATGGCTTCACTCATCGCCAACGGGTTCTTAGAGGCCACAGGTTCATTGCAGGTTTCAGCTTACATTGGCGTCGGCTTAATTTTGCTCATTGTCAGCCTGTTCATTAACATTGGTGCGGGCATTCTGGTGCATAAAGTTTTGAAGGTTAAGGGAGGCGCAATAGAATAATCTTCAATTACAGCTTCCGCAAATTCAAGAATCGCCTGTTCTTTGTTCTATGTGCCGTATGCGTAATTTTGGCGGTTACTCCGTTGCTCAGTATCCTTTGGGAGGTTATTGTGAGGGGTGCACCGGAACTTAGCCTTGGCTTTTTGGTTAACAACAATTCCGCTGGAGGCATTGGACCCGCAATTCAGGGTACACTTATTTTGATTGGTTTTACAAGTCTCTTCGGCATCCCAATTGGAATACTCTCAGGCATTTACCTTGCCGAATTTGGGAACAACAAATACGCAACCGCAATGAGGTCAATCAACGATGTCTTAACAGAGTTTCCGTCCATTGTGGTTGGAATCACCGCTTATGGCGTAATAGTCATTGCCATTATCGGGCATTACTCGGCAATTGCTGGATCCATAGCACTCTCCTTCATCTTAATACCCATCGTCGCCAGAACGACCGAAGAATCCTTAAAACTCGTTCCTAATAGCGTTCGAGAAGCATCTCTTGCTCTGGGCGCTCACAAATGGCGAACTACCCTAAGCGTCGTATTGCCCACAGCCAAAGCAGGTTTGTTGACGGGCACACTTCTCGCTGTTGCCCGAATCGCAGGCGAAACCGCACCCTTAATAATGACCATATTAGGCAACCGATACTTTTTCCAAGGCTTAAACCAACCCATGGCGGCTTTGCCTCTTGAAATCTGGCGCGATTCTCTTCAGCCTCAAGCTAGCTTGGTGGCGCAGGGTTGGGGAGCAGCATTAATCCTGATTTTGATGGTGCTTAGCCTAAACATTATAGTTAGATTAGCAACTAGAGGTAGACTCAAAAGATGACAAGCACAAATAATGACCAAACAACGACCGTTGATCCAGAAATGAAAATGCAGAGTATAGATTTGAACGCTTGGTTTGGACAAAAAAAAGCCTTAAGAAACGTGAATATAGGGATCAAAACCAACTCTGTGACAGCAATAATTGGTCCTTCTGGATGTGGCAAATCCACTTTCATACGTTGCTTAAACAGAATGCATGAATTGACACCAAACGCCAAAATGACTGGTCAAGTGTTATTAGACGGTCAAAATATCTACGATAAACAAGTAGATCCGGTTCAGGTACGGCGAAGAGTAGGCATGGTTTTCCAAAAACCAAATCCCTTCCCAACGATGTCTATATACGATAACGTAGCCGCAGGCTTAAGGTTGACTGGAACCAAGAAGGGCAAGAACCTTGACGAGGTAGTAAAGCAAAGCCTTGAGCGAGCAACTCTTTGGGAAGAGGTAAAGGACGATTTAAAGAAGCCAGGCACAAGCATTTCAGGAGGACAGCAACAACGACTCTGTATTGCACGGGCGATTGCGTTGCAGCCTGAAGTTATATTGATGGATGAACCGTGCTCTGCCTTGGATCCGATTGCTGCGGCTAAGATTGAGCGGTTGGTAGTTGAGCTTAAGCGTGATTACACCGTTGCTATTGTAACCCATAACATGCAGCAAGCCTCGCGAGTTTCTAATTTCACAGCTTTCATGTACCTTGGCTCGCTAATTGAATTTGGATCGACTACGGATATTTTTGAGTCTCCCAAGAACCCATTAACAGAAAAATACATAACTGGAGAGTTCGGATAGGAGAGATGAATATGAGCAGAATAATCGATCGCGGATTAGAAGATCAATCAGTTCTAATAGTTAGAATGGGCGAGTTAACCTACGAAACCCTAGCCTTATCAATTCATGGGTACATTGAAGGAAAAAGTGTTCAAGCTCAAGTAAGGGAGCTATCAGACATACTCCTCTCGATGGCTGAAAAAGTTGAAGATCAAACCTTCCAATTAATTGCCCGTTTCCAACCAGTCGCCACAGACCTGCGAACCATAAAATCCTACATGAAAATAGGCAACGACTTCGCAAGATTCGGCCGATACGCCTTTGACATATCATTCATCAACGACCAGCTAAGCGGCTTAAAACAATGCGAAGACTGGACAAGAGATTACGTCAGCGAAATGAGTGAAAAAGTCCTATCAATGGTCAAATTAAGCATTGATTCACTCAAAAAACAGGATATAATCCTTGCCAAAACAATCTCCGAGTCAGAACGGCAAGTTGACAAAATGTACCTCGAATACCTGCACAACTTAATCAATGGAGAACACCCGAATAGTAAATGCGTAATATCTAGCGCCTTAATGACAAGGTACTTAGAACGTATTGCTGACCACGCCACCTACATATGTGAATCAATCGTTTACATTGTGACAGGCGAAAAAGTAGCTTTAGGCTAAAGCGCTCTTATCCAATTGAATTCAACAATAAACATTGTGTGCTTTTCCAGTTTAGCTTTTGCGAATTCAAAGCAACGTCGCCGTAGCTAATATTAAGTGCCACTACATAATCTCGTTTGGTTAGTTTTGTATGTCCATGGACACAGAAGATTTGAAGGTGCCTGTTGGAAAAACAGTTCTTTTGAAGGATTACGATTCTTGTTTGATTCCAAATTGGTTTCAAAAAATAGAGGAAAAAGAAGGCAAAAAAGCTGCTAAAGAACAAGCATTAAAACTTATTGATGCTAACAGCCAAAAACTTGTTGAGTTACAGGAACTGTTTTGGGCAAGCAACACATATTCAATGTTAATTATTCTTCAAGGGATGGACGCTGCAGGAAAAGACAGCGCAATCAGTCACGTAATGTCTGGAGTTAATCCACAAGGCTGTCAAGTCACAAGTTTCAAAACTCCTTCGGCAGAGGAGCTGGATCACGATTTTCTATGGCGACATACAAAAGCTCTTCCAGAGAGGGGCAGTATAGGAATTTTTAACCGTTCATACTACGAGGACGTGCTAATAGTTAAGGTTCGACCCGAAATCTTGGAAAAACAGAAATTGCCTATTGAACAGAAAGATAAACTTTTCTGGAATCAGCGCTATGAAGACATAAACATGTTTGAACGGCACTTAGTTAGGAACGGTACCGTAATTTTGAAATTTTTCTTTAATGTTTCAAAGAAAGAACAGAAACAACGTTTGCTTGAACGCCTTGAACACCCAGATAAAGAATGGAAATTTTCTCTCACAGATCTTTCCGAACGCTCTAAATGGTCCGATTACATGGAAGCCTATGAAGATATGCTAAATAAAACAAGCACAGACTGGGCACCATGGTATATTATTCCTGCTGACAAGAAATGGGTCGCTCACGCATCGGTTTCTGAGATTATTCTTTCACAAATTAAAAAACTTGATTTAAAATATCCCGTTTTAAGCAATGAAGAATGTGCAGCTTTGGAAAAAGCAAAAGCTGAATTAGAAAAAGAATAAGCGTTTCCATTCTAACTATGGACTTGGCGAAAATACACAATGTGCTTCTAGCTGCTTTCCGAAAGCTTCAAAGAACGCTTGCCGATTCTGAAAAATGCTCCATTCTTCTAGACTGCAGTCTGAGTCTGAATAAAACTCAAGTAGCACTTGATCTTTATTTTCTTTAATAAATTCCGCCTTCTTAACAAGGCAACAATGACTTCGATCAAGCTTTTCTGCAAATCGAAGAAACGTAGATAGAACTGCAATAGCGTGATTGGTTTTTTCGTCTAATCCTGTGGTTTTCAAAGCTTTTTTGGAGGGCAACTTTTTTCTATGGAAACGCGCGATGTTAGCCATTATTTGAATTTCCTTTTTATCAAAGCCGAGGAGTTCGGCGTTGATTATTATGTAGTGAGAATGCAGTTGGTGATCATTAAATGAAAGGAAATCGCCAACATCATGCAAAATCGCAGCATTCTTTAAGAGTTCTTTCTCTGTATCACCAAGGTTGTGTAGACCAATTTGTTTTGCACTATCGAAGAGCTGCAATGCCAAAGAAGCCACGGTTTCAGAATGTTTCTCGTCGAAGTTGCATGATCTGCCTAAATGCAGAATACTCCTGTTTCTCATAGGTGACTTTTGTAGTTCCCGGAAACCCTCAAAATTCGAAAGATATTCAGCGAGCAGTCCATCGCGAAGTTCCCGGTGACTAACGCAGATTTCCTCAAGTCCAAACTCCTCCATTATAGCTTCAACTACGGCTGCACCAGCAATTATTATATCAGCTCGATCTGGGTTAATTGCGGGCAACTTTTTTCTTTCTTCAAGGGGCAAAGAGCAGAGAATCGGCGCCAACTTTTTCAAGTATTTCCTCGACAAAGTGAGTCCACCTACGTTTCCGTTCTTTTTGAAAAGCTTGTTTGAGATTTCAGCCAAGTTTATCATTGTGCCTGATGATCCCCACGCACGTCTGGCACCGTATTCCTGAACCTTCGCTTTTAAAGGATGAACTTTGCTGCAAGCGTATTGTCTTATCTGCTTGTAAATGCTGTTTTCAACTCGACCCGTCCAGCCTTCACCAATGAACTGAGCAGTTAACCTAATTGCCCCTAGCCTGAGGCTATCCAAGGAAAAGCATTCATGTTGATTGCCGACTGCAATTTCAGTGCTGCCCCCGCCAAAATCTATAAAAATAGATTTTTCTTCCCCGATATCTATTCCGCTTGATACGCCTACACAAATTAATCTAGCTTCTTCTTGTCCCGAAATAACTTTAACGTTAAGTCCCGTTTCATTATGAAGTTTTTCCAGAAACTCGCGTTGGTTTTGTGCTTCCCGAATAGCGGAGGTTCCCACTGCTATTATTTCAGAGGCTCCATAAGTTTTGGCTAGGCTAGCAAATTTTCCACACACAAAAATTGCGCGTTCCATCGCTTCGGGTTTAAGAATGTTATCTTTGAATTCTTCTTCGCCAAGCCTGACAACTTCTTTTTCTTGACTAATGGTAGTATATGAGAAATTGGGGTTTATCCTTACCACTAAAAGGCGCACTGCGTTTGTACCGATGTCTACAAACCCAACTACGTGTCCAGCGGTTTTGACGGTTCCTTCCATATCAGCACCATTTTCTTAGCGAAGACCTTTTCAAACAAATCTTTCTTATTATTAAAAGCCTGCTCTTCGAGGATAGATTTCGTTTTGAACATGCATTCAACAGTTATTCTCTTTGTACCCATCTTGACTATTAAAACTTCCACGACTGATCGATGAGAGTAATCCAAGCCATCTGCTATGCGAAGGAGGCTAGCCAGAACTTTCACTTTATGAATAGTTGCGCGGTCAAAGGATTTGAGGTTGTAATCTGTTTGTTTGGGCAACCCCTTGCGGTGATACCTGGCGATGCTGGATATTATCCTTCTTTCCTGCGAAGTAAAGGGCAATTGCTTGTCGTTTAGAATTAGTTTGGCTGATTTTTTGTGGTGGTCTCCTCCTGATTTAGATAAGCCAACATCATGGAGAACAGCGGCGCATTCAAGCCAGCATCTTTCACGCATACCCAAATGGTGAAGCTTAATTAATCCGTCAAAGAAACCCAACGCAAGTTTCCTAACCTGTTGGAAATGGTTAATATCATGCCAATATTTAGTTGAAATATCCTGGCACACCTGCACTATTGCTTTGCCATCGTCAACCATTTGGTTTTCTTTGGTTTGATCCTCTTTGATAATAGTATCCATAGACACGCCACGAAGAAACATTTGAGCGAAACTTTCAAGTAAACCTTTTTTTCTTATCGCATTTACAGTGCCCCTGACGTTATAGTCAAGCCTAATCAACTCAACTTTAAAGGGATTAAAACTTAAAACAGCATAAGCTGCTTGAGGGTTTCCATCGCTAGGTCTTCCAACACTTCCAGGGTTGACAAAGATAGCGTCATTTGCTTGCTTCCAGAATTGCTCATGCGAATGTCCAACAATAATCAAATCAGAATTCGCAGCTTCGGCAAGGATTTTGAGCCGCTTAACAGGCGTGTCATGATAGATGTGCTCTTCGATCGACTCGGGGCTTCCATGTGCCATAAGCAGTTTTTTGCCTGCCACTTCAAGCCTAAGTGTACGCGGCAAAGAATAAAGGTAAAGTTCGCAGGATTTTGCCAACTCCTCTCTAGCAAATTTCAATGCAAGGTTTTTTTTGGCTTTAGCCTTAATTTTACCCTCAATAACCTCAAGGTCATAGTTTCCAAGAATACTCAGCACATTTTTCTCGCATAACAGCTCTAAGGCTTCATTTGGGCAGGGACCAAAACCTATCGAGTCACCTGCATTTAGATAAACGTCAACTCCTCGTTCTTCACTATCCTTCATGACTCTTTTCAATGCTTGCAGATTGGCGTGAACATCAGCCAAAACAGCGATTTTTACATCGGGATTAGCTAGAACACGTTTTATTTTGTCTTTATCATTGACAACTAAACTAATACTCTTCCTGAATTGAACAAAAAAGGCTTTCTTTTTGTTTTCATCCCATAAACGAACAAATTTCAAGTAATTTTCCTTTCTTCTTTCCGTCACGTAGTTTAGAAAGATCAAAAGTGCATTTTCAGCTTCCGTTGTACCTGCTTTTTTCTTCTGTTTGGACTTGTTTTTGACGTTTGCCTTTTGTATGAATTTGGGAATGTATTCTGTCCAGACGTCGCAGTCGTGCATTTCGCCCAATAAATCTTGAAAAGCTTTGATTGTTTCTATTTCTTCCACAAGTTTATTTTTGTATAAAGACGCGAAGGATTCCAAAGTGTATCGGAGTTTCTTTGCGTGTATTCTCATTTCATGGTGCTTTAGAACTTCGTTTTCCGAGTGAACCCAGTTTTCTAATGCCAAGAAATCGTCTAACTTAAACGATATGTGCCAGAATGCTTTTTGTAAAACCTTTCCGGGATCAAAGGCTTTTGATGGCTCTATTATAGTTTTTTCACAAAACTTGTCAAGGTTCCTTAAAACACCGGTTGCTTTCAGTTCCTCCAATCCACAAATAATTGCTGGTTGAATACTCTTTCTGCGGTCTTTATGAGCATTAAGGAATAAACCAATGCCTTCTTTCTCGGCTGCAGAATTCAGTTTGTTCATGTATTGCTCTACAAAGATTATTTGCACATCAAGGTCTCTTGCATCGCCAAGCAATCGCGTAACTTTCTTGATCTCGCACAACCATTCCTTGTACTTTTTTCTGGGTAAACATTCTTTGAAAAGAGGTATTGTTGCTCTTAGTCTTCGAGATGTAACGCGCGTTTTATGAACATATTCAATATCGTCACTTTTAATTACTCCATCGATTTGGGTTTCAAAAACTAAGAGAAGTTTTAGAAGCGCTTTGGCGCCAAATTTGCAGTAACTTCTATCACTTAGGCATGTTTGACCCTTAATGGTCGCGCTCATTCCAAATGCCTCTGTTCTTAATTAACCAAACTTGAGAATTGATGACTTCTTCGCCCTGTTTAACTGCTACTCTTTCATATGTCCCGTCGGGTAGCAGTTTTCTTGCCTTAACGTTGTCTCGAAGGGAAATTTTAAGCATGTTTTCAAGGATTGCTTGCCGCAGATATGGGTCTGGCACCGAAAGAAGAACTTCGATTCGTTCGTTGAGGTTTCTAAACATTAAATCGGAGCTTCCTATCAGCACTTCATCTTCAGCATCATCTCGGAAATAATAGATTCGAGCATGTTCCAAAAAGCGTCCCACTATAGAAATAACTGAAATATTGTCACTTACACCAGGAATTCCCGGTCTTAAACAACATAAACCTCGGACGTTAAGATCAATCTTGATTCCCTTCATCGACGCTTTGTATAGGGCTTGAATAATTTCTTTTTCCTCAAGGTTGTTGAGCTTAAAGGCTAAGTAGCCCCTGCCAGTTTTTTGATGAACACTTATTTCCCTATCTATCCGCCTGAGAATTTCTCGTTTCAAAGTTTTCGGAGCCACCAGCAGATGTTTGGTTTCTTTTTCTTGAACTCCGTTAATTATTGCGTTGAATAGGTCTTCAAGTTCCAACCCTATTTCGGGGTTTGCGGTAAGGTAACCGATGTCGCCGTAAATTTTCGCTGTAACCGCATTATAGTTACCTGAACCAATGTGCGAATACCGGGTTACACCGTTCTTTTCTCTTCTGGTGATTAGACATAGTTTTGCATGTACCTTGAAATTTGGGAAGTTGTAAACAGTGTTTACTCCCCCGCTTCGCAGTTTTGCAACTAGAAGGATGTTGTTTTCTTCGTCAAATTTGGCTTTTAACTCAACTATAGCGGTTACTTTTTTGCCGTTTCGGACCGCTTCAATTAATGCATCAACAATCGGTGATTTATGGTCCATTCTATACATTGTTATGCAGATTTCTGAAACATCGCTTTCTATGGCTGCTTCCCTCAATAGGTCAATTATTACATCGAAGCCATCGTATGGGTGGTAGAGGACGAAATCTTGTTTAGAGATGGTTTCAAAAATGTTTTTATCAGAAATAACCAGCGGCGAGATGCATGGGAAGAAGCTTTTATCTTTGAGGTCGGGACGGTTTATTTTTAATAGTTGCCAGAGGTCAACGAGTCCCAGCGGTCCATCAAACTCGTATGTTAAGTAATCTGGCAAGCCTACTATTTTGGTTATTGCTTGTTTTATGATGTAGGGTGTTTTCTTGTCAAATTCAAGTCTTGTGGGGAATCCGGCTTTTCGCGTTGAGAGACTTTTTTGTACGGATTTGATGAAATCCGCAGATTCGTCCATTAGGATGTCTATTTCTCCATTGCGTGTCAACCTGAATGAATATGCAGTGAGGTTTTTTTCTGACGGAAAAATTATATCCAAATTATTGATGATTAAATCTTCCAACAATACAAAGCGGAACTTTTCACTTTCTGCGTCTTTACCTGTTTCTACTTGTTCTTCTGTTGGAATACTGATAAGTCTACCAAATTTTTCGGAGGGAACATCGAGCAGAATGCAGAAGTCCGGTTGATCTTGGAACCCTGATACGTAAAGGGTTACATGAAGATTCTCGATTGATATGCTATCAAAACCCACTTTTGGGACTTTGATCGTTGGAGCAATTGCCGCTTTGAAGAACTCTCTTAAGTCGGTCTTGTTTTTTTCTGGTAAATCCTCAAAATTTCTAACGTAGATTTCCTCTTTAGCTAAGGCAGGCACGAGCTCATCTTTCCAGCACTTTGCATGATTTTCAATTAATGGAAGAATTTCTTTGCGTGTGGCATCAATTTGCTCCATAAAGCTCATTCCATTCATGGATTTTTCTTGAGAGCCTGCTTTGACTTTTTTAATAAGCCGAGCAACGCGCGTCATGAAAAACTCGTCGAGGTTGCTGCCACATATGGCGATGAATTTAACTCTCTCAAGGAGAGGATGCCAGAGGTCACGTGCTTCCTCAAGAACGCGCCCGTTAAACCTTATCCAGCTAAGTTCCCTGTTAAGAAAATAGCTCGGATTGTCTAAAAGTTTTTTTTGGGTTAAGGCATTGTTTGTGTCAGAATCGCGATTGTTTGGAGCTAACAAAGTCTTCTACCTGTAGTTTTCCATCGTTAATGCCCTCTGCTACTTCAGAATAGCATAATAACGCTTTGCATCATTATCATCGAAGCAATATAAAAAAATCTTTGCTTCAGCGTTCATGCTTCTTTATCGAATAGTTGTTTTGAGCACATTTTGGTCTGCGAACCGCAAACGTTTCGTACTCGAATAGGGGAACTCGTTTGTCCATTTCAAATTACTCCTGCTATTTTCTATTTGTTTGAGGTTGCCCTTAAGGGCTCTCAAAATAGAGTATATAGCTCCCAATAGTCTATGTAGGAAAGGTTAAATTTCTCGCCCTATAAGTAAGCCATATGAATTCTTTGACTCTTAAAGAAAACGGCTTTGCCGAATTCCTTCCATTAAAAGGGCTATCATTTTCGTCCCTGCCCTTCGATAAAAGCAGTGTTTTTGTTCTTGCTGACTGCACCTTAACTGGAAAACCAGCATCTGACATTTTGTACATTGGCAAATCCAAGAAACCGACAAAAAGAGTCTTCGGCGGATATCTGGCTGGATACGGCGGAAAAACAACCCGAAAAATTAATTCAATGCTTCTAAATGACGGATACCTCGAAAAAGTCGCTATCGGCTGGATGCTGAGCGAAAACCCAAAGTTAGCACAAAAAGAACTAATGGAGAGTTTTAAGAAAGAACATGGCGAATACCCGGCTTGGAACGTTTCAAAGAAGGTTCCTGCAATTCCTCAACCACAAAAGCCGAAAGCAGCGCTAAAAGCCGTTAAACCTCACCCCATTCACAAATAACTTAACAAACGTCTTGTCAAGAAACAACTGCTATTTTGAAGAATAATGCCTAATCAATTCTGTAGTTGACCAGGGTAAGCAATCCTTCTCTTTAAACCCCAACAACACTGCGTACTTATAGATTAAATCAGAGTTTTCTGCTTCTATTTCCAAAAACTCAGGAATAAACCCACATCTGCCCGAGTAGCGATCAAAGTCAAAACGCGCACCATCAAGCGTATAGCTGACCCTGTGCTTCTTCATGCTTTCAATTACAGATAAACCTAAATTTTCAAGGATTTTCTCCATGATCTCCAGACTGGAAACTCCTACGGAGTATTCTTTTGCAGTTTTGGCTTTTGAGGTAAAGTGGACTTTTTTAAATGTTAATTCGATTTTATCCTGCTCTTTTCTTAGACGGAGAACGTTTTTTTGTTTAATAATTGTTCCTTTTTTGAAGTCAAAGAACAACGTTTCGATCTCGCCGTCAAAAACTTTTTTGGCGCCTAAATTGGCTAGGGTCTTCTCAACCTTTGCTCTATTCACTTCTAGAATCTTGACTTCTACTTCTTCCATACAGGCTAAGAAAGGGTTTGGCGGTTAAAAACTTCGCTCTTAGCAAAATTCTTGAACATTTGTTTGATAACCAAAAAATTTGGAAATGTTAGGTAATTAGTGATTATTATTGTGTTATGTTTGTTTTGATTGATAATTATGTTGCAAAGCTCATATGTTTGGCTTTGTTTCAAACAGTAGAGTAACCTTCAAAAGCAACATTTCAACACTCCATTGACTAATGATACCTGTTCTGAATGTTAATTGGCAAAGCCCCTCAGCCGACTTCAGCCTGAGTGAGCGCGATGCTGATGTCTTGGCGCTAATCGAAACAGAAGACTTAGCCACATTCACCTTCGACGGATTAAAACGAAGAACAGGACTTCACCCAGAAACCCTCTCACGAATACTTAGTCGACTCGAAGAAGAAGGCATCGTAAAAAAGGTTCATGAAGGCTACAAGGTAACTCCTAAAATAACCGAGCTAAAACTTCGTATACCACAAAAAGAAACCCCAACCGCACCCCTCTTACAGACTTTCTTGCCCTCGGACCTTATGACTCAGCAGCTGATTTTGTCGCTTAAAGGCAAATGGTTTGGTCTGCTCCGCTGGTTTGGCATATCCGAAAACAATCAGGGCGTTACTCTAAAATGGATTACAGAAGACGGTGCAATTCAAATAGCAGCAAATATTCAAGGCACAGCTCTAAATATCGAAGCCAAATTCCTAACAAGCAACAACGTAAACTTGGCGTTGAAAGCCTCCTATCAATTGATGTCACTTATCGGCAAACTTTGTATTACCTCTCAGTCTACACGACATGTCATGACCAGAAACGTTGGTTACTTCGGCAGGTCCATGATGCCAGCCTAATTTTGTGACTGACTATGAGTATTCCTTAGTCAACAAATACCTTTTTGCCCTTATTCTCTTTTGGAGAAAAACCAAATGAGTCAATTAACTAACCCATTAGCAGTCTTAAAGTCGCTCTCAGAAGCAACGAGCATCTTAATCAAGAAAACCTCAGAATCCGTTGTTAGCGTAAGATCGCAGATGTCAAATGGCACGGGAGTTATCTTATCCAAAGATGGTTACATAGTCACATGTAACCACGTACTGTCAGGATGCAACACCGTCAAAATCGGCATAGGTGAAAAAAACTTCAACGCAAAAATCGTGGGCACAGATCCATACAATGACTTAGCTTTACTTAAGGCAGAGAAGGGAGAATTTACCTCCTTAGAGATGGGTGATTCCGAGAAACTGAACGTGGGACAATACGTTTTTGCTCTCGCTAATCCATTCAACCGACACCAATCAACTGCAACTTCAGGCATGGTGACCAGCGTAAACAGCACCATCAAAGGGTGGCGAGGAACAGCCATGGAAAATATAATTGCAACCGACGCACAACTAAACCCAGGTTTCAGCGGTGGACCACTCATAGATGTAGAAGGCAGATTAATCGGCATAAACGCAGCTTACGTTTGGCAAAGAGGCATAGCCATCCCCATAAACAAAGTTAAAACCATCACTGACCGCCTAATGACTGGAAAAGTCTCACAGAAAGGATATCTCGGAATAATCGCAAACACAGTTGCCATCCCAGAGGATATCGCTGAAGCAGCAAGCTTAGAACAAGAAACAGGCGTCATGATATTCTCAGTTGAACCAGGTTCCCCAGCACGCAAGGCAGGTTTAGCCATTGGCGATGTCCTTATCAAATTCAATGGCAAACCCGTAACCGAATTCTACGACCTTCCAAGACTACTCGCCGAAGACATCATCAACAAAGAAACGACATTAACAATCATCCGCAAAGAAAGTCTTATCGAAA
>Ga0075524_10000136_pt1 | contig 15090 bp, 17 predicted proteins | sample NGEPerone_FD_76826 | JGI IMG/M metagenome (GOLD analysis project Ga0075524, IMG submission 76826) | Arctic peat soil microbial communities from the Barrow Environmental Observatory site, Barrow, Alaska, USA - NGEE Permafrost154B-one | ecosystem: Environmental > Terrestrial > Soil > Wetlands >...
TCGCGGAGTAGTTCAGCGACGATCGACTGAACTGCGCTGCTCTGAGCATTGAAAATATGCACACGAGCTATTTCTGCCTCGACAGCATGTAGGTGGCGAAATAGGGCGCTGGCCAGGCCATCAACGATGAGAACTTCGGATAGCTCCGTCGCGCTTGGCGCACGACGCACGAACCGTGTGTAGTCGAGGGCCACAATCGCGAAGCTTCGCAGCTTGAGGACCCAAAAGCTAGCGAACGGATCGCTGGCTACTCCAACCTTGGGCCCGAACGGAAGCAAGTGCTGACCGATCCGATGGTCAACTACAGATGAGTCCGGGCTCTTGCGAACAGCTGAGTGCGCACAATCTTCGGGTTGCTGGTGGCAAGACGCGGGTGACAGTCACCTGCGTGCAGCCCAATTTGCTCACGGTCTCTGTGGAACTTGAATGGGCAGGTACGAGCCGAGTTGGTCCCGAGGACTCGGACCGCCGCATGTGCCGTCGCAGTGTGATGCTAGGCGTAGGCGCCAATGATCTCGACGTCCTCGCTCCAATCCTTGGCATCCGTGAGGACGATGAAGTCGATCACGCGCCAGCCCTCGCCCATCGTTTCCTGGAGCAGACTCCGGATATTGAGCCAGTCTCCATCAGGCGCTCTGTCGACGGTGTATGTGACGTGGATCGGGTTCCCCCGCTGGGCATCCTGGCGCAGATTCTCGCCCCAAGCGGTGAACGAGTCGCCATCGAGGATGAATCCCCACCCGTCGAGATCCATGAAGATCTGTTCGCTGAAGATCGTGCCGCCGAGCAACCCAAGATGCACAGTGACTTGCGTGTGACAGTTCCCGTTCTCATCGCGGACCTCATGCGCTGCCGTCATTGTGATGCTGCCTCCGGTCCCAGGGCCTGAGCGCGAAGCCAAGTCATCCGGGATCTCGGCCAGGTGCGCATGTTGGTACTGCCAGTCCAATACTTACCGGCCGACGCCCGCACGTCAGCTGGTCTCGATATGCCCGAACCGGTCTTGGCTGGTGTGCCGGCGCAATGCGCCCGATCGCGCTTACCCGACAGAGATTGAAGCGCCACCTAACGCTTCACTGATCTGCGCCCAGAAGAGCCAGCGCCGCTGCGCCCGCCCCGGCGTTCCGGGGGTGGCACGGGACATCGAGTCGGAGACCGCGGGACCTTGGACGCTCAGAGACAAGCCACGGGCTTCGCGGGTGAATACCTCGCCCGGCCGCAACGTTTCGAAGCAAACCCGACCTACTTCGAAGCGCCCGCACCCACGGGACTGTTGGCGTTGTTGGCCGGCGTGCATGCCCAGCGCCCTCAACCATGCGGTGGGCGACATTGATAAGTGCGAAATGGCGGTCTCCTGCGCCCCTCAGGCACTATCCTCGCGGCATGGATCAAGCCGAGGAGGCTGCCTTACTCGCGGATCACCAAACGCGTGTCGAGGAATTCGCTGAAGATCTACTGCGCCCTTATGTCGATGCCTTGCCGTCGGAGCCCGAGAAGGCCAACCAGAAGGAGTTCAACGACCCCATTTGGGGGACTCTCTACCTGCGGCCCGAAGAAGTAGTCGTTCTCGACAGCCCAGTTCTCCAGCGGTTGCGCAGGGTAAAACAACTCGGTGTCGTTCATTACGTTTACCCAGCCGCCACTCACAGCCGACTCGAGCACAGCTTGGGAGTAGTGCATCAGGTACAGCGCATGATCACGAGCCTCAACGACCGGGGCCTGGAAGCCGAAGAGGCCCCTCCGGCGAGCCAGCACAGCGTTGTGAGCGTTGATCTGGAGGCAGCCATGCGGATGGCCGCGCTCTGCCACGACATCGGCCACGGCTTCATGTCGCACGTATCCGAGTATGCCCTGGAGACAGATCGCCAGTGCGAGAATTTGCAGTTGGCTTTCCAAAACCAAAATCAGCGTCCGGCGAAACCACAGTTGTCTGAGTTGGCCGCCTACTACATGGTCGGGTCGAAGGTATTCCACGATTTGCTCGCCAAGGCCTTCGCCGTCTCACGGATCCCGCAACCTCCAGACCTGGCTGCCAGGATGCAGGCTCTCATCATGGGCCGGGCTGTCGACGAAAAGTTGTTGCTGGTGCATGAATTCATCAGTGGGCCGTTCGATGCAGACAAACTCGACTACTACGCCCGAGATTCCTTCATGTGCGGAATCCCCAACGTTACGGACATCCCGCGTCTCATCCAGAAACTCCGAGCCGCTCATGTTGACCGGGAGCGCCTGCCAACGGGGCTCAAGAAAGGCGTCAAAGACCGGCAACAAGGTTACGTGGTCACTGGCATCGCAACGTCAGGTGGTCGCACCCTAGATGAGATCGCTCTGGCCCGCACGCTGCTCTACGACAAGGTCTACCGCCACCAAAAGGTGAGGGCCATCGAGTCCATGGTGTTCCGGGTCGTGCAACTCCTTGCCGAGATGGCCCAGGTGCACCCAGCCATGCTGCCGTACCAGCTCTCGGACGATGATGCGCTATCGCTTGATCGTGCGCGCATCCGCGACATCATCGGCCGCGAGATCAACGGGGGGGACGAAGAGCGCATCGCCATCATCGTCGACCTCTCGAAGAGACTCCGCGAGCGACGGTTGTTCAGTCGAGGCTTTGCCTTTGCCTCTGTGATGACCGAGGACGATTACCGGCACGACCCCGGACAAACCAAGGGCCTCCAGTCCTTCCTTCGCGACGCCACGACCAAGCCCGACGCCTTCATGGCCAAGGTGCTTGAACTAGTTGTAGAGATCGCCGACGTCACCGGGGTGGCCTTGCCAATGCCAGTCGAGCAACTCGACTCCTACGTCAGGTTGAGCCCGCCTAAAACGTCCAAACGTCAGCAGAACAGCGACACAGGTCACGCGCAGCTCATTGAATCGGACGGCAGGGTCACCCCGTTCTCTGAGGACGCAGCCGAGACGACTCCATGGACGGACGCGTATGTGGCAACGCGCGATCTCGGTCACGTCTTCTGCCCACAAGAACTCGCCCCCATCGTCTACATCGCCACGCAGGCGGCGCTCTTGGACGCGTACGGCGTCCGCATCCCTCGCACGATGCTTCATTACGCCAAGCAGAGCGAGACAGGGATCGAGAAGATCCGACTCAAACTAGAGGAGCAGGGGTGGTTCGATGAGCGGGCAATCGAACTGCGCCCTCTACCCAAAGCACTTAAGGAAGCCGCAGCGCCCGACCGGATCGAGATGATCGCTGGGCAACTCCGCGGCTACTGGGGTCCTTCGCGGACCTCGAGTGCCAACGAGTCGGTCGGAGCAGCCGGAACGGTCGGCGCAGCGCAGATTACGGCATTCGTTCGGCAGTTCGCACAAGGAGGCAGCGATTTGGTCGACCCCGCCTTGTCCGCCCTGTCGCATCTCAGGATCATCGGCCGCGATGACACCAAACGTGCGGTGACCGAGTTCATCGCGGCGCACCCCGAGTTCGCCGGGGCTGCGTGTGCCCCACTCGGCGCCGGCAAGGACTCAAGCAACGTCTTGACGTACTTCGTGAACGACGTAGCCGAGGAAGCTGATCTGACCATCAAGACGGTCGAGGGGGCTGTCGCGTCTGGACGGCCGATCATCTTCGTTGACGATTTCATAGGCACCGGCGCCCAGGCTGTAGACATCATCCAGAGCTGGCTCGGTGTGGAGCGGACCGAAGGCATCGAGGAGGGCCGCGAGCCCCTGGCGGAGGACGTTGGCGCCCTCTTGCGTCAGCGACGCCTCGGATTTGTCTTCGCGGCCGCTGTGGGGCCGGGCGAGGCAAACCTGCGCGCGAAGCTCGACGCAGAAGGCCTGAATGTCGAGGTGCACGTCGGGGTCGGCGTTGAGAAATTGCCACGACTCGACTCTGCGGTTGACGCGGATCAGTTGACTGCCTTCACCGAATTCGCCAGAAAGGTGGGCGACAGAGTCCTCATGAACTACGACCGCAAAGAACGCTCTGTTGAATGGCGACGCGACAAGACGCTTGGCTATGGGGACCAGGGACTTCTTGTCGCCAGCGCCTTTAACACCCCGACGGCCAGTCTGACCCTGCTGTGGGCAGGAAGCCAGGACTGGGTGCCCCTCTTGCCGCGACGGACCAAGCGTTGACTGGCAGGGCTCGGGCGACCAGCCCACTCCGGAGGATAGCGAGGACCCGGCCCGTACGCTTGGGACCCGCCTGCACGACCGCGGCCTCGAGACGAGCGGGATCAGGGGACCTTGGAACCCGGGTTCGCCGGGTTGTCGCCCACCAGACCATGAACAAGTTCGTCGAGGGTGACCCCGAGTGCAACCGCCAGTTTGGCGACCGTGAAGAGTTCGGGGGAGTTCCGACGACCACCCTCGATGGCTGCGATCGTGTTTATGGACAAGTCGCTTCGCGCCGCCAGCGCTTCGCGCGTGAGCCTCTTCCCCTCGCGAACGGCACGCAATCGGGCGGCCAGCGCCCGTCCCCGCAACACCACTTCTGGGGTTGGCGGACGGCGTGTCATCACATGAACGTACCAGTACGTTCATATATGCTCAATCATGCCGGCCAGAGACTAGGATGAACCAATGCGAGGCGAGCAGAACGCACGAACGGACCCGATGTCGGCGGTCTCTGCGAAGGTGAGCGCATGACCACGGACATGACGATCGACGACTTCCTCAGTGGAGTCATCGCTGGGTGCCGGGCCAAGGGGTACCGCACTATCTCTTTGCGCGAGGACAACTTCCACGAAAATATCAAGGCCAGTTACGACCAGTTGGCTTCGATGGCCGGATCCCTAGACCTGGACCTCCGTTTCGCGGTCTTCCTCGACCCGCTCCACCATGACAGCCCCGTCGTTGAACAAGCCATCACCACCGCGGTTCAGCGCAAGTTGGTCAGCCTCGACAACCCCGAGTTCGTGAATATGCGCATCACACTCGACAAGGACGAAGCCGTGGAGTTGCTTGAAGACCTCCCTGGTGGCGCAGATCTGTACAAGACTCTCGCCGAGACTTTCATCGCCCGCTCGCACCTGGGCGCTCCCGCTCCCGCATCGGCTTGACGTTCGAAGTTGGCGAGTAGTCGGAGCGAATCAGGATCGTGACTTAGATCAGTAGTACGAGGGGAAGCACTTCACGCTCAGCGGCTGTCGATGGTCACTGTTGGCATCATGCGGCTGACCTGCAGAAACGCGTTGGCAGTTGTTGATCGGCGTCGGTCGCGACTGGCGGTGCTGCCACATTTCTGCCACATCAGGACTCACACAACGTCCTATCCATCTTGTGGAACCGGGACAGGTACCTCGGCAGCCTCATGAAGCCAAGCGAACGCAGCGGCGACGGCCGCCTCGTCGGTACGGAGAATGTCCAATGCGGTGCGGACGAGGGAGTAGAACTGGTCCACCCAAGAGGAGGCGAGCGGGACATTCCCGCCGAAGCTCAGCGAGAGGCTGGGAATGAGATGCAGACCGTGAAGCACGTTCATACAGGGCTCCATGGCATGGGTCTCAACTGACCACCACTCTGAGTGCGCGACCCCGCTGGCGAGCGAGTACGCCTGTCTGTAGAAGTCCAGCAGTCCGGCTTCCTCGGCCATCGCGCGGAGGGACTTCCCGCCTGCGAATGTGTCACGAGTATCGACAACGCGGTGGTCGAGGACGTCGTGATTGTGGCTGAGACGCTCGAACTCGTCGATCGCCTCCCGGAATCCAGCCTTGCGCGCTTCCGCCGGCACCTCCTCAGAGATTCGCGCATAGAGCTTGGCCTTGCCCGCGCCGTACTCCTGAAACTCTCGATAGACGGACGGCTCTTGCTGAGCCATCCAGTGGAGGTAGATCTTCGTCTCGACGAGCATCCGCACGATATGCGAGCCATGTTCCATGCACCAAAGGTCGGGGGCCGTCAGCACCGCAATGAGGTCGCGGCCGGCCCGGGCTACAAGTCCAGAGATGACCTCTTGCCGCTCCTTGTCGTGCAACCGCGCAGGCGCCGTTTCGAGTGCCTCGACGAAGCTGCTCAGCAAGTCCATCGTGAACTGGCGAAGGTGCGCTCCGTCGGCCGGCACAGGGGTTGGAGCGGCATCACCGGCAACCAGTTCCGCCGAAGAGTTGTCATCCATGTCGCGTCCGTCCTCTGAAACGTGACCGTCGCCATTGCCTTCCGTATCCTGCTTGCGGATGCACCGCGAGGTCATTGAGTTCGCTCCCCAGAACACCCGCGCCAACTTGATCGCCTCATCGAAGTGGTTCGGCTCGTTCACGAGCACCGCGAACTTGTGCGCTCCCCATCCAGCTCGCACCGTGGCGTCTGCAGCGGACCGTGTGGCTTCGTCACCCGGATAGTGCTTCAAGAGCTCGATCGTCTGGGCGTCGGAGCTGAATGTCCCTGCCTGGACGGCGCTCCAGGTGCGGAGGCACTTAAGGAGCGCTTCGCGGTGACCGTCCTGGAGAACGCCAAGCAGAGCCGCGCGAATCAGCTGCAATTCGGCCAACTCAGCAGGACGAACTTCCACCTGTCCCGCAAGCCAGGGTGCGGGCATGAAGGGGTAGGAGCCGAGGGCGCGGCGGACACCCTCTGAGAGTAACTCGAATCGAGTCGCCTCCTCGACGACGATGTCGTCCGCACCCGGGAGTCTTTCGGCAAGTGCCGAAAGGTGCGTCAGGCGCCCATCCAAAGATTCAGCGACGAAGACTGTTTCACCGTGCTCGCCTAGCCGATCCTGGACCGCCTTCTGCCACCGGACGAACCTACGAACACTCTCGTTCCCCTGCTCTGCGAGCACGAGAGCCGGCCAGAGTAGGTCGGGAAGATCGTCCTTGAACCAATCGTGAGCTCGTAGGGCACCCGTCGCCGCGAGCGGCGACATGTAGACGCGACCCTTCCTCACGTGGCCGGCCATCGGTCCCGTGTGCTGGTTCGGCTTAGGAACACCCACGGCATGCAACTTAGAGGAGAGAGCCGACAATCGCCGGACTCGAGGTCACGCCACATGTAGAGTTCACGGCCGTGCGTACCTTGGAGTTCGGCGGATGACATCTGGGCTTGACGACGGCGAACGGGTTCGGCGGCGCATCGCTGCGTCAGGTGCGAGCATCTACGACGAACCCGAGTTCGATGGGTCACCGCTGTACTACACCGCGGACGCCCTCGAGGCGATCCTGCACTCCTATCTTGTCGGCCTCCCGGACCTTGGCGGACTGCCGGTGCGCACACGAAGCAAGGTCGCCAAGACGCTGGTCTGTGACGCGCTCGGATATGAGCCGCCCGCGTCTTTCGCCAAGACCCAACCTCGCCTACGACACCCGAACCTGGACGTCTACGCCCAGGAGTCCAACAACCTGCAGGTGTGGAATCAGGAGGTGGACGCTGCGCGCCGTTACGTCATCATCGTCGTCAAGGGCGGCATCATCGCTGATGTCCGCGTGATTGCTGGCGCAGACCTCGCCCAGTTCGACACCACTGGCACCCTGACCAGCAAATACCAGGCGTCGCGAATCATGGACTCCGACGGAGCGGTCCTAGTCTCCGAACGAGACACGGATGGCCTGATTGCCGCCTACGAACCAGGTCCGCGAGTGCCGTTTGCGACATCGCCGGTCGAACTTCCTGATCGCGGACGCGTCCTAGAGATCGCTGGCGTCTTTGCGTTCCTTGCGCCCATCGTGGGACAGACCTACGACGATCCAGGCCTCACGCAGGAGCGAAACCGCGGAAGTGTCATCCACCGCGAAGCATGTGAGCGCCTCGGGCTCTCCCACTTCGCCGATAATGGGCAGTTTCCCGACGTACTGTCGCAGCTCGTGGAAGTGAAGCTCCAACTCGCTCGCACGATCGACCTCGGACTGGAACTCCCCAACTCGGACAAGCCATTGGCATCGGTTAACGGCACGGTCGCGGTACGCGACTGTCGCTACGCCATCTTCTACGGCGACCGAGACGGATCAACCTTTACCATCACGGCGCTTGTCGTCGTTACTGGTGAGGACTTCTTTACGGAGTTCCGGCAGTTCGGCGGCCGGGTTTCCAACTCCAAGCTCCAACTTCGGCTGCCATCCACCTGGTTTGCCTAGAAGAGCGTGCCCTCGTTGGGCAACGGCGCAGATCCTTGACCTGCGGCAAACGCTGCCTCGACGAGCGTGTCAACTGTTGCGAGAAGGGCTGCCTCCGGATCTGCGGAGCGCACGAGTTTCCGGGCCGCCGCCACAAGCTCCCGGGCAGCATCTGAATCAGGGAATGGCAGAGGAAGTCGGGCAACGTACTGAGTCATCCAACGGCGACGGCCAGCGTAGAGCTTGTTCCCGCACACCTCGTCGTAGTACCGCTGACCTAACGACGAATTCGCGACGGCGAGCATCAGCAGGGCCAAGTCTTCAGAACCGACATCCGTAACCGAGATCCAGTAGCAGTCGCCGTTGACAACCGCACCGGACTCGTCGAGTGCAAACTGTGCCGCGACGCTGATGTCAGGGAAGACGATCTTGGGCGCGGCCCAGTCGGCTGGACGCTGAGGAACCCAGATCTCGTACCACTGGCGGCCGCCCTCGATGACGTACTTTCGACCCTTGAGCCGCTCAGCATGGGACGCCAGATAGCTCATGGCCCGGGGGTACTCGCGCATGTCAACGAGAGTGCGCTTCGGCTTGCTCAGGTCGTACGGGTAAAGGACCTTCATCGACTTCATCTCGTCGACGCGCCATGCCACGACACCGTCGTGCGTGATCAGTGGCAGCAGAAGCTCGGCCTCAGGCTGCGGGTTGCGCCTTTCCCAGTCCTTGCCGATGAACACGGCGTCCGCGGTCGTCTTGATCCCTACCCGGATCTTGGCGATGTCACCGAACGTCTTCCAAGTCGCCGACTCGATTGCCTGAAGCCACCCACCGCCAGCCGTATGGGCGAGGCGCCATGGATCCGCAGGTGTCAACGAGTGCGCTAGCCGGCCAACCCTGACTCTGATATTTCGCCCGCCATGTGTCACCGATGAGTCCGTGTCCGAAACGAGGGCGGCGAACAGAGAGAGCGAATCGTGTGGGTCGGCGTTTGCATCCTCGTAAGCCGACGAGAAGGGACAATCAGGTTCGCCTTGGGTTGGACGGTTCAGAGCAACGACGATCGCCGGTAGAACCGCCGCTTCAAACAGTCGCGTGTCGCCGAGGTCGAAGACTTCGACAGGGGTCAGGTCCCTCTGGAGCACACGGCGGACGTTCACGCCCGCTTTTGTCGTCATGAATCGGTTGGAGCACAAGAGGCCGAGCACTCCGCCGGGGCGGAGCAACTTGGGCATGAGGGTCACGAAAGGGTGCGTCAGGTCAACGCGACCCTGCAAACCAAACTCCTCTGCGAGTTCCTGAGCGAACTCCTGTCCCAACTGTTGAGTCCGAACGTACGGCGGATTCGTGATAACAGCATCGACTGCATGAGTTCCGAGGCTGCGCGACACGGCGAGGAAGTCGGCATGCTCGACCCGAATAGGCACACCGGCCGCGAATGCCCGGTCACGCGCGACCGAGACAGCGGTCGGGTCCAGGTCGTAACCGACGAGCTCTAGGTCCGCGTCAAGTCCCAGAGCGACCGCAGCACGATGCGCTGCTAACAACAGTTCGCCGTCGCCACAAGCCGGATCCAAGACCCTTATCGGACGGGACCCATCGAGCTGGGAGAGGGTTCGAGTCGCAAGGAAGTCAGCGAGCTCCACGGGTGTGTAGTGCTTGCCGTGGCGCTTACGGTCCGCGGCGGACTCCACGATGGTCATGGCTACCTCCTCGGCCTAGAAGCTTGCTCGTCCATCGACTCTAATCGGTGACCCCGACACGCAACGCGGGCCGCGCCAGAACGTACAGAGTCGAGCAGCAGTTCCAGGCGGAGGGCGTCGCAGCCGAGATCGATCATCCGGTTGACGGCCGACTCCAGCCGCCCAATCAGATCGGCATCATCTCCGTCAGCCGAGGAGGTCGCCGGGCCAACGTCGCCGGTGATTTCGTCGAGGTGGATCAGCAGCCGGTCGAAGTGGCTCGACTGATCAATGTCGGTCGCGCTGTCCGCGAGTGCGGCGAGACAGGAGCGGGCTTCCCCAAGGGTGTCGGCGCAGCGCGGCGGCGTACCTCGCATTCACCGAGGCAGTCGCGCTAAGGACTGCCCCCCTCGGGGCGACGGTCCCGTGGCTCACAGGGGCTGCGACTGCGCTTAACGGCCTCAGGGCAGCGATGGGGGTGGGGCGATCCGCGCGGATCGGCAGCACGGCCGGTGGAATGAACCTTGTCGCAGCCGTGGCCGTTGGAGCAGTTGTCGCCACCATCTTGGACCGGCAGGCAACCGCGAAGCGCAACCGCAAGCAACAGGAGTCGGCCGCCAAGCTAGCTGCCGCAGAAGCGGATATCGCAACGAACCAAGCGAACGTTGACGCACTGCTGGACGTGATCCCCAGGGTAACCGAGATCCTTGACTACATCGCGGTACATGCCACCCACGCGCTAACGCGATGGGGCGCCCAGATCGGCGAGGCCCCGGCGCCTTGGAAGAAACTCGGCGAGGCCGAGCAACAGCGGTATCAAGACTTCGTGGCGGTCGCCGCGGCACAGCTGGCCGTGGCCACGTTCGACCTCCAGGAGCTCGCAACGAGCCGAGAAGGAGACTTGGATCAAGCGACGGCGCTAGCAGACCAGATCCTCATTCAGGCGCAACGAGCAATCACCTCTTGCGTCTGACGCATCCGAAGCCACGTGACGGACCGACGCTTCGGATTTCTCAGGTGGTCGATGAGGACCGCCGGCCGAAGACGCATCGCAGTTCTTGCCACATCTCTGCCACACATGAACCCTGACCAAGCCGCTGACCTGCACAAACAGGCCAGATCAGTAGTAAGGGAAGATTGCGCCGGTTTGGCGGTGATCCCGGTTGTTGTTGGTACTCCAGTAAAGTACGGCAACGACCCCATCACCAGCCGAGCATAAAATCCACTCGATGTGCCGCGCACGTGCTCAGCAACACCAGACGACGGCTCGGCCGCGAGTTTGCAAGCAGGGGGTTAGGGGTTCGAGTCCCCTTGGCTCCACCGCAGGTCAGAGGCCCTTCCCCGTGTTCGGGAAGGGCCTCTGACGCGCTCATACCCCAAAGAAGTACTGCAGTCGCCACGCGCGGCGAGTGTGACCTGGGAGGACGGCCGGGCTTCGCCTACTTGCGGGGCAAGGCCAGGAGGTTATTGGTCCACTGGCGGTCTGCATACGTCCGCAGGTACTTGGGGCCGGTCGGCGGGTCAACAACACCCACCTGAACGCGGTCGGCCCCAGTTCCGACGAAGGCATCGTTGCCCTGCTCGATCCAGGCGACGAGCTCCGCACGGGTGTTGTCACCCGTTGCTCCCGTGGCAGGGTTGACCCACCACAGATGCGTGATGTGCTGGTGCTGGGTTCCACCGCTCAGGCGGATGTGGGTGAAGCGAATGGCCATGAGGGCCCTCCATCTCTGCATCAGTTTCCGAGGATGGCCCGGGGCCAGGAGGCCCCGGGCCAGACCATCACCGACCCCGCTTGGGGGTCTGTGACAGCGCGGATGCGGCGGCTGACTTCGCAGTCTTGGATGCCGCCTTGCTCGCGAGCGTCTTGCTGGCGGCTGTCGCCGCCTTCGCGCTCGTCTGCTTGCTGTTCCGTGCCATCTGGTCTCACCTCCTCGCGCCTACTTGTCAGCGGCACGAGGAGGTGATCTGATGCAGAGACACACACCGCATGTGGATCACCATCCGCGTGCCCGAGCGCCCGGTCCTCCAAGACCGGGCGCTCGATCTTTGGTGACGCGACCTCGCGTCCCCTCTATGGGAGCAGACGCCACCGACGCAATCGGGTCGACACGCCGTGCGCGCGCGGCTTCCGCGCCACCTATGGAGCCCCTTCGATCCAATAACGCGCGAATTAAAGCGCCCACTTGAGCGTGTTGCGGCTGCCTGTGTCCTCAGAGTCCCTCATACTGAACGAAACTAGGCACGAATATCGCGCGACTTATGGAGGAGCCATGGACGAGGCCGCTCTGCGAGTGACAACTCCTGGATCGGACAGCAACGCGGTGGCCGAGGGGTTTGACCTGCCTGACTTCTGCGCCCGGCCCATGTGCCGGAAGGAGTTCCGCCAGACCGCGGGCCGTGGTCGGAAGAAGGACTACTGCTCGGAGACTTGCCGAAGGCTCGCTGACCGTGACTACAAGCGGGCCAGGGCAATGGTCGACCAGTTCGAGGGCTTGGCTCGTCGCTCGCGACATGACGTGCTCGCGTTCGGGCGCGCGGCGGACGAGCTGGGCGCCGGGCAAGAGCAGGATGACCAAGTTCTCTACGAGCGGGCTCAAGCCGCGCTGGGGCGTGCCGAAGCCGTCCTTCAGTTCGTTGGCGACGCTGACGTTCGGCTCGTCGAGGAGTTGAGGACACTGTGCGAGCGGGTGCGCCCTCTTGTGGAGCGAGCTCGAGCTAGCTAGTTGTTAGGTGTCCCCCCAGTTGGCGCAACGCATCGCGAGTCGACTGCGCTGACACCTGGGAGTAGACCTCCATCGTGAGGGCAATACGGCTGTGACGCAGCACCACCATCGCCACACGGGGGTGGACGTCTAACGCGACGAGCAGGCTGGCGCAGGTTCGCTCCGGCATCTTTGCAAGCAGGGACACTTGGCGGAAACAATCGAGGTCTCAGCGTGCCATTGGCGTGCCATTACGGCCGGCATCCTTGGGCCCCTCTAGGCCGCTTGTGACCGCGAAACTCGGACGGTACCAAGCACATACCCATGCAGTTCGAGCAGTTCCCAAGCTGACAGTGCGGGTTCGATTCCCGTCACCCGCTCCACACACGAAAAGCGTTGCAAGCCAAGCGAATTGGGTCCAATCCCCCAGATGGCGACCGGCCCGTCGGCCTCAGAAAACACCGTTCGTGCAGCCAGCGTGCAACTAGCGAATGCCCTCAAGACCGGGGAGGTTACCCTGGTGGGGACCCGGAGTGGCCTTTGTGGCGGCCTGCCGAAGTGCGCGAATGCCCGCGTCGAGCGCGTCGGCGATGACGTGATCTGCCTCGCGGGTCGCGTGCTGGTAGATGATCGCCGCGTTCACGCTGTCGTGTCCCATCCGCGCCATGAGGTCGCGCGTGCTCACCCCGGTTGCGGCCGCGAGGGTGTTGCCGGTGTGCCGCAGATCGTGAAAGTGAAGTCCCGGCGCACCGATGGCCTCGACAGCCTCAAGCCAGCCCACCAGCGGGTTGAAGTTGCTGCGCCGGATCGGAGCGCACTTGGGGCCGGTGAAGACCAAGGCGGTCGGCTCCGGCGAGACGAAGTCAGCCAGGTGATCGGCCAGCTGTGCGACCAGGGCGCCTGGCAACGCGACTGTTCGCAGGCCCGCGCGGGACTTCGGGGGGCCGAGAACCATCCCCTGACCGCGCACCTCGGTGAAAGCCTGGCGGACGCTGACTGTGCCGCGAGCCAGATCAATGTCCATCCGGCGCAGAGCGGTGACCTCGCCATATCGAAGGCTCGCGAAGGTGGCGACCATGACGAGCATCCGTTGACGCGCAGGCATCAAGTCGGCCAGGGCGCAGACCCGTTCCATGGATAGGGTCGGCCGTTCGTTCGGGGATTCGGCGCCTGCCCCAACGATCCGGCAGGGGTTGCGACGGATCAGCTCGTCCTGCTCGACCGCCGTCATCAGGATCGCCCGCAGCAGGCGGTAGGCCTTGGCGACCATCGACTGCGAGATCCCCGAATCGAGAAGCCGGGCATGCCAGGTCCGCACCATGGAGGGGTCGATGTCTGAGAGGTGGACATTCCCGAATGACGGCAGCAGGTAGCGGGTCGACAGCCACCGGTAGAGCTCACGGGTGCGCGGTCGCAGTCCGGCGCGCTCGTCAATCCACCGACCGGCATACGCAGCGAAGGGGACCTTGCCTCGATCCGGGTCTGTCCACTCGCCGCGGACCAGCAGAGACTTCTGGACTATCAGCCAGTCGTTCGCCTCGGCCCTGGTCGTGAACGTGTCTGAAGCATTTCGCCGCACACCGTTCGGGTCCTGGAAGCTGGCCTGGAAGCGACCCGACGGAAGCTGGCGAATCATGCCGAAGCGCCGGCGCGCAGGCTTGCCCGTAGCCATCAGGCAACTCGCGGACCGCGACGACGCTCGACCGGCTCGACGGTCCGCGTCTCGATGTACTCGCGCACGGCACTCTCAGGGATGCGCACCAGACGGCCCACCCGGACGAACCGGATGCGTCGTTGGGCGATGAGCTTTCGCGGGAACTGCACCGAGGTCCCTAAGATTTCGGCCGCGGCGTCAACGCTGTGTAGTCGTTCCATACCTTGCTCCCGATCCGTGATGTCGCTTTGGCGGTCCAGTGGTAGTTGGTTGCCACCCCTAAGGGCGGAATGGCTTGTGGGCGGTCATTCCCGTGTGGGTTGCGCTTCGTTTCGGGCAACGGGCCGGTGGGCGTCGAGGTAAGGGTGTGCAAGATCCGCCTGCGGGCATGCGTCAGGGTCTGCGCGGACCGCCGCATAACGCAGCCCCGCGGCCGCCGCAAGGATGACCGTCGGTCCTGGTCGATCGTCCGGTTGGTCATGACGAGCCCAGCTCCTCGTCTCGTGCAGGTCGTCCTGCCATCCAGCCATGCCGTCAGGTCTTGGTGCCGGCATCGGTCGGCGACTGTGGATAACTCGAGGACATATCGGAGGGTGCTCCCGCCGCTTCTCGGTCGGCGCGTCCAGCGCCGCCCGCCGAGCCTCATGTTTGATCGAGTGATGACCCATCACATCGTCATTACTCGCTCCGAAAGGTCGCTGCTGCTTGTGACGGCCGACCACTGCCAACGGTCACCGCACCCCGACAGCCTCACGACCAACGCGCCCCCAAGAAGATGCCGAAATCGATGTGGCACACACCTCTTGCATGCTCGGTCAGACTAAAGTCGTTGGCACGAAACAATCGGGTGGGGGTGCGTGCATGAAGACCGGCGAAACGAGCACGACAAGCGAGGCGATCGCGGCCACCGACGACCGCCGGTCCGGGTCGCCGCGGCGACCGGGACAGACCTTGGCGTGTGGTTGGTGCGCGTCGCCGATCCTGCTGCCGGCGCGGGGTCGGATCCCGAAGTGGTGCTCGTCCTCATGCCGCCACCGGGCCTGGGA
>Ga0075524_10000137_pt1 | contig 15011 bp, 12 predicted proteins | sample NGEPerone_FD_76826 | JGI IMG/M metagenome (GOLD analysis project Ga0075524, IMG submission 76826) | Arctic peat soil microbial communities from the Barrow Environmental Observatory site, Barrow, Alaska, USA - NGEE Permafrost154B-one | ecosystem: Environmental > Terrestrial > Soil > Wetlands >...
TGAAATACCCATGATGGAGAATTGTTGAATATAAGTTTTCACGTTATCTTCGTCATGGTTTTTCATAGGATATTGGATTTTAAAGCGGGACTAGATTTCTATCTGGGTCCCCTTTTTTTTGTATCTAATTGCTTGAATTAAAAAACACTAATTTCCTGATTTTAAAGGCAACGCCTTCTTCCAATTACTCATCGAATTTTATACTTTACTAATTATTATAAATTATTCCTAGTTTTTCTTGCAAAATCAAAATTTAGAAATTACTTTCACATTGGTTTTTCATAGGATATTGGATTTTAAAGCGGGACTAGATTTTTATCTTGGTCCCTTTTTTATGTTTTATTTTAACCTTATTGATCCATCTGTACTCACTTTTACTTCATTTTCTTCCTGTAAAAAATTCAAAATCTTTTTTATTTTATTTTGATTAAAGGATGGTAATTCCTGAAATAATTGGGTTAATGAAACAGGATTAGCACTGATTATTTTTTTTACCCCATCTTTTATAGCATTATATTCTTCATTGGTTATAATAATTTTTTTATCCCTGATGCAATTATCGCAAACTCCACAGCGCTTTACGTTATGATCATTAAAATAAGCAGCTATCATTTTACTTCTACACCTGTTTTGATTTTTGGTATAATTAATCATTGTACTTATTCTTTTTTCAAAAGCTTGTTTTCTTTTCAAAAGATTTTTTTCATTGATAATAAGGTCTTTGGCATTTACCCTGTTTTGAAGAAAAATGATTTGTGGTTTTTCTTTTTGAGGTACATAATCAATAATGCCCATTTGTTGAATTTCAGTAAGAGTTGCTATCAATTTTTCTTTTTTTATAGAAATGAATTTAGACAGTTGGGTTTCATTAATTGAACACGGATAATCGAAAATTCCTTCATAATAACGAAGCAATCCTTTTACCACTTCATCAAATTGAGGATGGTTTTTTTCAAATTCCTGGAGGTCAGATTTTTCGGCTGTAAACACCACAGTAGATTGCGAAAAAAACTGCTCGCTATAGTTGATCAATTCTTCCTGCTCTAATATTTTCAATACATTATTTACTACAAAAGCGTCCAGTTTAAATTTTTTTACAAAATTATTGATATCAAAATCATAAGAAATTCCTTCTCCGCTTCCTGAAGGCAACTGAAAATAATTGCATATGGCGGCATATACAGTCCTGATCATTTCTTTCGGGGGGTACCTTAAATCAGATTGTTTTTCAAGTTCATTTAATTCTACATCATTATAAAATAATACTGCATAAGCTTTCTTTTCATCGCGCCCAGCCCGGCCTGCTTCCTGGTAATAATTTTCCAATGCATCAGGCACGTCATAATGAATTACGGTCCTTACATCAGGCTTGTCAATGCCCATGCCAAAGGCATTGGTGCAGGCAATGATGCGGGTTTTATTATTGATCCAGTCTTCCTGCCTTTTGTTGCGTTCATCATTTGAAAGACCTGCATGATAATAGTCTGCACTTATGCCATTTAATATCAAAAGTTCTGCTATTTCCTTTGTTCTCTTTCTGCTTTTGCAATAAACAATTCCACTGCCCTGAACTTTCTTTAAAATGTTGATCAATTTATTTTGCCTTGATGAAAGATTGAAAACGCTGTAAGAAAGATTGGCTCTTTCAAAAGACTGGTGAAAAGATTGATGATCTTTTTTAAACAACAATTTGTTACCAATATCTTCCTGAACCTCTAAAGTGGCAGAAGCAGTAAGCGCGAGAATAGGAACATTAGGAAAATGCTCCCGTATGGCTGCAATGCGCAAATAGGGTGGACGAAAATCATAACCCCATTGCGAAATGCAATGCGCTTCATCTACAGCAATGAGATTAATTTTTAATGATGTAAGAAATTCTAAAAATAATTCAGTTTCTAATCTTTCCGGAGAAACATAAAGAAATTTAAAATTACCATAAGCAGCATTTTGCAAGGTTTTTTTTACTTCAAAAAAACTCATTCCCGAATAGATAGAAAGCGCTGGAATTCCTTTTTTTTTCAGGTTAAGAACCTGGTCTTTCATTAAAGCTATTAATGGACTTATTACCAGGCACAATCCTTCATTTGCTAATGATGGAATTTGAAAACATATAGATTTTCCGCCGCCGGTAGGCATTAGTGCGAGTGTGTCATGACCTGCTAAAACTGAATTGATAATTTCCTGTTGAAGCGGACGGAAAGCATCATATCCCCAATATTCTTTTAAAATTGCTACCGGATCTTTCATCAAATGTGAAAATACTTTTTTATAAAATTGAAATTAAGCAATCCAAAGAAAGAAGTGGGTTTAAATGATTTAAAAAATTTTAAAATCGTAGAAAAATGTAATTGACGTAATGGTATAAATTTATTTTGCAGGCAACCCGAATTGGCCAGACTTTTCTATGTCTTAATTTTGCATAAATTCAACATTAATTATGGAGATTGTTTTTGAACTGGCTGATATTGAATCTACGGCAAATAAGTTTTTAGAAGTTTGCAAAAATTATAAAGTTTTTGCTTTCAGTGGCGATTTGGGCGCCGGCAAAACTACTTTTATAAATGCTCTATGTAAAAAATTAGGCGTTGAGGAAACTGTTACCAGTCCTACGTATTCTATTATCCAGGAATATACAACCAATGCTGATGAAATCATTTATCATATGGATCTTTATCGTATAAAAAATAAAGAAGAGGCAATAGAAGCAGGAATAGAAGATTGCATTTACAGTAATGAAATTTGTATGGTGGAGTGGCCTGGCAAGGCGCCCTCCATTTTTCCGGATGAAACCGTTTATTCAACTTTTGAAATACTATCAGATAGTAAGAGAAAATTGATTGTTGAACTTCCCCGATAAAAATTTATATTTATATTTTAATGTAAAATTTCTTCATGGCATCTTCAAAACCTTTTGTTTCTCCATCGTTTACATATGAAACAATGGAAGAAATGCTCGACGTAAGACCCAAAGGTGTGGAATTATTTATTGGCATTCCCAGGGAAACTTCTTTCCAGGAGAACCGCATTGCACTTACTCCTGAGGCGGTAAGTGTATTGGTGGCCAATGGGCACCGGGTAGTAATGGAAACCAAAGCAGGTGAGGGCGCCAGCTATTCTGATAAAGATTATAGTGAAGCGGGAGCAAAAATTGCCTGCAGTAAAAAAGAAGTTTTTGAATGTGATATTTTAGTAAAAAGCGCGCCTGTTTGTGAAGATGAAATTGATTTTCTAAAACCTAATCAGTTTATTATTTCCCCAATTCATGTTACTGCTATGAAGCGTGAAATTCTGGAAAAAATGATGGAGAAAAAAATTACTGCTCTTAGTTTTGAAAATTTAAAAGATGACAGCGGCCACAATCCCATAGTTAGGAGTATGAGTGAAATTGCCGGGAGTGCAGTCATGTTAATTGCCGGACAATATTTAAGTAATGCCAATAACGGAAAAGGGGTTTTGGTTGGAGGAATTTCAGGAATACCTCCAACAAAAGTAATTATAATAGGTGCCGGAATAGTAGGTGAACAAACAGCTAGAACTGCGCTTGCAATGGGTGCTAGTGTAAAAATATTTGACAACAGTATTTATAGGTTGAAACGTTTGCAAAATAATATTGGTTTACGTTTATACACTTCCGTTATAGAACCAGGGATTTTATCAAAACAATTAAAAACCTGCGATGTGGCTGTAGGCGCTTTAGCCTCTTCAGGCGGCCGCACTCCACTTGTAGTTACCGAAGAAATGGTGAGCAAAATGCGCCCGGGTAGTGTAATTGTCGATGTTAGTATCGATCATGGCGGCTGTTTTGAAACTTCCAGGATAACATCGCATACTACACCTGTATTCAAAAAATATGAAGTTATTCATTATTGTGTGCCCAATATTCCCAGCGGTTTTGCAAGGACAGCTTCCCAGGCGATCAGCAATGTATTAATGCCATTGATGCTTGAAATGGCCGACGATGGTGGCTTTGAAAATTTGGTTTGGTACAAAATAAATATCCGCAGTGGTATTTATTTATTTAAAGGTGCGCTTACGAGCTTTCATCTTAGTGAACGCTTCGATTTGAAATTTACAGATTTGAATTTATTGATAGCAAGCAGGAGATAAGATTCAATCATTTATATTCCCTCATATCAACGACTTCGTCACAAAAAGAATATTCTTTTTTATCATTACTGCTTATAATTACCAACCGGTTAGTGCAATAATGTTTTATTAACGAAAGATAAAGTGAAATTCCATCATCATCAAGATTGGTAAGTGGTTCATCCAATAAAACTACAGGAACATCGCTGAAAATTGCCTGTGCCAATTTTACTCTTTGTTTCATCCCGCTACTGAAATAACGGATTTGCTTATGTGCTGATTTTTCGAGACTTAATAAAGAGATGATTTTACCGGAATCCAGAATTGGAAGCCATCCTTTCATTCTATGGTGAAAAGAAAAAAATTCATTCAATGTCATTTCTTCTACAAGGTCAAGGTATGGAGCAGCAAAAGATAATTTTTGAAAGATTTTTTCAGTTACAACCGGAACATCATTATAATGATAGTTGATTATTCCTTCATTGTAAATTGTGGATCCTGAAATTACTTGTAATAAAGTTGATTTTCCAGAACCATTAGGACCGGTTATAGCATAATGTTTACCTGGTTCAAATTGAAAATTCAGGTTCCGGAAAATCCATTCCCTGTTGTAGCGTTTACCAAGATTCGTTAGATTAATTCTCATCCACATTTTCTTTGGAAGATACTTTCAAAATACCGCGCTTGCTTTCTTTTATAAATTGGAGAATTTCTTTTTTCTCTTCAGAATCGGGTAGTTCTTTTTCGATAAATTGAGTGGCTTGTGAAATATTTAATCCACGCATGTAGATATTGCGGTAAATTTCTAAAATGCTGTTTATTTTTTCAGGAGTAAATCCCCGGCGTTGTAAGCCCACTGAATTTACACCCACATAGCTTAATGGACTACGGCCTGCTTTAATATAAGGCGGCACATCTTTTATTACTTCTGTACCGCCGGCAATATAAGAATGAGCCCCAATTTTTGAAAACTGGATTGCAGCTGACATGCCGCCAATTCTTGCATAGTCGCCTATTTCCACATGGCCTGCGAGCTGAACAGAATTAGCAATTATTACATGATCTCCTAAAATACAATCGTGAGCTATATGGCAATAGGCCATTAATAAACAATTACTGCCAACTATTGTTTTCCATTTATCTTTTGTGCCACGGTTTACTGTTACAAATTCCCTGATGGTAGTATGATCTCCAATTTGAACAAATGTAATTTCACCATCAAATTTTAAATCCTGGGGAATCGCGCCTAATACAGCACTTGGAAAAATATTGCAGAATTTTCCTATTACCGTATTTTTCATAATAACGGCATGCGACATAATATGAGTACCCTCACCAATTTCTACGCCTGCATCGATAACTACAAAAGGATCAATTTTTACATCCTTACCTATTTTGGCTTCCGGATGAATATGTGCAAGAGGGCTAATCATATTATGGATTGGGGCGTTTTACAATTTGTGCAATTAAAATGGCTTCGGTAACGATTTTGTCTCCTACATACACAGTTCCTTTCATTTCGCAAATACCGCGTCGTATGGGATGCATGAGTTCCATTTTTAAAATTAATGTATCGCCCGGTACTACTTTTTGTTTGAATTTGCAATTATCAATTTTAAGAAAATAGGTATCATATTTATCTTTGGTATCTCTGGGAATGGCAATAAATCCACCTGCCTGGGCCAGTGCTTCTGCCAATAGAACTCCTGGCATTACAGAGTTCCCGGGAAAATGGCCCTGAAAATAAGGTTCGTTATAAGTTACATTTTTTATAGCTACCACATGTGTGTCCGAAAGTTCAATTATTTTATCAACCATTAAAAACGGGTAACGGTGGGGTAGCGTTTTTTCTATTTCCGTTATATCAAGTAATGGAGGAATATTGGGATCGTATTTGGGTATATCCTGGCGGTTCCTGTATTTTTTTATATGCTCTTTTATTTTTTTAGCAAATTTTATATTGGAAGAATGCCCAGGTCTGTTAGCAATAATATGTGCTTTAAAAGGGAATCCAACCAAAGCAAGATCGCCAACAACATCTAATAATTTATGCCTGGCAGGTTCATTGGGAAAGCGAAGGGTTAGGTTATTAAGAATACCGGCTTCACTCACCTTCACATCTTTTTTATGAAATATTTTTGAAATACGATCTACCTGGTCATCACCCACAGGTTTATCAACTACCACAATAGCATTATTAATGTCACCACCCTTTATCAGGTCATTTGCCAGAAGTTGTTCCAGTTCATGAAAGAAACAAAAGGTACGGCTAGGTGCTATTTCTTTTTTAAAATCACCAATATTACGCATGTCTGCATGCTGCGTGCCTAACACAGGTGAGTTAAAATCGATAAGAGTATTTATTCTATAATCATCATAAGGCAAAGCCACCATCTCTACTTTTTTGCCTTCATCAATAAAAGTGATGTTATGCTGAATTTTATAATAAATTTTCTCTGCATTTTGCTTTTGAACTCCCGATTTTGAAAGATGTTCAATAAAAAGTTGTGAACTTCCATCAAGTATAGGAACTTCTTCACCATCAATTTCTATGAGCGCATTATCAATTTGCATTCCCATTAGTGCCGCCATCAGGTGCTCAATGGTTCCTATTCTGGCACCATTGGCTTCAATAGTGGTACTTCTATTGGTTTCAATTACATTATCTACATCAGCTTTTACAACTGGTTTTCCAGGCAGGTCTATTCTTTGAAAATTAATACCTGTATTAGGTTCTGCAGGTTTTATGTGCATAGTAACTGATTGCCCGGTGTGTATACCGGCGCCCGATATTGTTACTTCTTCCTTTAGGGTATGCTGGAAATGTTTCACTTTAGAATTCAATGGCTCCATGGGCACGAAAGTATGAAAAGAATTGCTTTTAACTTATGGAAAAGGATAAGGAAATTATAAATATTTCTAAAATGATTCGAAAATAAAAATTCTTAATCTATTACTTTTTCATTTTTCAGGCGTTCTATCATTTGCTCAAGTTCTTTAATTCTTTTTTCCAAAGCGGGAAGATTACGGCTTAATATTTGGCTGCGAAGCGCATGTGCATAATCAAAAGCCGGGGAACCGGTTACTGCCGTGTTAGGTATTTTAATAGATTTTCCAACGCCGCTTTGCGCATTTATTTTGGTACCATCTGCAATTTGCAAATGACCGGCAAACCCTGCCTGCCCGCCTATCATTACGTTTTTACCTATTTTGGTGCTACCGCTAATTCCTGACTGAGCTGCAATTACTGTATTATTTCCTACTTCTACATTGTGTGCTATCTGAATCAGGTTATCCAACTTAGCACCTTCTTTTATGATGGTAGATCCAATAGTTGCCCTGTCAATTGTAGTATTGGATCCTATTTCCACATTATCTTCCACAACAACATTTCCAATTTGTGGTACTTTTTTAAAGCTTCCGTCTGATTGAGGAGCAAACCCAAATCCGTCTCCGCCAATTACAGCGCCAGCGTGTATGGATACATTTTTGCCAATTACACAATCATGGTGAATTTTTACACCGGGGTACAATATAGATCCTTCATCAATAATAACATTATTGCCCAAATAAACCTGCGGATAAATTTTTACGTTATCTCCAATAATTACATTTTCTCCCACATAGGAAAACGCGCCGATAAAAATATTTTCTCCCATTCGGGCAGTAGCATTAATAAATACAGGTTGTTGTATTCCTGTAAGGTTTGCCATCGCCATTTTTGAATAAGCGGTTAAAATAACTGCAAAGGAAGAATATGCATCAGGAACACGAATGAGGGCAGCATCTATTTTTCCTTTAACCTCAAGGGAATTATTTACTATAATTACAGATGCTTTAGTAGAATATAGGAAATCTTCATATTTTGGGTTAGCAAGAAAAGCGAGTTGACCTTCTGTGGCTTCTTCCAGTTTTCCAAATGAAGATACAGCAATATTAGGATCGCCTTCAATTTTACCATCTATAAGATCAGCTATTTGTTTTGCTGTAAACTGCATTGGAGTTATAATCTTTTTTATTAATTTAAAATTACATTTTAATTTGTAAATCCATATTTAGAAAACAAATGTAAAATTTTTTTACCGTGCCAAATAAACTTTGATTAATAAGTGCATTATCTACTTCAGAAATATCTTTGACTGTACCATCTTTAAAAAGAATATTGATGTGTTCATCCTTATTACTATAAGTTTTATTTTGAGTTTGACCCGAAAATACGAGATAACCGGAATCTTCCTGGTTAATATTTAGATATTTCATGGCTAATTCTTTTTTTTCTTTGATCAATTCAATTGGAATTTTATTTCCTGAATATTTTATTTTTAAAAGATTTCGGTTAATAAGATTCCTGCAGAGAATGGCTAAAATTTTATCGGGATGATGGATCCAGAATTTAATAGCACTGAGCACATCATAATCATCCAGAGCGCAAAAATCGTTCAGATGGTTTTCAATTCCCTCTATTAGATATTCTTCATTAAGAAAAATATTCAAAACAGCTGATGAGGATTGGGCTTTAATTGCACGAGCTCTGTTAATTATATTTACAAGCATTTTTTCAGCACACAATACCGTTTTATGCAAATACACCTGCCAATACATAAACCTGCGGGAAACTAGAAACTTCTCAATTGAATGTATACCTTTTTCTTCTATCATTAATTCTCCATTGTGAACCGTAAGCATTTTAATGATCCGGTCGTATCCAATTACACCTTCACTTACACCGGTAAAAAAACTATCCCTGATTAAGTAATCCATTCTATCAACATCTAACTGGCCGCTAACCAACTGATGAAGAAATATTTTGGGATAAACATTGGTAAAAATATCGATTGCCATTTGCATTTTCCCCTCTAATTCTTTATTCATTTTTTCCATTAGCAGCAACGAAATCTTTTCATGATTTACATTTCTGATCAAAGTATTTTCCAAAGCATGCGAATAAGGCCCATGGCCAATATCATGCAAAAGAATTGCAATTTTTGCAGCCTGTTCTTCTTCTTGTGTTATGGTAACTCCTTTACTTTTTAATTCATGGAGGGCATTGCTCATTAAATGGTAAGCGCCTAACGAATGATGAAGCCTTGTATGGACTGCGCCGGGATACACGAGTTGCGCCAATGCCATTTGATGAATTCTGCGAAGCCTTTGATAAAAAGGATGAGAAATAATTTTATAAATGAGTTCATCATCAATAGTTATAAAACCATAAACCGGATCATTAATTATTTTCCTGAATGCCATTTCTCTAATTGTTAAAATGATTTTACCTCTTTGCAAAGGTAATTTTTTGGTAAGGGAATAAATTATATTTGTACGCAACACGCACAAAAAGATTGATAAAAGTTTTAGACTCCTCAAAGAGTTCTTATAAAAAAAAATAAATGTATACAGCAAAAATTTTATGGGTTGATGATGAGATGGAAAGTTTAAAATCTCAGATAATGTTCCTGGAGCATAAAGGGTATGATGTAACTTCATTAAGCAATGGCCATGATGCGATTGATTATATAAAAGAAAATATAGTAGATGTTGTGCTTTTGGATGAAAGTATGCCAGGCATAACCGGGCTCGAAACTTTGCAGAAGATTAAAGAAGTCAATTCACAAATTCCTATCGTTCTTATTACAAAAAATGAAACAGAGAATTTGATGGATGAAGCAATCGGTTCTCAAATAACTGATTATTTAATAAAGCCTGTAAATCCAAACCAGGTTTGGCTTTCGTTAAAAAAAATAATTGATAATAAAAGATTGGTTGCAGAGAAAACAACTTCTTCCTATCAGCAACAATTCCGGGATTTATTTATGGCGCTAAATGATAATCCTGATTTTAATCAATGGATGGAAATATATAAAAAATTAGTGTATTGGGAACTTGAAATGAAAAAAAGCGACAGTCCTGAAATGCGCGAAGTCTTTCAATCGCAAAAGAATGAAGCCAATAGTGATTTTTTTAAATTTATATCCAAAAATTATTCTAACTGGGTTATCAATCCTGCAGCCGATGCGCCCATCATGAGCAACACACTTATGAAGTATAAAGTGTTCCCGCATATTGAAAAAGGTATTCCCACTTTTTTTGTGTTAATAGATAATTTAAGATTCGATCAATGGAAAGCGATACAACCCTTGTTTGCTGAAAATTTTCGTATTCAGGAAGAAGAAACTTTTTATTCAATATTACCTACTGCTACTCAATATAGCCGCAATGCGATATTCGCCGGATTGCTTCCCGTAGAAATTGAAAAACAATTTCCGGTAGAATGGAAAAATGATGATGAAGAAGGTGGTAAAAATTTATATGAAGAAATGTTTTTTAAAGCGCAACTCAAAAGGCTTCGGAAAGAAGATTTGAAATATTCCTATACAAAAATAACCAATCACCAGGATGCACAAAAGCTGGTAGACAATATCCATAATTTTTTACAAAATGATATCAATATTATTGTTTATAATTTTGTGGATATGCTTAGCCATGCCCGTACAGAGATGGAAGTATTGAAAGAACTTGCCGCAGATGAAGTAAGCTATAGAAGCCTTACCGCATCATGGTTTGAGCATTCTCCATTGCACCAGGCATTAAAGAAAATTGCCGATAAAAAAATAAAACTCATTGTAGCTACAGATCATGGAAGTGTGAGGGTAAATACTCCTCATAAAGTAGTAGGAGATAAGCAGACAACCGCCAATCTTCGTTATAAACATGGACGAAATTTGAATTATGATCCTAAAGAAGTGCTTGCATTTCGTGATCCCAGGCAGGCCGGCTTACCTGTGCCAAATGTAAATTCATCCTTCATTTTTGCAAAGCAGGATGGCTATTTATGTTATCCTAATAATTATAATCATTTTGCCAATTATTATAAAAATACCTTTCAGCATGGTGGTATAAGTTTAGAAGAAATGATCATTCCTGTCATCAGGATGACAAGTAAAGTGAATGAATGATCGGCATATGGCTATGATTATTTTGGATTTAATCTAAAAATTAATAAAAGTAATATAACAAAAATGACCGCACTGAAGAGCATCAGCCACTTTACCAGTTTTGGTTCAAAACTAAATATTGTAATGGTTGTTCCTTTGAGCAAGGGTGCACTAATAAAATTGATTCCAGCACGGTTTACTTCTTTTTTTTCATTTTCATTTTTATAAAACCAATGGGGGTAAAAATTTTGTTGAAGTATTAATTGCGATGAGATATCTGTATTAGTAGCTATGCTAATTTTGTCTGGTGAAAATGAATTGATAAGAAGGCTATTATTTTTATCAGCAGGAGAAATAAATACAAAAGGCTGATTTAAAAAAATATTGTTTTTGTCAAATTGATTTCCTTCAAAATATTCTCTCATATTTTTTAAAATAATAGGGTAAGGTACCTCATTTTTTACACCAATTTGTTTATTGTACATGCTCCAATCACCAACAGGTGATGGTTCCTTAAAATTTAAGGTGTCGTTATTTTTTATTGGCTGTAATTGAGGTTTTGGAATTCCTTTTGGTGATTTATTCAATATAGATTGTATTTGTGCAGCAGACATTTTTCCAACGCCGGTAAATGGAATATTCATCAGGCAGGCTATAGCCATATTCATCACTGCTAGATTTTTTAAAAGATTCCAATTGCTGAATTTTAAACAATATTTTATGCCCCATAAAAAAAATAATTGTATAATACCCTGTACCCAAAGGGTATCATAAAAAGTAATGGAATCTATTAATGCTTTTATCTTAAATGGTAAGGTGGTAGCAGAAAAAATGTGATTTCCTGAAAATAGAAAACTTTGTTTATTGCTGATCGCTTTATATAACCCAAAAAATAAGCAAGCAGATAATGTAATTTCAACAGTGTAATAAATCCATTTTATGTTGCTATTAAAATTTCTATTTTGTCGTATGTGTTTATCAAGTTCAATGGAAGCGAAAATGATAAAACATAATATTGTATAGATTGTGAATTCTCCATTTAATCTTACATAACCAATGAAGGGTACAAAGTGATATGCAATAGTTTTAAAAATTCCACCAGCAGATAATAACATAAAAGCAATACCGGTAATCAGGAAAAATATTTGTGTGCTATTTTTTTTCTGGAAACATGCTAAGAGAAAGAATAGCAATAATACCAGTCCAAAATAACTGTTTCGCATGGAAGGATCTGTATTAAAGAAAGTGTTATGGGTTACTGCAGCAAAAGGAAGCAATGCACTTATCCAGCTTTGCAAGGTGGTTGGATTGGATAATGATGCTTCAAGACTTATTTTATTACCTCTTACAAAATGAGGTAGTATATCAAGGTAACCGCATATCATTCCGGAACTTACCAGTAAGAGAAGAAAAATAAAAATCAAATGTAATTTGATAAAGTATTTGGTTCTTATAGCTAAAGAAAATTTTTCTTCATTTTTAAAAAAATAGAAAAGCAGTATTGCTAAAAAAAAATAAAAAGCGCTTATGGAAATGCCGGGATGGGCCGATGAAACCAGCAAATAAAATACTAATACTGAAATGAGCAATTGGCGAAGAGAAAATTTTTTGAGAAGTAAAATGTAACTCCATAAGCACCACGGTAAAAATGCAGCACCACTCAGCCAGTTAAAATGTTGAAGATGTCCTACATTGTATCCGCAACACATAAATGCAATTGCTCCAATTATTCTTACCCGTTTATCTATAACCCATAATTGTAAAAGACGGTAAAATCCTAAACCACCAATTAAAATATAAAACAAAACTTCAATTGTAAAAGTATAGGCGTTGTACCCAACAGTTGAAGCAATTAGCCAGGTTATGGGGCTCCAGAAGCCACTACTCATATCTCCATATTGGGGAATGCCAAAATTGATATAGGGATTCCAAAGTGGAAGAAAACCAGAGTGTAAACTTTCACTCATAAAAAATTTTGGTGGGAAATAGCCGGTAAATGCATCATTCTTTAGAAAAAATAAAAATGAACTTACAGGTAAAAAGGCAATAAATACAGTAAGCAAAAAAAATAGAAATGTTTTTAATGAAATCGTATTTGATTTGGTGTAAACTTGCATCAGATAAAAATAGACTTTTAATAAAAAATGAAAGAAAGAAGTTTTGATGAATTTGATGAATTTGCAAATGAATACCGTTCTATTCATTCAGAAAATATAAAAATATCCGGAGCGGACAGTTTTTATTTTGCTGAAATAAAAGTGAAACTTCTAACTGCATTTGAAAACAATACTTCAATCAATGTCCTGGATATCGGTTGTGGTGATGGAGTAACACAAATGTTCATGCTTAAATATTTTTCTAATTGGATCATTACCGGAATAGATGTTTCTGAAAAAAGTATTGAAGCGGCTCTTGAAAGAAAATTGCCTGGAGTTTTTTTTTCGACTTATAATGGTACTCAAACTAATTTTCACGATGGAACGTTTGATATAATTTTTATGGCGGGTGTGCTGCATCATGTCGATTATAGTTTACATCAAACCATTTTAAAAGAGGTTTACAGAATTTTAAAAAATCAAGGGCGTTTCTATATTTTTGAGCACAATCCATTAAATCCTTTAACACGGTATTTGGTAAATACCTGTGTTTTTGACAAGGATGCGCGGCTACTCAAAAGCAGTTATACTATCAAAATTTTAAAATATTTAAATTTTATTAGAATAAAAAATATTTTTATCATTTTCTTTCCACGTAAAGGCTTTTTATCAAAACTTATATTCCTGGAAAAATATTTACAATGGCTTCCTTTTGGAGGGCAATATATTTTAAGGGCAAAAAAATAAATAGCATTATATAATATTTACTTTTTTATTAATTAGATAGAGTGGCCTTTTTTTAATTTCTATAAATAAACTTGCAATATATTCTCCCAATAAGCCGATGGCCAATAATTGGGTTCCTCCTAAAAACATTACCGCTATAATCAAAGATGCCCAACCCTGAATAGTGGCACCCCTGAAATAAGATATTAGAGCAAAAATGCCAAATGAGAAAGCGGCTATTGAAATAAATACACCGATCATTAATGCAAGTCTTAAAGGTTTAAAACTGAAAGATGTTGTGCCTTTTAAGGCAAGTTTTAGCATTTTGCTAAACGAATATTTTGTTTTTCCATTCAACCTTGAAGGAGCATTAAATTCTATGGTGGTATTTTTATACCCAATCCAGCTAAAAATTCCTCTTAAAAAAAGCTCTCTTTCTTTAAATTGTAAAATGCTTAGTAGCACTTTTTTATTAAATGCCTTAAAATCTGCTACATTCGGCTCAATCCTCACTTCAGAAATTAAATTGATAAACCTGTAAAATAAAAATGACATTATTTTCTTCAATATCCCAATTTGCGCAGTTTTATTTCTTCTGGTAACTACCACGTCAAAACCTTCCTGAAGTTTTTGCAACATTTCAGGGATCAACTTTGGTGGATGTTGCAAATCTCCATCCATAATTATAATATAATCCCCTTTAGCGTACTCCATACCCGCTACCAATGCATTTTGATGGCCGAAATTTCTGCTTAACGACAGGCATTTATAATGAGAATCACTTTGTGCAAGTTTTTCGATGGCTGAAAAAGTTTCATCTATACTTCCATCGTCTACAAAAATTATTTCGTAATCATTTCTACAATAAATGGATAATTCTTTATGTAAAGGGATAATATTTTCCTCCTCATTGAAAACCGGTATTATGATACTGAGTAGCTGCACGATTTGAAATTGGTTTAATAATTTTGTAAAAAGAAAAAATTAAAAATAACCTAAAATTTTAATTTGTTATTCAAGAAATTCGCAGTTTATAATAATAGGAGTCTTTGATTTTATTTTTTTAAACTAATTAACCGGGCTACATATTTCCCCAAGATATCGTATTCAATATTTACCTCATCATCTTCCATCAGGTTTTCAAAATTTGTATGCGACAATGTATAAGGAA
>Ga0075524_10000138_pt1 | contig 14991 bp, 15 predicted proteins | sample NGEPerone_FD_76826 | JGI IMG/M metagenome (GOLD analysis project Ga0075524, IMG submission 76826) | Arctic peat soil microbial communities from the Barrow Environmental Observatory site, Barrow, Alaska, USA - NGEE Permafrost154B-one | ecosystem: Environmental > Terrestrial > Soil > Wetlands >...
GCCGTATTTCTGTGTAGAACCCATCCAAACTGCTTTAAAAACAACGTAAAGCAATTGTTCAGCATTTTTATGCAGGTCTTCTGACTCGCGTTTCTCAAAGAAAACTATCTTTGCCGTTGCTGATTTCCGCCTTCCCGGTTACCCAGTGACCGACTTTCGTCTATGAAATCAACAACTCCACGCATACAGCGGCGGTTCCGTGCGGGATTCTCACCCGCTTTTCTCTTCGCCTTCCGAAGCATTGCAGCTGTGGAAGGAACATAAAAAATATTCTTTTCCATATCGTTTCAACTACTTTTTCTGATGTTACAGATGATAAATCGATTATAACGCTTCATGAAGCAAAAGTCCAGTCTTTCGCTGCGAAAAATCATCTCTTATCTGCTCTTGCCATTAATCTGTCAATATGATACAATCAATACAGATTTTCAGAAATTAAGCGGGGAGGAGATAAGAGATGACTGAAAAAGTCGAAAACAACATCGTCTGCCGATATCATAAATCGGATCTACGATTATGGCACTATTGCTATCGGGCTTTTAAGAAAGCGCTTATTCCTACCGCCCAGAATGAAGGTTATGCTTATCTTTCCCCTGGGATCACAGATGACTGTATCTATAGCAAGGATTTCAGAAAATGTAAATATTACGAACCTGTCGAATCAGGAATGGAGCAACGGGGCAGTATATGACATGCTGAAGCTTCCCACCTAAATCTTCTCGCGAAGATAGTAGGCTGGACCGCATCCGAGCGTTAAAGCGGTGGAGATGTGTTAGTATCTCTTTTGGAAACACAGATCAAAAAAGAAACAGCGGGTTCTGCATAGAACCCACTGTTTTTATATTCCGGATAAATTTCAAGATCGACTTTTAGGTTTCCTACAAGGATTTTACAATTTATTCTTCTTTTTGCGAAATACTCGTTTCAATATAATGCTGCAGAAATGCGGCTGTAATGCAGATGGTAATTGCTATACTCATCAGCACCATCAATGTTGTGATCGTGGCTGTGCTGCGCATACTGAAGAACAACACCGCTGTTATTTCAATCAGCAGCAAGACTGCGGCGATGCTGCAACTCACAAGTGATACTTTTTCTAAATTGATATTGATATAATATTTTTTCACAGTACTCCCTCGGTTCTAAAACAGATATGAAACACTATATAAAGTATACCATTATTTCACTATGGATACAATTACAATTCTATGACATTCTTCTTGAATAGAAAAGGACTGCACTGATTAGTCTTTCATTGCTTCCTTCCATAGTTCCGACAAAGCAGTTACATCGGGTGATACAAGTAAGGCTAAATATTTCCCCTCTTGCATAATTTCCGCCTTATCGATCACCGCATATTGCTCCGGCAAATAATCTTTCGCTTCATTGGCTTTGTTTTTCAAACGCGCCTGCAGTTTTTCCTTCAGCGCATCTGCCTTGGTTTCATTTTCCGCTTCAATCAGTAAAATCTCGTCGGCGGTGATACCATCATTCTTCATCACACCGCTGAATTTTACAACATCCCCTTCGGCAATCCCGTATAAATTTTTCAGATGTTTGCTGCTCATGGTCATCATATCTTTCCATTGCACTTTGGCTGCCATATCACTGAGCAATTGCTCCACATTTACTTCAAGTGTTTTTTCTCCACCACAGGCTGTTAAACCAAACAATAGACAAAGCAGTAAGATCGCATAAAAAAACTTCTTCATTTGTTGGTCTCCTTATTGTGCAGTATGACTGCGTAAATAGCTAATCCATTGATCACAGGCAATGTCAGTCAGATGAATTCCTAACCCATCTGGGTCGCTGCAATACTGGTAAGGTAAGCAACCGTCTGATGTCTGCATCACAGAGGCTACATCGACGAAATAATCTCCGCGTTCCATCACCATCGCATACAACGCTTCATTATAAGCCGCTAAGGTAGGGTTGTTCAGATCCTGCAGCTGCGCGGAACGCAGCATTGGCAATGCCGATTGAATGTAAAACTTTACGTCCGGTGACTTCGTCTGAATGCGGTCGAGTAAGGTATTATAATTCGTAATCGCCTCTTCGACACCATACAGACCGACGTCGTTGGTTCCCAGCATCAGATAAACTTTTTTCGCACCGCAGAGAGCAACAGAATCTTCTAAAAGCATCTTTTCGCCTTCAAATACCGGATGGACTGATTCTTCTGAGACAGCCCACAAGGCGTTGCCGCTGCCCAGGCTGCCGGCAGTGAGAAATTGAATACCGCCAAGATAAGCTGGATCAACATTCCAACGTTCCAGCAGATAGTAGTAGAGTTTTAAGGTGACCGAATCGCCAATCATCACCACATCATCAAAATAACAATCTTCTACGGCCTTACTTTCAGCCAATCCTCTGGCTTCAACAATTACCACATTTTCGGCATTGGGATCTTCCGGTTCTATCGGTGTTATTAGATCCTCCTTTGGCGGCTCAGCAGGTTTGACTGGGTCTGTAATCACGGGTTCAGGATCCTTTTCCGGTGTTTTTTTATTACACCCAACCGCGAAAGCTAAGCAAAAAACGAGTAAGAAAATGAGCAAAATATTTTTTTTCTTCATATCTCTTTCTCCTGTCGGCAGCAAAGCTTCTTGTTTATCCTATTATAACCCCAACTCATCGGAAGCTGCCTGCATGGCTGCCAAACCGATGCCGATGAATTCTTTCAAACTCAAACCCAATTCACTGCAATGAAGCATCGTTTCACGGTTGGCACCTTTGGCAAACGATTTTTCTGCAAAACGCTTCATCATGAAAGTGACGTCTAGCGGCGCCAGTTTCTTGGAGGGATGAATCAAAGCCCCTGCAACAATCAATCCGGATAGCGGATCGGCTGCAAACAGAGCTTTATCCAACCTGCTGATACGAGGCAACCCATGCACATCATTATGCACCTTCACAGCATAGACCAGTTCGGCAGGCAATCCTTTCTCTTCCAGCATCTGGGCACCCAACAGACTGTGACGTGCGGGATCTTTGGCTGTTTCACCGTAATCAATATCATGCAATATTCCGGTCAAACCCCATAACGCTTCTTCTTCGCCAAAATGCTGGGCTAAACCAATTAGGATTTTTTCCACTGCTACACTATGATTGACCAGGTTCTTGTTGGATAAATTTTCTCTTAAATAACAAAGCGCTTCTTCTCTGCTCATCAACTCTGCCATCAGAACAGCCCCCTTTATATTTTTTTAGATTTGACTCTTCCCTATATATCAAAGAAGGAGACGCTGCCGCCTCCTTCTTACAGGCATAACTGCCTCTCTGTTTTGGGTTTAGGTTCGCCAAACAGCTAAAACCAACGATGTAATTCCAACTAAGAATCCCAATACTATGGTGCCGCGTGTTAAAATTACGTCGAATCCTCTTTGTTTGTTTAAAAACTGTGCTGCTTGTCCGCCGAATGCTTCGGAAATGCCTTCTCCTTTTGGAGCCTGCAATAATATAACTACGATCAATCCCACGCATAAGACAAGATGCACAATCATCATAAAAGTCTGCATAACAATACCCGACCTCCTTCTCTGTTCAGTTCGTATAAAATGAATTATAACATGCTCTCAAACCACATTCAAGTGTAAAACACAATCTTTTCGAAAAAATCCGCATGCTTCCCATCCTTAGTCGCCGCTTTTTTGCATTGCAACTGGTGAAAAAACAAAGGCACGCTGCATCCAGTAACTGAAAATCCAGAGAATCGCTTCTACCAGGATTTTACCGATACCGAGCGGAACGCTCCAACTCACAGTAAAGAACCGCAAAAGCAAATAATTCACTGTCAACAATACAACTGCCAGACCGGTATAACGCAGCAAAGAAGACGTCATTGCGGTTCTATGCTTGAAAACAAATTTTCGGTTTAACCAATAATTCAAAGCACCGGTACAGATTCGCGCTGCGACAACGGATAGCAGCAATTCCCCAGTCCACGCATGTATCAACAGAAGCAGGCCATAATCAAGCAAAGCAGAAATCAGCGAAGCTGAGCTGAATTTGAGAATTGGAAGATATACACGAACCGAATCCGTAAAAGTATGAAAGTGCGAACTGTGATTCTTTTTTTCGTACACTGTTTCAATCTCCAATTGATAGAATGGGATATTCCTAGCCGGAGCTTCCAGCAGCATGTTCATCTCATATTCAAAACGATCACCCTCGACGGTGAGTACCCAAGGCAGCAGTTCGGCCGCAAAAGCCCGCAAGCCGGTCTGCGTATCCTGAAGATAGACCCCACTGGTGGACGCAAACACAAGACGGGTTACCGTATTGCCAAAACGGCTGCGCAAAGGCACATGACCTTTAAACTTGCGAACACCCAAAATCATACAATTCGGATGTGCAGCCACTGTATCCAGACAGAGAACAATATCATTTGGTAAATGCTGCCCGTCAGAATCGGCACAAACAACGGCAGTGCATTCAGGATGTACCATCAGCCACGTAAATCCGGTTTTTAAGCCGGCCCCTTTGCCGCGATTACCATCGTGCTGCAAGACGATACTACCCATCGTTTCTGCCTGATGAAATAAATCGGCATAATCAGGACCACTGCCGTCATCGACAATCAGGATTTTGCATTCCGGACGCATTTGTTGCAATTCACTGATCAATGTAAGCAGATGTTGATTTGGTTCATAAGACGGAATCAAAACAACCTCCATCTCATTTGCCTCCTTTCCGGAAAAACAGTAATTTATTATAACCCGCAAAAACCAAAGCGTCAAGAATAATAATTGGGGTAGCACCTTCCGACAGGAGAATGTTGGAAAATGTTCATGGGATTTTCCGTAGGCAGACTCAAAATACATTGAACTTGACACTGTGGCTGTTTCGCTATATGATAAATCTGCTGCAGGGCAGGAGCTTTGTAAAAACAGAATGGGAGGTTTTCTCCATGTCAAAACCCGTAAAAAAAATAACCGAGAGTGCCATGATGCTGTCGTTGGCCATGCTGCTTTCTTTTTTTGCTGTCTTTCATCTGCCCAACGGAGGTGCTGTGACGATTGGCAGTATGATTCCTCTGCTCTTTATCGCCTTTAAGTATAACTGGCGCTGGAGCCTAGTTACGGCTTTTGCCTTTTCGTTACTGCAAATGATGGTGGGTTTTTACGCACCACCCACCCAGGATCTGCTTTCCTTCATTCTGGTGGTTTTATTGGATTACGTATTGGCTTTCAGTGTTTTAGGTGTCGCAGGCATCCTCTATCGTAAGCTTGAAAATAGGATGAAAGAGAACCAACGGCTCATAGTCGCCATGCTTTTCGCTTTCTTTTTGCGTTTCCTCTGCCATTTTCTTTCCGGTATGATCATTTGGAACGTCTATGCACCGGCTGGTCAACCCGTATGGCTTTATTCGCTGCTTTACAATGGTTCTTATATGAGCGCGGAAGCGTTGATTTCGGGTGTTTTCCTTTGGCTTGCCGGACCCCGATTGCTGGCGCGTTTCAAAGCGATTTAGCATGCTGTTGCTTTATCACTCAGATGGTCAGCTGAAATTTTTCTACCAGATTTCGATTCTACTCTAAAGTATCTGCTCAGGAATCACTGCAGTTATGATGCTGATTCTTACGATTTTATGAAAAACTCCGGTGTCTCTCTGCAAACGCAGAAAAGCACCGGAGTTTTCTATTGATATATTCTATAAGACGCTCTTGCTAATGCCAGTGATGCCACCTAAGGTTAAGGCCAGCGTATAAATCACCTGCACTCCTTTATAGACATCGGTAGGATCAAACCATTCATCCACTGTGTGAACGCCGCCTTCTTTGCCGCCGCGGCCGAGAGTGACGCCCGGGATCCCCAATGCGACTGGGTTGCTGGCATTGGTAGAGCCGCCTTGAGCAAATTGCGGTTCAAAGCCAAAGCTCTGAATGACAGAATAAGCAGCCTGCACAATAGGCGCATTCTGATCCTGAGTCGCCGCAGGAATATTGACATAATCCAGATAATCATAGGTAATCGTATCTTTGCCCCAACGGGCTGTTTCTTCTTTACAGGCTTCTGCTATGGCATTTTTGATTTTTGCTTCCAATTCCTCCAACTCTTTTTGGCCGTTGGAACGGAAGTTGATTTTGATCGTGCACTCTTTTACAATGGCATGGATACCGGCATCATTGCCGCCATGAAAATTGCTGACAGCATACGTCGTACGGGGATTGGTCGGTACTTCGATATCTGCAATTTTGGCAACTGCTCGAGCGGCTGCATGTAAAGGATTCGCTACTAAGCCGAAAGCTCCCATTGCATGACCACCGATACCATGGAAATTGACCGCCATGGTACGAATACCGGTGGCTTCATAAACAATCCCACGATTGCCGGCACCATCAATGCTGATACAACCGCCAACTTCGGGATGATCCTGCAGGAATTTCTTCAACCCGCCTAAACCGCCCATGCCTTCTTCTTCGACAGTACCCATAAAGATGAAGTCGCTATCAGTTTCGATCTCTGCCGCATTCATGCCGCGTAAAGCAGCCAGAACATCGACACAGCCGCGGGTGTCATCACAAATACCGGGGCAATAAATTCTGCCGTCTTTATAAACGATTTTTTTAGCGGTATTCATGGGAAATACCGTATCCAGATGGCCTTCCACAACAATCAGCGGACCGTTGCCCTTACCGCGGCGATAACCGAACGCATTGCCATGCGCATCGATCTGTACATCGTTCAGCCCTTCCGCTTTGAGCAGCTCAGCAAAATACTTGGCACGGGCAGCTTCCTGAAAAGTAGGCGCCTCGATTAAAACGAGTTCCAACTGCTGATCCAGTGTATGCTTATCATCCGCTTTAATAAAATCCAAACCTTTTTTCACATTTTCCTGCTGCAGCAGATTCTTTAATTGGGTGGTAATCCGTTCTTCCACTCTGTAATCCAACTCAAACCCCTCCTTCAAAATAGGCTTCATTCGAAAAGCATTTTCATTCTATCCTATTAAACATCACAAGGTAACAATCCTCGAGAAAACCCGCACTAGATTTCATTAAAAGCTCCGGTAAAACCCGCTGATGATTCACAGTGAGTGCCGGAGCTTTCGATTGAATCAATCCATCGGACTAAACTCGATCCCTTTAAAGAGTCTTACTCTGGAGCAGCACTCCTGGATTAGGAGAGTTTACCCCAATCCTTCAAATATTGGGCTTTGGTCATGGCAGGCTGAAACTCAGCTTTGATTCTGAGCCCTTCTGCGGCACCATCTGCCAATAGATCGATCACAGTCATTACCAAGGCTTTGGCTGCACCGAGATAGGCAAGATCCTTGTCCAGGATCTCGTAATTGGAGCTGTGCGGTGTACCGGCAGAACCGCCAATTTTAGCTTGAATGGTGGGCATCAGATGGGAGACATCACCGGCATCGGTGGAAGCAGCGCCGCTTGCCATTTCCCGTATCACTTTATCTTCACCAAACAGAGTAACTAAATTCGCTGCCATCAGGTGCTGTAAATTTTTATTGACGATCGTCGGCAAATAACCGGGTAATTCAGTAATGTTTGTTTCTACATCAATCGCATAACCACCGGCGCGGAAAGCACGATTGACTTTTTCGCTGGCGCTCAGGATCGCATCAACAGTAGCACCGCGGACATAGGTTTCCACACGCACATCAGCCGGCACTACATTGACCAAGTCGCCGCCTTTGGTAATAATGGGATGAACACGGATATGATCTTCATCTTTAAAAGTTTCGCGTTGGGCATTGACCGCCATTAAACCGATGTTGGCTGCATTTAAAGCATTTTTACCATCATGCGGTGCACCGCCGGCATGCGCTTCTTTACCGACATATTCGATGAGCTTACCAACAAAACCATTGCTGCCACCGCCGGGACCCGCTTTAATCGGACTGGGAGTTTCACCCTCGGTTGGGAAGTTATGCTGCATCACCATCATATCGATATCGTCCATCACACCTAATTGAATAAATTCCTGTTTACCGCCGAGTAAACTGATCTTACCTTCTTTGCGCAATTGATTGCGATAACCGATTTCCACATATTCTTCGGCAGGTACAGCCATCAGGACGACATCACCGGAAAGTTCTTCCATAATGCCGGTATCCTTTAAAGCGTAAGCTACACCAATCAGACCGGCAATCATGCAGTTGTGACCACAAGAGTGAGCAGCTCCGGTTTTAGGATCGGCGAAGCGATGATTAGGAGCCACAACGGCATCCATTTCACCCATCACAGCCACTTTAATTTTACTTTCTTTGCCCTTACGCGGCGCGATGATGCCGGTTAGAGCAACACCGTCCGTATAGGCAAAACTTAATTCATCAAATATTTTTTTGATTTTGGCTGCGGTTTTTACTTCTTTGAATCCCAGTTCCGGTTCGCTGAATATGGAATCGCCGAGCGTAATCAACTCTTGACGTTTTGCATCAATCGCCGCACAGGCAATTTTTTTTAATTCCTCTTTACTCCGCGCCATTTTGTCAGCTCCTTATAAAATCGTTTTGCTGATACCGCTGATACCGCCCAGCATTAAAGCCAAGAGATATACTACTTGAACCCCTTTGTAAGCATCGGTAGGATCGAACCATTCATCTACTGTATGCACACCACCGGAAGTGCCGCCACCGCCAACGCAGACACCTGGTATCCCCATTGCAATGGGATTACTGGCGTTGGTGGAGCCGCCTTGTGCAAACTCCGGTTCAAAACCGAGGCTTTGAATCACACTGTAAAGTGTCTGTATGATCGGTGCCTTCTGATCCTGCGTGCCAGCGAGTACATTGACATAATCGACATAATCGTAGGTGATGGTATCTTTACCCCAACGAGCCGTCTCTTCCTTGCAGCCTTGCTCGATGGCATTTTTGATCTTGGCTTCCAATTCAGCGAGTTCTTTCTGACCATTGGAACGGAAATTGATCTTGATCGTGCAGTCTTTTACAATAGCATGGATACCGGCATCATTACCGCCATGAAAATTTGTCACAGCGAAGGTGGTCCTGGGATTGGTTGGAACTTGTATATCGGCAATCTTTGCAACGGCTCGGGCTGCTGCATGCAACGGATTGGCTACTAGGCCAAAAGCGCCCATCGCATGACCGCCAATGCCATGGAAATTGACAGCCATCGTCCGGATACCGGTGGCTTCGTAAACAATGCCCTTCGCACCGGAACCATCGATACAGATACAGCCGCCGACTTCGTTGTGGTCATTGAGGAATTTTCTCATGCCTCCCAGAGCACCCATACCTTCTTCTTCCACAGTACCCATAAAGATAAAGTCGCTATCCGTTTTGATCTGAGCTGCATTCATCGCGCGCAGCGTGCTTAATACAACGGTAATGCCGCGGGTATCATCACAAATACCGGGGCAATAAATCTTTCCGTCTTTTTCAATGATTTCTTTAGCTGTGTTCATGGGAAAAACAGTATCCATATGACCTTCAACAACGATAATAGGACCAATGCCTTTACCACGACGATAACCAAACGCATTGCCATGAGAATCGATTTGAACATCGGTTAAACCTTCTGCTTTGAGCAGCTCCGCGAAATAGCTCGCGCGCGTTGCTTCCTGGAAAGTGGGAGCTTCCACCAGTGTCAGTTTTTTCTGTTCCTCCAACATGTGTTGATCATCGGCTTCAATAAAGGAGAAACCTTTTTGCACGATGTCCTGTTGTTTTAAGGCAGTCAATTGAGCGGTAATACGATCCTCTACCCTATAATCCATAATAAAACCCTCCTTAAAATTTATTCGGGAATGGAAACAACTTCATTATATCACATACTCTTTCACAAAGGAACGTCTGAATGCTAAAAACATCTTTGATAATTTCGAATTTGAAGTATCCACAATGACTCCAGAGCAACCCGCCTTGCAGCGATCGTCATCAACAGCCCGTTTAGATCGGGCTTACCGTCTACTTTCTCTGATCAATAGACCTGTTTTGCTTTCAGGGCCTGCCCATTATGGGGACTACACTTGAAAAAATACTGATCATTTTATTTGACAACGATGCAATAATAATATATAATACAACTGACAAATTCAATATATCTCATTAGTTTACAATATCTCCTTCAATCCCATCTATTATCACTCGCGTTCCAAACGGTTTAACGGAAAAGTATAACTTCTTATCCACAAATCATCACAATGGTTCGAAAATATTTCCATTTAAACAGAGGTAAGTGATCATGTAAACCAAATTCCGCCCTCGACCTGCATCGGCAGCATATTCAAGAGAACGTTCAAACATTCAAAAAAACAGAAGGAGGCAAGGATGATGACAAACGCTGAAATGCAAAAAACAAGGGATTGGCTACTCGCTCTGCCAACACCACATCAATTCAGGCATTGGTTTGAAAAATCCGTAGCGAGGCAAGCGGAAGACCGCGCCTGGACATATCACACAAGTGTAGAAGAAGAAATTAAAAATCTGGAAGCAATGATTCCCAAACTGTTGCCTCGGGAAATGCATACAAAAGCGAATTATTTCCGAGTCGGCGGTCAGGAAGGTTCTGAAAACCAAGGTTTTCTATGGTTCGGTGTACTCCCTGGTATGCAGGAAGGTTCCATCGCTTTGATTGACATTTTGGTAGAATCGGATACGCGCGGCCAAGGTCTTGGGCGCTACATGCTGACAGAAATGCTGAAATTCGTGAAAAAAGAAGGCTATCAGATCGTTGTTTTGGAAGTTCGCCATGATAACAAGGCCGCTATCGATCTGTATTCCTCTATCGGCTTTAATTTAAGCCGAACCAAAGACAATGTCGATCGTATGCACCTACACTTAGCTCGAATTGTATGATATTCCTTCGAGTGTGATTGCTCTCGAATGAGGTGAGTGCTGATTTGGTCCAGAATCGGAAAAGCCGGGTATCCTCTTGATTGTCTTCATCGTGAAATGGAGAAGTCAAGAAGGATTACCGGCTTTTCTGTTCGATGGCTCGACTCTTTTGGCTTACTTTTTCCATAGAGACATCAATTACTCATAACATGCCACGGTGCTCGTCTCACTGGAAAGATTAAACACAAGCACATGATCGTCCTAGTGTACGACGATCACCGGACTGACACAACGATAGGCCTGCAAAGAATATTTACCATACACTTGATTGGAATAGGTCCCGCTGTGAATCCGATAGGTTTCCATACCGAAGCTCCTGCTGCCATAATCCATCCGATCCAGCAGCGCGATGGCAAGAATGACAAACGTCATACCTTTTGACTTAAACCTCTTGTTCATGAAAAACACTACCCTTTCGCTTTGCATCAGCGAATCGTTCGCAGAACGCCTGATCCTTGACCACCGTTTCTCTCAGTGCGGTGATGCACCATTTTACAACCCCATCCGGACAAATAAACTCCATCTTCTCCGGTTCAACTCCACCCAGATTGCGTAAATCTCCACCGCTGCGTACTGCTTCCATGATCGGAAATGCTTTCAGCAATGTTTTTGAGCACATCCCAGCGGGACAATCGTAACCGCAGAGAAAGCGATCTCCCGGTTCGTGACCGACTCGGCAGCGCTTCGGCTGATCATCGGGATCAAGGTGTAACACCTCTAACCTGAAAGTATATTCCTCAGCGTACCAAGGTCTCATCATCATCCCCTCCGCTCCAATTCATCTGTGCATCACGATCAATTCATGTTTGATATCCCATAATTTTTGAGAAAGATCAACATAATAATGCTGCGGATTATCAAATCGTTTCACTTCATCCCATAGCGTGTCCAATTGTTGCTGACAATAGGTTCGGATCTCATCGATTTTAGGCAGCTGATAAACACATTTACCGGCGATGAAAATCGGTCTTAAGAGTTCTACTGCCGTATAATTCGTAATGGTTTTGCGTTTCCAAACAGCGTCCGGATCAAAAAGCTCAAGGGGTAGATTTTCATCAATCACTTCGTCGTGCAGGCAAATCAGGTCAGCTCCGGCCTTGCCATTTGAATTATCATAGAGACGATAGACTTTTTTATAAGCAGGATTATTGATTTTTGCCTGGTTTTCACTGATTTTAATTTTGGGGATGATCGTTCCGTCTTTATCCTCGATGGCGCACAATTTATAAACGCCGCCAAAAACAGGTTCGCTCCTGGAGGTAATCAACCGTTCACCAACTCCGAAGGAATCAATACACGCATCCTGACTGATCAAAGTGCCGATCAAATACTCATCCAAAGCATTGGAAACCACGATTTTGCATTGAGGCAAACCCGCTGTGTCCAGCATTTTCCGCGCCATTTTAGTTAAATAGGCCAAATCACCGGAATCAATGCGGATCCCGCATTTGGTTACGCCTTGCGGCAGCAAAATTTCTTTGAAAGCGCGGATTGCATTGGGTACACCATTGCGCAAAACGTTGTAGGTATCAACCAGGAGCACCGCATTGCCGGGATAACGCTGGCAATAAGTAGCAAACGCTTCATATTCTGTATCAAACATCTGCACCCAAGAATGAGACATTGTGCCAAGGGCAGGAACATGATACATCTTATCCGTCAAAGTACAGGCTGTTCCGATACAACCGCCGATATAAGCAGCCCGTGCGCCTAAAACAGCCGCATCGCTGCCGGCAGCACGGCGCGAACCAAATTCCATCACCGGTCTGCCTTTGGCCGCACGTACAATACGGCTTGCTTTGGTTGCAATCAGCGATTGATGATTGAGAGTTAACAGTAAAAAAGTCTCCACCAATTGGGCTTCGATGGCCTTGGCACGTACAATGACCATCGGTTCATTGGGAAATACTGGAGTTCCTTCCGGTATCGCATAAATATCACCGCTGAATTGGAAATTGGTCAGATAGGATAAAAATTCTTCACTGAAGATGCCTTTATTGCGTAAAAATGCAATATCATTTGCATCAAAATGTAAGTTTTCGATATATTCCACCAGTTGCTCCAAGCCTGCCGTGATAGCAAAGCCACCCTGATCCGGTACGCTGCGATAGAATAAATCGAAATAAACGATTCTGTCCGCCATACCACTGAGCAAATAGCCATTTCCCATGGTCAGCTCATAATAATCACAGAGTAAAGACAAATTGTCGCCTCTCAATGAATAATCCCCTCTCAAATTAATCGACTAGTCTTATTACTTCGACATTTCATGCTTTCTACCTGCTTTTACTTTCTGGTCTCAAGTAGATAGACGGAGAATCTGGTCATCACCGCAACCTCATATCAGGATGAAAACATCATAATCAGCAATGAAACCCTATATGAATCTGAAACCACCATCTATGTGGCAGATATCAGTTTGCCAACGAGGTTCCTTATTTCCGTTTCTGCAATAACAACTACCCCTCCGGTATTGCCGCGCTGACCGTCAGCAGTGCTCTGAAAGGTATTTTTGAAGTCGCAGGTAATTCCTCTCGCTATGCGGTGATTTTTCTGGTCTGTGGCTGCTTATTCTCTACAATCGGGATGCTCGGCTATGCAATTGCTTTCTACCGGCATCCAATGCCTTCGACCCGATCTGTTCATCCTAATCTACCACTCCGATGACACTATGCCGCATTTTTTTCGCCTTGTTGCCTAATTATTTCAATGTCCATGCAGGTTATCTTCAGGAAACGTAGAAATAGGAGATAGAATCTTTTAGGAGGCGAAAGAATGGCTAAACAATTACTGAGAAGTGAAGTCCCCGAGGATCAAACCTGGAGAGTATCTGATATTTTTTCCAGCGTTGAAGTATGGGAAAATGAACTAGCGAATCTGAAAACCATGATTGCTACCGTAACTCACTACAAAGGTAAACTGGGGAATAGTTCCACCATGTTGCGTGAATGTCTCAATGCATTGGAAACATTGCAGGGAAAATCATCGCAAGTGATTAGTTATGCTTCTTTGAATATTGCCAGTGACGGAACCAACCCTGCTTATCAGGCAATGTCCGGCAAAGCAAGCGCAGCGATGGCCGAACTGCAGGCTCAGACTTCTTTTATACAGAGTGAAGCTTTGGCTTTACCTGCAGGAACTCTGGAAAAATACCTTCAAGATGACGAAAGCTTAACACCATTTCGTTTTACGATTCAAAAATGGATCGAACATAAACCTTATATGCTCGCTCCGGAAACAGAAATGGTTTTAGCCGCTCTCGGTCAAGTGCTCAGCGCTCCCGGTGAGATTTACGAACGTTCCCGCTCCGCCGACTTGAAATGCAACATGGTCTTAGACAGCAAAGGCAACAGTTATTCTATGGCACTCGGCAAACATGATTCCGATGCAGACATGACCTTGCGTCGTAACGCTTACAGTGAGTTAAGTGAAAAATTAAGTCACTATAACAATACCTATGGCGCAGCCTTTGGTTTGGAAATTAAGAAAAATGTGGTCACCGCCAAACTGCGTGGCTATGGTTCTGCCGTCGAGATGCTGCTGCACAGACAGGAAGTCACGACCGATATCTATAACAACCTACACGATGTCATTCTGACTGAACTGGCGCCGCACTGGCGCAAATTGGCCAAATTGCGCAAAGAGGTCCTGGGTATGGACAAGATGCTCTATTGCGATATCGAAGCACCGCTTGATCCCGATTTCAGTCCGTCCGTGACTTATGAAGAAGCTTCGAAATTGGTTTTAGATGGTATTTCCGTATTGGGAGATGAGTATACCGAAATCATCCGCAAAGGTTTGACCGAACATTGGATCGATAGAGCCGATAATGCCGGCAAACGCACAGGTGCTTTTTGTAACACCGTTTACGGTGTACATCCTTATATCAGCATGAGTTGGTCCGGCCAAATGCGCAATGCCTTGACGATGTCCCATGAGCTTGGTCATGCCGGACAAGGTGTTTTTGCCCAACGTTATCAGCGTCTCTCCAATGCCAGACCCACCATGTTCTTTATCGAGGCTCCCTCCACGATCAATGAATTATTAGTGGCAAACCGGATTCTAGCCAAAGCTGACAGTACCCGTATGCGCCTTTGGGTTATTACGCAAATGCTGTCGTCCTATCATCATAACTTTGTCCGTCATCTGATCGAAGGCGAATTACAGCG
>Ga0075524_10000140_pt1 | contig 14939 bp, 19 predicted proteins | sample NGEPerone_FD_76826 | JGI IMG/M metagenome (GOLD analysis project Ga0075524, IMG submission 76826) | Arctic peat soil microbial communities from the Barrow Environmental Observatory site, Barrow, Alaska, USA - NGEE Permafrost154B-one | ecosystem: Environmental > Terrestrial > Soil > Wetlands >...
TTTGCTCATACAGGTGGCAACTAGCACAGCAAACGGAGGAAACCATGGCAAGCAACATTCTCACCCTCGGGGCACAGATCACAGCGGACGGTACTTTCGAGGGCCGTGCGCAAGCGCACGCCTTCGTGGACTTTCTGTTCGACGCGGCGGCCGCAGGATCGCCCCAGGGGGTAGGCGCCGCGACGCCGGTGTACTCCAAGGCCGGCGGGGCGACGAAGGAGGGGCGGACCGAACTGACCCCAGAACAGCTGAGTGGCGTACTTACGGCACTGGCGACCGGCGCCGAGGGCGCGCCGCTGAACGGTGGGGAGCTTCAGATGCTCCAGGGCATAGCAGAGTGTGCTCCGGCGCCACTGCCGTACGACGACAACCGCGCGCTGCTCGGATCGGGTGCCAAGTTCGGCAACGTGTCCTCCGGCCTCGCACGCCGTTTCTGGAGCCGCGGATATGAGCTGCCCTACGCGCCGGACGGGGCCAACGTCGGATACTGCATGGATCTGCCCGTCGCGGCAGTCGTGCTAGAGGTCCTTGGCGCAACCGGCGACTAGCGCCAGAGCCACAGCAAGCAGCAGCCAGGCGGTCTCCATCAAAAAGGGAGCCCCGTCCCACATCACCACAGCACCAACCCATCAGAGAGCGAGAGACCATGAGCACCGACATCGTCCGTGAGCCCATGAGCCAGTGGCGACTGCGCGACTCGGACAAGCCCGTCCTGGTTGTCAAGGATGGCACCTACGGCATGCCAGTCCTGCACCGGCAGGACTCCTGCCGAACTCACCCTGACCGCGCCCCACACCCCGTGCTGCCGTCCGAGGAGGCCCTGGGGTTCGACCTGACCGAGGCCCTGTGGGACGCGGAGCTGGCCCGGTCAGCCAAGGACACCCAGAACCGGACGTTTGATTTCTGCGAGCACTGTATGTCGAAGCGGGTGTGATGGCCCAAGCCGCAGATCGGCGCACCGGGCACTCGACCTCGCACCCGTTGGGTTACTCGCCAGCGAGTCCGAGCGCCCCGCCGACGGATGCGAGTGCTGCCCGGAGTCGCGTCTGGTGGTCCAAGAGCCACTCAATGTAGTGGTCCCATTCCTCTTGGTTGGTTACGTCAGCATCCAGGTATTCGGCAATCCGCGTTGCCTTGCGGCTGGGGAGGTCCTGCCATTCGAGCGCCCCTCCGTACGCGGCTTCCAGTTCTTGTCGGCGGGTCTGCAGCGCCTCGAACCTGGCGGTGTTGATCGCTGCATCCGGGGACTCGAAGACGAGCTCGCTCGACAGTCCCTGCTTGGTGAATGAGGTGTAGTAGGTGACGCCGGACGTTCCGGTCGTCGTCGAGAACCAGGACTCCCGAGGGGGTGTGGTCGATTTGGACCACTGGGGCCTGCCGGTATGTAGCCGCTCAATCCAGAGTGCCCAGAACGCTCGGTACAACACCTGCTTCCCGGAGGCCTCGACGTGGTTCGTAGCTCGACGCACTGTTTTCTCCCAGTCATTGGGCTGCGCGACGAGCCGGAACGACGGGGCGGGCTCGGATTCCCCGATCCGCACAACACCGAGCTCAACACCGAAGAGACGCCTACCGACGGGGAACTTGACCAAACATCCCCGATGCTGTGCCGCGCCAGCGCACGCCGCACCGAGGCCGTGCCGGAGGCGATCATCAGTGATCCCATGGTGGAGGACTGACCCCGTCTCAACCAACTCCGTCCACAACTAGCCCTCGGCCAGCCGGGTAAGGTCCGAAAGGTGCCAAATAACTATCAGGGTTTGGCCTCATCGCCCGAGATGCGGCGTACCTACCAGCTCGACTATTCGATCCACATGATCAGCGACATCGCCGCTGAGTATGACGGGGTGGTAGACCGAGGAAGCTTGCTATGTGCGCGGTCCATGCTTGACGCCTTCTACGTCCACGTTCGCCTCCTAGCCGATTTCCTCGTCAAGGCCACGAAGGGTGGAGTTGACTTCGGACCAGCCGACTTTGGCGTGGAGTGGAAAATCCCGACGACTGCTGAGGCGGGACGGCTGGGTAAGTACTGGGACACAGCCAGCAAGTACGTCGTGCATTTCGGCCACCCCCGGGTGCCAGATGACCTTGAAGAGGTCGGCGGCTTCGAGATCGGCAGCCGGGCGTTCAAGGCCATGGCCGCCGATAGCCTCATTGTCTTCGCGGAGTTCATGCGCAGGCTCGAAAGCCAGACTCCACCCTGGTCAGAGGGGTCGCGCATCCCTGACCAGGAGGCAGAGCCCCATGCCTGGCGGGACAGAATGCTTTCAGATCGGACAAACTTGCTTCACGACTCCTTCATCGAAGCGTGTGGCAAGGTCGGGCTCGACGGCGAGAGACTCCTGAGTACCCAGGCCAACGATGACCGCCGCTTGCCGCGTATCGCTTCTAGACCCACCCCCTTCGGCTGAGTTCACAGACACGGCCCGAAACATGGGAGAAGATCCGCACGTACGCGCAAGTCTGTGCCACTGTATCTACACGAAAGCCCGCCCATTCCGAGGTATCTCAAGTACTTCGGACGGGGCGGGCATCGTGCTCATCAGGTCTTAGGCTGCTTCCTCGAGGAGGCCACCACCGCCCTGGACGATGCGTGCTGCCTTCAGGCAGTCAGCCTTGTTCCAGTATGTCTCCGAGGTCGCCAGCGTGTTGTAGTTGCTGGAGATCACGGTGAAGAAGTACTGGCCGTCTATGGACTCCTGAATACGTATGACCCTAATCATCGGTGGGTCCCTTATCTCTGTCGGTTGTCTCGACTCCGGTTGGGGTCAACATCAACTCTTCCCTGACCGGGACCAAGATCACGGCTCTTCCGCGGCGACACGCACGATCCATCCAGCGCGAACAAGCTCGTGACGGAGATTCAGGTCGACAAGCAAGACCAGCTACTCCTTCTGTTGATGCGCAAGGACGTTCATGGGTGGGCGGGTGTCGATGACGGCCATGCTCTCCAGGCTCACGGCGACGATGGTTCAGGGGGAAGGCCCGATCGCTGCCGTTCAGAGGGCGCGTGTGGGCACTGTTGCGGCGCGGGCTCCGCAGGTTCCCGAGAGGATCGAGGACAGCCGGGTGCGCTCTGCTGAGTCGATGCTCAGCCGCCAGCGGTACTTCACCTGCACCCATTGGATGGCATACGTGCACCGTGCCGCGGTGCGGGGCGGCAACCACTCGGCTGGGTCTTTGGCACTCTTGGACATGTTGACGTTGTCGGTGACGGCCACCAGGGAGGCTGAGAATCCGAGGTCGTTGGCGTAGCGGGTGCGGTTGGTGACCGACCACAACCGGGCTCCGGACCCCCATGCTTCGGCGAGGGCGACCAGGTGGTCGATGTCTACGTCGGCGGGATTGGTCCAGGTGACACCGTCGTAGTAGGAGTACCACTTGCCCTTGGCGACGCTGCAATGGCTGCTGGTATACGTCGGGGTGACCTTCGACTCGGCGATGAGCACCTCGGCCCTGGTGTTCTGGCAGTCGCCGTTCGCGTCGATCCAGTGCTTGAAGTAGGTCCGGCTGTAGGTGCTGTTGCCGCTCTCGGCCTTTACGGCGAGCTTGAACAGCATCGAGCGGGCAGTGATGGTGGTGGCCGAGGCTGGCTCAGCGGTGAGCACAGGCATCAGCCCGACCAGCAAGACGGTGACCAGCAGGCTGGCGCGAATCTTCATGTGCGTCCTCAACAGTTCTTGTAGCCGAGGCCGCTGGAGGTCCAAGCGCAGGAGTCCATGGCGGTCCCGGCGGCGTTGCGCATGACTGCTTTGTCGCCGGTGTTGTTCCAGACGTGGTAGCCCAGGCCCCAGAACCGGGTGGTCGTGGTGTTGAGGCCCTTGCCGGTGCGCAGCACGACGGTCTTGCCTGCACCGAGGGTGAAGGTGCCGAACTTGTAGACGTGGCTCTGGGCGTCGCGAACAGTCCACCCGGTCAATGACCGACTTGTCGTCCCCAAGTTCTTGATGACCACGTACTCACCGTTGACGCTGAGGTTGGTGGCACGGTCGGTGCCCGGCGAGTTGTAGTAGATCCTGCCGAACTGGATGGGGCTGGCGGCCTCAGCCGTCATCGCGGTGGTCGCGACGAGAACGGCGCAACCGACCGCCGCCAGGACAGAACGAACGAACATACGAACAACCCCCTGAGAAGACATGAGTCCGGTCGAACCGACCGAGGTGGAATGACAGGAGGACTTCCCCTGGCACAGCCACGGTCCCGCCCATGAAGCGGTGGGGCTATGGGCCGTTCGGCTGAGTCACCCACGGCTGAGGATGGGCAACCACTGTCAGCCGACTGAGGCGCGAGCGCCGTCTGCGAACCGGCGCAAGCATCATGGCGATGCCGATCGCGATCATCACGATCATGACGATCACGATCATGACGATCCGGCCACCGGCATCCCGGTCTTCCTTGACCACCCAAGCCACCAGCCAACTGCATGCCGTGGATCGGGCTCGCGAGGCCCATGAGGGTCTCTTGACTGAAATGCCAACGGCCACCTAGTCCTGTAACTAGTCTCGGCACATGCCTGTTGGGGAAGCGGGAGTTTGCCGAAGCAGCTGCGGTGCGCGCCGGCCTTTCACCACCCCGGCGCCTTCGTCCGGTCGACGCCAGAGCGCCTCGAAGCCAAGGAGGACACCGTGACGACCACCGCCGTCGACGACGACCTGCAGGACTGGAGCACATTCGACAACGGCGACTGGCCGACGCTGGTCATCGGCAATGGTCTGAGCATCAACCTGTGGAACGACTTCCGGTACGACAGCCTGTTCAACAAGGCCACGTTGACCCCGGAGGCGGCTGACATCTTCAAGGAACTCGACACCACAAACTTCGAGAACGCGCTGGAGTGCATCCATCACGCCCGGCTCGTCCTCGAAGCACTTGGCCGCCGCACTCACCAAGTGGACACGGTGTACACCGATGTCCGTGACGCGCTCTTCGGGGCTGTGACAGACGCGCACGTCTCATGGGACCAGTTCCCCGTCGCCACTCACAGGCAGATTGCAGACACCATCAACGAACACGAGTCCGTCTACACGACGAACTACGACCTGTGTCTGTACTGGTCCCACCTGGAGAACCGCATACACGTCGACATCGTCGACTACTTCTGGCAGCCGGACCACCGGTTCGACCCAACAGACGTATCGCTGCGGTCGACCCTGTCCACACCCATCCACTACCTCCACGGCGCGGTGCATCTGTGGCAGGACGACGACAACGAGAACGGCAAGTGGGTCAACGCCGACGGCGGCAACCTGTTGTCCATCGCCACGAACTACTCGGCGAAGTCAAGCCGTCGCCCGCTCTTCGTCAGCGAGGGCACGTCCAAGGCCAAGGTTCGCACGATCCAACGCTCCCCGTACCTGAGTTTTTGCCTGGACTCGCTCGCCCACGACGACGCAAATACTGTCATCTTCGGTCACTCGCTCAGCACACAGGACCAGCACATCATTGACGCCGTCAACGGGGGTCCGAAGCGGAAGGTTGCTGTGTCTATCCACCCCAGCGGCAATCCAGAGAAGGTCATCGCGGAGAAGGTCCGCATCCAGCAGTCACTCGACCGCCACAAGTTGTACTTCTACGACTCGACGACGCATCCTTTCGGAGACCCCGCACTTCACATCCCGTAGATCGCGGCCAGGCGCTGTCCCCGAACAGGGAGCGGCGAGCATCGGCGACGTGTCCCGGGTCCCCGGGTCGGCGGGTTCTAGTGCTCAACCAACTAACAGACCCACGGAAGTGACTTGACATGGACAAAAAGCCGTCGTTCCTTGAATGGTTGGCGGATGGGCCTGACTAGGCCAGCCACCTGTTCTACTTTGGTTCGTGGGCGCTCGGCTGTTGGCTTGCCTACCTTGTGAACTCATGGTCACGTGGCTGGGGCGCGCTGGCGTGGATCGTCGCGGCACCGGCGCCCTTGTGGCTGTTCGTTCTGAACTGGTGGCTCAGTCGTGGCTCGCGACACCCGAACCCTCCCGACGAAACACCCCCCGAGGTGCCACCGCTGACCGTGTGATGCCACAGGATTTCGATGTCGAGTGCAGGATGCCCGGGCCGGCCTGCTGGCCGCCACGACGTATTGACTTCTGAGGGTTGGGCTGGGCTACGCCGACTCGACGAAGGACGCCGTCGTGTGGGGTCTCATCGCCGGTCTGCCGATCCTCTTCAAGTTCAACGTCGTGGGTAGAGAACCGCGACTGCTCCGCAACACCCTCGTCGGGGTCGTGGGCGCGACGGCGTCGGTCGAGTTCTTCATCAACGCTTGCGTGTTCCCACTCTGGGCGGAGCTGCTGCTCCAACCCTTCCTCGCCGTCGTGGCGATGACGAGCATCGTCGCCGGGAGCGACGAGAAGACGATGCGAGCCAAGCAACTGATCGACGGCGTGTCCGTGGCCACTCGGCTGCAGGTCCCCTGGACCCAAAGCCAGCTGCCACGCGATGCGGTGGTTCGGACTTTGGCTCGTGTCATCTGGGATGTCTCGCCACGGGGATGCAGGTGGGTCAACTCCTGGCACTTATAGAAGGGCGCCGACCGGGATTGACATACGCCAACCTGATGCTGGTCACCACCCACGCAGGGACTGGATGAGGAGACTTTAGGGTGGCCTGGCATCCGGTCACTTCGTCCATAGCCGCGGCGATGTCCAACTCCAACTAACGTGGCCACCATGACTGACCCGGTAACCACAGAAACGCGGCATCAAGTCTTCGTAAGTTCGACCTACCTCGATTTGGTCGAGGAGCGTCGCGCTGTAATCCAGGCATTGCTGGAACTCGACTGCATCCCGGCGGGTATGGAGATGTTTCCGGCGGCGAACGAGGATCAGTGGACCCTGATCTCCGAGGTGATTGACCTCAGCGACTACTACATTGTCGTGGTCGGCGGTCGGTACGGATCAGTTACCGTGGACGGAATCAGTTTTACGGAGATGGAGTACGACTACGCCGTTGACAAGGGCATCCCGGTGCTGGGGTTCGTGCACGCTGATCCCGGGTCCATCCCCGTTGACATGTCCGAGATAAACCCAGAAGCCCGCGAGAAACTTGAGGCCTTTCGCGCGAAGGTCATGGGGCGGATGGTGAAGGAGTACCGGACTCCAGACGAGCTCGCTTCTGTTGTGTCTCGAGGTCTGATCCGAGCGATGAAGCAGCACCCCCGCCCGGGGTGGGTGCGTGGCGATCAAGCGATGACAGACGCAGTGCGAGCCCAGATCGCTGAGCTGCGAGCCTCTCTCGCCGAGGCCGAGAAACAGCGTTCCGAGATCGCCGAAAAAGCTGGCCGAATCGAGATCGATCCGTCCTTCGAGCACGGCGAAGATGAGGTTGAACTGACCTTTGTAGTCGAGCACGGTTATTCGAAGGAGAGACAGACTGTGCTCCTCGACTTCACGTGGGACGAGATTGTGGACCTGCTAGGCCCATACATGCTCGACGAAGCACCTGAGTTCCAACTGCGAAAGATCCTTTCCGAGCAAGGTTGGAGTCAGCTCCTCGGGATTGAAAAGGGCGGCTGGGAGAAACTTACCCACCCCACGACGATCATCGTGGATGACTCGTGGGGACGCGTGCTGGTCCAACTACGTGCGCTAGGCATCATCACCACAGGGAAGAAGAAGAGGACGGTGTCCGATAGGGCCGTCTACTGGACTCTCACGCCCGCCGGCGATGAGTACTTGGTGCGCTTGAAGGCGACAAAGCGAGGGGACGGGCGGCAAAAGCCGGCATAGACGGACCCACCGAAACTGTGGTCACCCACACGGTGGCCAAGGGCATGCCGATCATGGCGATCATGCTGCCCAGAGCTCGGACCACAACTGCGTGGCGACCTCGGCGCATACTGGTAGGCCAATCGTCATGATGCCGCTGATTCTGGGCACGGGAGAACTTGGCGCGGCAACATTACTAGTGGCCTTGGCTGCGCGGTCCTGGCCATCAGGGTCCGCCGTTGGACCCGAGCTGACGGGTGTGACAACTCCCGGTTGGGTGGGAGGTAACTAACTCATCACGTGAGGGGAGATGCTCATGAAGCACTACGCCTTGGTGGAGAAGCCACGCGACTGGATGACCCTGGTGACGGGCGTCGAGAACCCGATCCATGTTCAGTGTGGGGCGCCGATGAGGCGGGTGCCCGGCGATTCCGAGCGGTACTCATGCGCTCGCTGCCTGAGCGTCGGCTATCTCCTGGAAGAAGACACGAGGTAGCCCTGAATCACCTAGTGGCTGTATGTGCGGTCAAGATGAACCGCCCGGCCTGAGGTGACTGCGTCAGTGGCCGAGCCAAGGGCCGTCCCGCCTCGCTCTTGACTTCACCCGGCGACACGCCAGCCGACGAGGTCATTCTCCTGATCCGCAAGGGCCACCTGCCGATCCCACCCGAGGTCTGTATGCCCATTCGGGCACGACAGAACGACTCTTGCCGATAGCGTCGCGCCAACGCCGCGAGCGCCGTCTAGCAAGGGGAGTTCGACATGAAGAAGTCACTGTTTGCCGTCGTCGCGTTGGTCCTCACGGGCTGTGCGTCCGCGCCGCCGATCTCTGACACAGCAGACTTGGTGGAGGAGGACCCAGTGGCGGCCGCGGTTGTCTACCCGGGCCCGGGCTACAAGACGCCCGAGGCGATGCTCGCCAAGCTCATCAAGGCGGGACTGCCGTTCCACGACTGCAGTCCCTACGGGTCGATGTTCACCTTCGAGCAGGCCCTCGAGGTGTATTGCTTCGGTGACCACGAAGAACAGATCTACCTCGACGTGTTCGAGACGGAGGCGATAGGTGACGCCAGCACCGCTGCCGCCGCAGCATTTCCCCGGGCTGTATTCCGTGGGAAGAACTGGTCTGTGTCCTCGACAACGAAGGCGACTGCCGCACGGGCCGGGAAGGTCCTCACCAAGAAGTAGGAGCGACCGATAACGACATCGAGGCCGGCCCCTCGGTCATCCTGCCGCCTCACGCTTCGCAAGCCGCGCCGCTTTGGTCTTCTCAACCCTGGCTGGCGACTGGAACACTTCGTTCAACACCTCACTCATGAGGTCGAGGATCGCTTCGGCTTCGTCCTCGTCCACAGGATCAACGAAGTCTCCATGTGCCATGTCATTGCCGAAGTGCCTGACCTCGTGCGCAGCGTCGCGGACGTGTTCCCGAATGAGCCGTTGGTCGTACAACGTCTCGATCTTGCTGTGGATCTGGCCCTGGGTGATTCCCTTGTCCTTGGCCGTCGCCTCGATGACAGCCCGGGCCATTGCGCCAGCAGCGCGGTAGGCGCCCGCGCCTAGGCACGTATACGCCTCGGACGCCGACGCCGCGATGTGCTCAGGAACGTCAGGGAATCTGCGGAAGACGATGCGCCGCGGCCACCAATCGATCAGCTTCTTGTGCGAACTACTGTCGACGACGCCACCGAAGATGAACGAGCAGCTGGTGCACTGAAGCCACACATTCATGAGGCTTTCCCCGTACTCGCCACTGGGGTTGGCCGTGACAGGTGTCAACTTGTATTGCGTCAGGGCCTTGCATCGCGGGCAGTCAAAGTTCGTCATGCACACACCCTAGGAACTATCGATGACAGAGAGGGCGCATACCCTCGTCGTCGCTGTGGGCGCAAGAGCCTGTCCGGCTGTGCGTAGCTGGAGCCAATGAAGACGATGCGGGAGGATGGGCACATGGACGAACGGCAGACCACTGACGAGATCACCGCCGTCGCGGCTGTCCTGCGCCGACTTGTGGCCGCAATCGATGCTGGCGAGATCGAGGCGACAACCTCGCAAGCTCGGGCGATGCTTCGCCGGATCGAGGGCGCTGCGATCGCTTTGGAGTCCCTGTCTGAGAGCTGATTTCCTCCGTTCCACATACGCAAGTGACCCCTTGCGGTAACATCAGGGGTATGAAACAGCTCAGAGTCCTCGGCTATGTGCGGGTTTCCACCGACGACCAAGCCGCGTCCGGGCTCGGCATAGCCGCCCAAGAGACCTCGATCAGGCAGGCCGCCGAGCGCAACGGCTGGGACCTCCTCGGGATCGTCCGAGATGAGGGAGTGTCCGGCCGGGACCTCGACCGCCCCGGCATCCGACGGCTCCTCGAGCAGGCTGCGGTTGAGCAGGTCGATGCCCTCGCCGTGGCCAAACTCGACCGTCTCACCCGGTCGCTGGTAGGACTGGCCGACTTGATGGATTGGGCCAAGCGGAACCAACTCGCCCTGATTGCCAACGACCTCGGCCTCGACACCTCCACGGACACGGGTCGCCTCGTCGCCCGCATCATGGCCAGCGTGGGCGAGTGGGAGCGGGACAGAATCAGTGAGCGCACTCTCGCGGCCGTGGCGGTCCGACGTGAGCGAGGTGAGGTGATGGGTCTGCCTGGGTTGCGGGACACCGCCCCTGAGGTCGCCGCCCGCGTCAAGATAGACCGGGCCGCTGGATCGACATGGCAGGCCATCGCCGACAGGCTCAACGCCGAAAACGTCCCCACGGTCCGCGGCGGTTCCATTTGGCGGGTGTCCTCGGTGCAGTCCGCCGGTGGATACGTCCGGCCACCTGCCAGGGCCAAGCGGGTTGTCCTGCCCGATGCCCCTCGGCGTCGCCGTACTTCGATGGACGCTGGCTGATCTGCCCCCGCGGGACCATCCGGGACGCCTCCAGGAGATGACCCAGACCAACACCACTATCAAGGAGGCTGACATGGAATCCGCGACCAAGGACCGCGCGGCAGGAGTGCTCCTGGGCCAGGGGTGCGGCGACGCCCTTGGCGTGCCATACGAGTTCGGCACGCCGCCGATCGGCGAGGCCGTGATGATCGGCGGAGGCCTTGGCCCCTACCAGCCCGGTGAGTGGAGCGACGACACACAGATGGCCGTCTGCATCGCCCGGGTGTCAGAAACCGGAGTTGACCTGTGCTCGGCAGACGCGCTGGACGAGATCGCCTTGGCGTTTGAGGATTGGCTGCACCAAGGAGCCAGCGACATCGGCGTCCAGACGAGCTCGGTTCTGAGGTCCGCCGCCCGTCTTGACGGTCGTGAGGCCGAGCGCCTCACCCGCGCCTCTCGCGACTATTTCGAGCGGACCGGCCGTGCCGCCGGAAACGGCGCGCTCATGCGGACGTCGATCGTGGGGTTGGCCGCGATCACGGACAGGACAGCGACAGCGCAAGCGGCCCGCGCCATCGCGGAGCTCACCCACGCCGACCCGCTCGCGGGAGACTCCTGCGTGCTGTGGAGCGAGGCCGTCCGGGTGGCGGTGAACCAACGCCGACTTGACGTGCGCGCCGGCCTGGACTTGCTCCCAGCCGAAAGGCGAGCGCAGTGGGCCGGGTGGATCGCCGAGGCCGAGGAGCCGGACGCCGCGCCCCGGCTCAGGAACAACGGCTTCACGGTCACCGCACTCCAGGCCGCTTGGCACGCGATCGCCACGACTCCAGTGCCTGATGACGACCGCGACGCCGAAAGCTTCGCGTGCCAGCACCTGCAACACGCCCTTCATGCGGCGGTGCGGATCGGGGGCGACACCGACACCGTGGCAGCGATCGCGGGGGGCCTTCTGGGGGCGTACTGGGGAGCATCCGCCGTGCCCGCCAGCTGGCGGCGAATCCTGCACGGCTGGCCCGGGTTGCGAGCCCGTGACCTGATCGCCCTCGGGATTCTCACCGCAGCCGGTGGCCGGCCCGATGACCGGGGCTGGCCGACCGTCGCCCGGATGGCCTACTCGTGGGTGCGGCCCGGCGAGGGGGTGGCGCACCCGGCGGACGACGGTGTCGTGCTCGGCACAGCGAGGACCACAGGGCACAACTGCGACGCCGTCGTCTCGCTGTGCCAACTGGGCACCGACGAAGTCCCACTGCAGGAGATTCGTCCCCAGGATCACGTCGAGGTTTGGCTTTTGGACTCCGAGATCGCCGCCGAGAACTCCAACCTCGACTTCGTGCTCGCCGACACGGCGGCCGTCATCGCGGACCTGCGCACCGAAGGACGTCTGGTACTGCTGCACTGCGTCGCCGCGGAGCAGAGGACCCCCACAGTGGCGGTCGAGTATGCGGCGCTTATGGGCCATGACCGGGCCGAGGCAGCCGGGCAGGTTCGCGCGACTCTGCCCTCCACCCGGGGACACGGATTGTTGTGGGACCGGGTTCGGCGGTGAAGATGTGCTGAAGTTGGCTGATCTGGTCGGGGGTTGTCGGTGGTGGATGGCAGTTTTACAGTTCTACTCGTTACTCATCCACGGGTCCGACGGAGCCTCCAGACCTGTGCCTGACCGGAGGTCTTCGGACATGAGCAAACTTCACGACACGTTCGACATCGTCAGAGCGCCGCGCGATGGGGCTGGCCGATTAGCTGCTAAGCTCACAACCATGGCGCCGAGATCACCTTCCTTCAGGTTCGTCGATCTCTTCGCTGGCATCGGTGGCTTCCATGCTGCCCTCGCGCACGCTGGTGGCAGGTGCGTTTACGTCTCAGAGATCGACGAGGCGGCCCGTATGACGTACGCGCGGAACTGGATCGACCCAGTCCCGGTGCTTTCCCGCCCCAGGGTGAACACCGACATCACGCTGGCGACCCCGGTGGACGGCGAGGTGGACGTGCCGGCTCACGACGTGCTGTCCGCGGGATTCCCATGCCAGCCCTTCTCGAAGTCTGGCTTCCAGCGAGGCATGGACGAAGCTCGGGGGACCCTGTTCTGGAGCATTGCCAGGATCTTGGAGGAGCGGACGCCATCCGTGGTGCTGCTGGAGAATGTCCGTAACCTGACAGGGCCTCGCCACCGGCACGAGTGGGCCGTCATCATCCACACCCTGCGCGAGATCGGGTACCGAGTCTCTTCCACCCCGTCGGTGTTCTCTCCGCACTTCCTGCCCCCGTCACTTGGCGGTACACCCCAGATTCGCGACCGGGTCTTCATCCTGGGCACCTTCGTCGGTCCCGAGCGCGCGCTGGCGGAGGTCGACGTCGCGCCGACCGTCTTCCGCGGGCCGGTGGGCAGCTGGAACCCGCAGGACTGGGACGTTGAGTGGGTGCTTGACGACGACTCGGACATCGAGCACGTTGCGCGGTACAGGCTGACGGTCGAGGAGACGGCTTGGATCAACATCTGGGACGACCTGGTCCAGCGGATGTGGTCGGCACGTGGGGTCCGTCTTCCTGGCTTTCCGCTCTGGGCCGACGCGTGGATTCCTGAGCGGGACCTTGATCCGATTGACATTGATGCCCTGCCTCGGTGGAAGGCAAACATCCTGGTCAAGAACGCGCGATTCTACGACGACCATCGCGACGTCATCAACGCCTGGCGCAAGGCCAACCCCTCGTTCGCCGCGTTCCCTGACTCCCGTCGGAAGCTGGAATGGCAGGCGCAGGACACGGCCTCACTGTGGGAAACGGTGATGCATCTCCGGCCGTCGGGCATCCGGGCGAAGGCGCCCACGTACCTTCCGGCCCTGGTGGCCATCACGCAGACCTCGATCTTGGGCAGCCGGGCACGGCGTCTGACCCCGCACGAAACTGCCAGGCTTCAAGGTCTTCCGCGCTCGTTCCGGTTCACGAACAGCCGCGAAGCCGCCTCCTACAAGCAGGTCGGGAATGGCGTCGCAGTCGGGGCTGCCTGGTACGTCCTGCGTGAGCACGTCGAGCAGAACAAGAAGGACCTGCCAACGTCTGTCGCCTCCGCCATCCTAGGTGCCGGCCCGAACCCATGCCCCGACGCTTTGTCCCCGGCTGCGTACACGTTCGAGGACCAGTTGCTGGGAGAGAGTGTCGCTACTCTCGCGAGCTAACCTTGTTGGGTGGCTGAGAAGTGGGTGAGCACATCCACCGGCAGGCATCTGTCCGGTCGCCGCAACGAGAACACTGCCCCCGAGGTCGTCCTTCGCAAGGCACTGCATGCGGCCGGCGCCAGGTTCCGCCTCCACCGCCGACTCGCCAAGGGCTGTACGCCCGACATGGTTCTTCCCAGCCGGCACCTGGCTGTGTTCGTAGACGGCTGTTTCTGGCATGGCTGCCCCGAGCACGGCAGAAAGGCACCCTGGACGGGACCCAACGCGGCGTTGTGGTCCCGGAAGATGGAGCGGAACAGGGCACAAGATGTCCGCGCCAACGAGCTGGCGGAGGAATCAGGATGGGTTGTCGTTCGGTTGTGGGAGTGTCAAGTACATCGCGGAGCAACCGAGGCGGCCGCACTTGTTCTTGCAGCCGGCGCCGGACCGCCTCTACCCGTGCTGGGCGAGTCCTGATACAAGGCGTTTGCCTGCCGAGGACTTCTCAGCGGTTCACCATCGTCTCGTAGCGATGCCTGGAGACGTCCACCATGGTGACCACCAACCGCGTCGTTGGTGCCATGGGAGAGCGCGACGACACTCGCGGCGGGCATCCGGACGGGTTCCTGAACTGAGTTGTCGTGCTCAACTTCGACGGCGATTCCAACGTCGACTCCGGCTAGCACGCCCTCAACCCATAACTGCGTGTTCCACGACGAAGCCGACCGCCAACCACTACGCTGACAGCCGCCACGGGGTGGACATCAGTGAGCAACCCTGGGGAAACCTCGATGAGCGGCCTCAGGGAGCCACAAGATGGGCATCACACTCAAGGGCGAGACCATCCGGCGGACCTTGGCGGACGCCAACCAAAGAGCGAGGAGCAGGGGTGACGAGTTGGTCGGCGACCCGTCGCTGGCCGACTGGGTGACGGCGGTAAGAGTGTTGCGTGATGAATCCGTGCCCAAGACCTACACCGCGGTATTGGCCATCCTGCTGACAGCGCGCGCCATGCACGACGCGGACACCCTGTCCGTTCGCGACATCAAGGCGAGCACGAGCGACAAGGGCTACTCCGCGTCTTCCATCGGCTCGGCGATCGCCTCCTTCGCGAAGGAGCAGCGGATCGACCTCCGCGCGAAATCCAGCCAGCCAATGAACAACCAGCCGTTCACGTTCGAGGAGCGCATCAACGAGAAGATGGGTGCGAGGGACGCCGT
>Ga0075524_10000141_pt1 | contig 14920 bp, 10 predicted proteins | sample NGEPerone_FD_76826 | JGI IMG/M metagenome (GOLD analysis project Ga0075524, IMG submission 76826) | Arctic peat soil microbial communities from the Barrow Environmental Observatory site, Barrow, Alaska, USA - NGEE Permafrost154B-one | ecosystem: Environmental > Terrestrial > Soil > Wetlands >...
CGTCGTTCGAACTCGCTCAGTTGCGGGAGCAGACCGACGCACGCGCCCGTGAGGCCTCGAACGAGCTCACTCAGTTGCGGGAGCAGACCGACGCGCGCGCGCGTGAGGCGGCCATCAACGGCCAGGAGGTGGCGGCCATGCGCCGCACAGTCTCGTGGCGACTGACGGCTCCGATCCGCAAGGTGCGCGCCCTCACCCGAAGCCACTCATGAGCCCGAGCCCTGCGCTCTCCGCTGCCGTCGTCAGCGCGTTCGCCCAGCGGATGAACGCAGTATCCGCAGTTCTGCTCGATACCACGACGGAGACCTCCGATCACGAGGCCGGTGACGTGCTTGACTTGCTCGTCGCGTCGATTCGTGGCGCGGTGGTCGACCGTGGATCGGTCTGGCTTCTCCTGGCTGCGCTGACCGGGGCACTACCGACGTCGAGCGAGGTACTTGAGGCCGCGCGAGTCCTGGAACTCGAAGATACGGTGACCTCAGCAATCTGGCTGTTGGAGCGGGCACGCGAGGTCAGTCTCGACCGCGGCAACCCACTCTCCGAGATGGACCTGGTGACGGGAGCGGTCGTCGTCGACGTCAGTCAAACTGCCCGCAGCGATCGCCACACAGGGATACAGCGCGTCGTGCGCCAGACCCTTCCCTTCTGGGAAGCCTCCCAGGAGATCCTGCTGGCTGTCTGGACCAGCAATGGCGGCACGCTACGCCGACTCACCGAAGCAGAAGAGCAAGCTGTACTGCGCTGGCACGATTGCCCCGAGGAGTCTGTCCCAGACGCCGCCGCGCAGCACCGAACCAGCACGCCGCCCCGGCTGTTTATTCCTTGGGACAGCGTCATCGCGCTCCCCGAGGTACCGGCGGCTGACACGTGCCCGCAGCTCGCGTCTTTGGCTGAGTTGTCGACCAACCGCGTCGTGGTGATCGGTTATGACGCGATCCCCATCGTCAGCGCAGACCTGCGTCCGCGCAACGAGCCGGATCTGTTCGTGAAGTACCTCAACGTCATCAAGCACTCATCGCGGGTGGCGGGGATCAGTTTCGCGGCAACCGAGGAGTTCCGCGGCTTCTCCGAAAGCCTGCGAAGCCAAGGCATCGAAGGCCCGCGGGTGATGGACGTCTTTCTCGCGCACCAAGAGGTCGGCCAGGATGCTGGCCACGGCACAGTCCCGGGTGGCGTGGGCGACGGCCAGCCGCTGGTTCTGTGCGTCGGCAGCCAAGAGGTTCACAAGAACCACTTGGCGGTGATGCACGCCGCCGAGCGTCTTTGGCGCGAAGGCTTGGACTTCCAGCTCACTTTCGTAGGCCGCTACGGATGGGACATGAGCGCGTTCGACGAGCAGGTCAGCCGACTGCAGACGGCAGGACGTTCACTTGCGGTGATACGTGGAATGGGCGACGACGAGCTTCGGCGCGCCTATCAGCGAGCACGGTTCGCGATCTTCCCCTCGCTTCACGAGGGCTACGGCTTACCGGTCGCCGAGGCGCTCGCAGCAGGCACTCCGGTCATCACCAGCAACTTCGGGAGCATGCAAGAGATCGCGCGAGATGGCGGCTGTTTGCTCGTTGACCCGCGCGACGACGAAGACATTGTTGGGGCCATGCGATCACTCTTGACAGACGACCCACTCGTCGCAGGGCTGAGGGACCAGGCCCGCGGCCGAACCTCCCGCACCTGGGAGACGTACGCCGCAGAGCTCTGGGACGCCCTCGTCGCTCCCGAGCTGGCCTCATGACGCAACTCGATGGTCTGGTTCTGACGCCACTTCGCGAGCGCATCCTGGGCATGCCTCAGGTTCACGGACAGGCGGTGCAGGAGCGACTCGAGCTCGTTGCAGGGACTCTGGGCTCGGGGGACTCTCCGGCCGGAGGTAGCGCGACGGATCCCCTCACGACAGTGCTCGACCGCTTGGTCGACGCCGGCCAGGCGGGGGTTTGGCTCCTGCTCGCCGTTGTGGGTGGTTGCCTACCGGATGCTTCCGCCACCGAGGCTGCAGCCCGCGCGGCCGTTCTGGACGGTCCAGAGGCCGCCGTCGCCGCCGCGCTCGACCTGATCGACCTCACCGCACGTCCTGCCGCGGTCCGTGTCGGGGTCGGTGAGACGCTCGTCGACCTTCACAACACGGTCCAGGCGCACATATTCACCGGCATTCAACGCGTGGCTCGAGAGAGCGCCCGCAACTGGGCGGCAGCGCATCACGTGACGCTCATCGCCTGGACTGACGACCTAAGTTGCCCGCGCGAGCTCCGTGAAACCGAGCTCCGCTCGATCATGGGGCTCCCTCAAGGCCCCGACGGCCCTTCTGACGGAACGGACCGGGCGCACCGGTTGATCGTTCCCTGGAACGCGACCTACCTCATCCCGGAGCTGGCGGCAGAGCGTCCGAGGACGTCTCGCCAGCTAGCGATGGCCCGCTACACGTCGACCACCGTGGGGGTCATTGGATTCGACACAGTCCCCCTGACCAGTGGCGAGACCAGCATCGAAGGCATGCCCGGTGAGTTCGCGGGCTATCTCGCCGCGGCCCGCCACTACGACCGCATCGCAACCATTTCCGAGGCTGCGGCAGTTGAATACCGTGGCTGGCGAACCATGCTCGCGGGGGCAGGAATGTCGGGTCCGGACATCCAGTCGATCCCGTTGGCGGCTGAAGTCTCAGAGCCGCTCGCAAGTGACTTGGCCAGCGCGCGTTCTCGCCTCATGATCGGTGACCTGCCGATGGTGCTCTGTGTCGGCACCCACGAGCCTCGGAAGAACCACCTCTCGGTGCTCCATGCAGCGGAGCTCCTTTGGCGGGAGGGGCAGCAGTTCAGCCTGACATTCATCGGGGGACACGCCTGGAGCAGTGAAGCCTTCATGAGCAGGCTGCATGAGCTCCAGGGAAACGACCGTCCTGTTGAGACTGTTTCGGGCGTGGACGACGCAATGCTCAGCGCGGCGTACCGCCTCGCCCGGTTCACGGTGTTCCCATCTTTCAACGAGGGTTTCGGCCTCCCCGTCGCCGAGTCCCTCGCGTCCGGCACACCCGTCATTACCTCTGGGTACGGCAGCATGAGAGAGATCGCAGAGGCTGGCGGCGGCGCGCTCCTTGTCAATCCGCGCGACGACCATGACCTGGCGGCCGGGATGCACAAACTGCTCAACGATGATGCGACCTACACCCGGCTATGCCGTGAGGCTGCGGCTCGACGTCCCCGGCGTTGGGATGAGTATGCGGCCGACCTCTGGGACTTTTTCGTCGAGGATCCTAAGCGGTAACTGCGGTCGGCGTCAGACTGGTCCGCAGGTGAATGAACCCGGTCTCGCGGCCATCGGCTGCCACTGTGAGTGACGCGCCTTGGAGCAGGCGGTGCACCTCGGCGCCGGTCTGGATGGCAATCGCGCCGTGGAACGTGTAGGCACCTTCGCCGATGTCCGCAGCGGGGATCGTGAAGTCGTAGGACTCGACCCCGCGGAGCACCGGAAGGTGCACGCCCAAGAGTTTGCTGTTGGTGCCATAGATTGTTTGGCCGACGGAGGTCTCGATGCCGAAGCCCAGGATCCAGTCCTCGAGAGGTTCCTCTGCTCGCACGTGCACGCGCACGGTGAGGGGCGCGCCCACGGGGACCTCGCGCACCAGGGTTCCGCTGCTCAGCACCTCGATGCCCTCGATGTGGGCCCGCGGGATCTCCGGGGAGTCGTGCTGATCGGCGGCCTGCTGACGCTCGATGTCGTCGTGGCGGGACTGCTCGAACTCCGAGCGCAGCACGCGCAGTGCATCCCGTGGCTCACCGTCCGCAATGACGCGGCCGCTCTCGAGCACCACCGCGCGGTCGCAGATCTCCGCGACCGTGTCCAGGCCGTGCGTGACGAGGACGATGGTGCGACCCTCGTGCTGGAAGCTGCGAATCCGATCCATGCACTTGCGCTGGAACGGCTCGTCGCCGACCGCCAGCACCTCGTCGACGAGCAGGATGTCAGGGTCCACGTGCACGGCCACGGCAAACGCGAGTCGCACGTACATGCCCGACGAGTAGAACTTGACCTGCGTGTCGATGAAGCGCTCGATTCCCGAGAAGTCGACGATTGCATCGAAGTACCGGTCGGTCTGCAAACGGGTCAGTCCCTGGAGAGAGGCGTTCAGATAGACGTTCTCCCTGCCGGTGAGGTCGGGGTGGAAACCGGCACCGAGCTCGAGCAGCGCGGCAACCCGACCTCGGAGACTCACTGTGCCGGACGTGGGCTGCAGGATGCCGCCGATCATCTTGAGCAGCGTGCTCTTGCCCGAGCCGTTGGGCCCGATCAGGCCGATCGTGCTGCCCGAGTCGATCGAAATGTTGACATCACGCAGGGCCCAGAAGTCGTCCCTGTGCAGCTTGGATCGTTGGGCGTTGATGAGGCGTTCCTTGAGCGACTTGTCCTTGCGGATCACGAAGCGTTTGGAGAGATCCTTGATCTCGATGACGGTTGTGCTCATCAAAGCTCCTGGGCGAAGTTGCTCTGCAACCGCGCGAAGACGCGCTGGCTGAACCAGAGAAGCACCATCGAGATCCCGAACATCAGGACGAGGCTGCGGCCAAGGTGTGCGGGGAATGGCTGGCCGTCGCCAGCCACCCAGAACGCCTTCTGGAAGCCCAGCACGACCAGAGTCATGGGGTTGGCAAGGTACAGCTGCTGGAGCAACGGGTGGGTGGCGAGCTCTTTCTGTACGAGTCCCCACGAATAGACGATGGGTGAGGCCCACATGAAGATCATGAGCATGATCTCCACGAGGTACTGCACGTCGCGCAGGTAGACATTGGTCGCCGAGAGCAGGAGTGCAAGAGCTGTGGCGAGCGGCACGATCACGGCCAGCGCGAGGACGAAGAATATCCAGCGGTCACCCGTCGGGAACCGTCCGAGCGCGGCCGTCGCGGCAACGAGGACACCGAGCTGAATGGCGAAGGTGAACAGGGAAGAACCGACAACGGAGAGCGGGAAGAGCTCGCGGGGGACGTAGACCTTCTTGATGAGTCCCGCGTTGCCCACGATCGAGGCCGTGCCGAGGATCACGATGTCACCGAACAGCTGCCACGCCGTCAGGCCCGCGAAGATGAAGATGGCGAAGTCCGGGATCGAGCGGGCTGCGCCGAGGAACTTCCCGAGGGCAACGTAGTAGACGAACAGCATGGCGAGAGGCTTGGCGAGACTCCAGAAGAAGCCCAGCACACTGTCCTTGTAGCGTGCCCTGACCTCGCGTCGGATCAGCTGGTCGAGCAGCTCGCGGTGGGACCAGACGTCCCGAATCGACTCGAAGGTCCCGCTGAAGAACCCATGGCGAGGCCCTGCGGGCCGCATGGGTTCGGACGCAATCTGCTGCGCTCGCACCTCGCGCTGTTGGTCCATGAGGTCTCCTGATGTCGGCGGTCCATGATCACACCGAGCACAATCGGCGCCGTTCAGACTACCCGCAAGTCGTCGTGCGTCGTGCCGACCGTCCGTCAGACACCGCCCTGGTGGGGGTCGTCTGCTGGTCGGGGTCATCAACCGTGGAAGAGTTCCCAGAGCTGCTCGGCGTAGTCCGACCACGTCCAGGGAGACCGCGCTCGTGCCTCGTCCCGGAGCCGAGCGACGAAGAGGTCGTCCGTCAGCATCCGCTCGAGGGCTGCCGTGAGCTCGTCGTCGTCCCGGGGGTTCACCAAGAGAGCGCCTCCGCCCTCAGCGATCTCGCGCATGCTGCCGAAGTCGGATGTGATCGCAGGGGTCCCGGCCGATAGGGACTCCGAGAGGGGCAGGCCAGAACCTTCGTTGAGCGACAGCGTGCACCGGGCCAGGCGATATGCCGCCCGCAGGAGATGGTGCGAGAGTCTGCCGGTCGATTCGACCGGACGGCCGGCGCGCTGGAGGGCGTTGAGTCGTTGGGTGAACTCGTCGCTGCCCCACGAGCTGCCGCCAACGAACGTGAGGCTGAAACGTTGTCCCTGGCGCCACAACATCTCGGCGGCATGCAGGACAGCGAGGTGGTTCGTACGCGGCTCGTGGCTGCCCACCACGAGGACGAGCGGCAGCCCGGGAACGAGGAACCGCTCCCTGGCCTCGCGCAGCGCCTCGGCCCCGGGTTCCGGAGCGTGGCACGGCAACCCGACTGCCGTGATGTTGGGCCCTGTCAGGCCGGCACCCGCGAGCATCCGGCGCCAACCCTCGTACTCGGCGGCAGCGGCGCGCGATGTGGCCCCGACGGCGTCGAAGTGCGCCACCGCGGCCAGGTTGAGCGCGAACATGGCGGCGGAGCCTTGCACGGACGTCTCTGAGCTGGTGATCGGCGCGCAGTCGAAGCCGATGACCCCAGTGCGGTTTTGGCTGAACGTGGCCAGCGCTTGAATGGCCGCGCACCTCATGGGCTGGATGGCCAGCTCGGGCAGTATGTAGGTGCAGCTCCACGGCACCACGACCTCGTCCGCTGACGTTGCGCCTCGGATGCCTTCCCTCACTACCCCGGCAAGCACAGCGCCGCGATCTGGGTCGGCGACAACCCGCAGCGCATCAAAACTGTCGGTCCACGCTGTGATGATGACGTCGTGGCGGGAGATCCACTCGTTGCTCACGTTGCGGGCTACGCGCTGGATGTCCGTCCCGAGCGGTGACGTGACCAGGTCACCCAGATCGACCAGGGTGGCATCGCGAAGCAGCCGAACCGTTCGTCGGCCCGTTTCCAGGGTGGTCCTTTCGGCCGCAGCGATGAGCGCCTTGGGCGGACCATCGAGTTCCACGGCCCGCCGGACCGCGATGACCTCCTCGGAATCAGGCAGCGAACCGGATACGAGCGCCAAGGTGAGCCAGATGACGTCGGACGGAGCATCACCCATTGCGTCGAGGACCGCCCCCGCGAGTGTGGAGACATTCGCTTCCATGGGCCGAGACGGAGCGCCCAGTGCCGTCAGCAGCAGTGCCAGCCGTGCGGGGAAGTCTGCCTGGGTGCGCCGTTGGGCGCGGCGCAAGGCGGAGGCGGCTGTCGTCGGAGTCGTGAGGATGCGGCGCCTCATGCATGCGCCCCGATCACCAATATGGACCAAAGCTCGTCGGCATAATCCAGCCACGACCGCTGCGGCCGTGCCGCGGCCTCCGCGCGCAGACGGAGCTCGGTTGCGGGGTCGGTCAGCATCGTGCGCATCGCGCGGATGAGCTCATCGTCGTTACGTGGGTCCACCGTCAGGCATCCGCCGTGCTCGGCGATCTGGCCCTGACTTCCGTACCGGGTCGTGATGACAGGGGTGCCACACGCGAGGGACTCCGATACGGGCAGACCGAAGCCTTCATGAAGCGAGACGAAGACCGTGAAGCTCGCCTCGCGGATTGCCTGCCACAGCTCGTCGTCCGAGACAGCATCGCGCCGCCGGACCGGGCGATGCGCCTGCTCGAGCTTCCTCAGCTGGCGGTCCACAGCGGCTGTTGACCAGCCGTTCTGGCCGATGAGCTCGAGGTCGAAGTCGAGCCCCTCACGCCAGAGCATTTCGGCCGCATGCAGCACTGCTGCATGGTTCTTGTGCGGCTCGAGTCGCCCGACGCAGATGACCCGGGGCCGGTCTGGGTTGACACGGTGATAACCCGGCGGTGGCGGGGGAACGTCGGAGGGCAGTTGGACCTCACTGACTGCAGGTCCGAGGATGCCTTGACTCGAAAGGGCATGAGCGAAGCCCGCGAACTCGGCAGACGCTGAAGTGCTGATACCGGCTACCCGGACGCAGTGCTTGACCACTGACAGGTAGCAGGTGAAGTTGTTCGCCTCGCCGGGTGGGCGCAGATCAGCGCTGATCACGGGGATGGCGTCATAGCCGATGGCCACGACGGCGTTGCCCGAAAACTCGGCGAGCGCGGCAAGGGGCGGGCAGCGGTCGGCCGGTGGGACCTCGGCAAGCACGAGTGTGGCGCGCCATGGGACGACGAGTGTGGGCTCGAGAACGTGGGGGTCGACAGTCGTTGCCTGGTGGGCAGGCGCGCCCAACGGGTTGGTCTCATCCTGAGAGCGGCCCCAGTGGGCCGCACGGATCTCCTCGCGTGGCGAGAGAGACCGGGTGATGCCGGCCGTGTCGGTCCAGGCGACAAGTGTCAGCATGTGCTGAGCGCCCCACACCTTCACCGTCTCGCGTGCGACACGCTGGATGCCGTTGTGGAACTCTGAGCGGGCACTCGCGTCGAGGTCCACGACGACCCCCGAGACGATCGTCATCGGTCGGTCGACAGTTCCGTGCTTGATAGCCAGTCGCAGCCCGCGGTCCAGGAGCTCAAACATGACCTCGAGCTCCGATCCGAGACGCGCGGTGCGGCGCAGTGCGCGCACGTCCTCGGCCAGCGGGTAGGCGCCGGCGATGGAGGTCAACAGGAGCCACGCGAGAGCAGGGTCAGCTGTCCGGATGAGGCGTTGGGTGAGAAGCCCGAGGCACACCGATGCTTCACGAAGCACGTCGCTTCCCCGAGCGGGAGCCTCCTCCAGAAACGCCTCCGCGGCGGTGAGCACTCGCAGCGCCGTCGCGTGCTCGATGATCCTGGATGTGGGGCGGTGGACCGCCTCAACGTGCACAGGGCTCAACGCGGGAAAAGCTTCCGGACAGTGCGCAACGGTGCCGTCACGCGCCAAGAAATCGTGCGGTGGGTCGAATCAAGTTCTGTGCGCAGCGAAGAAATGAGCCTCTGGTCCTCGGCGCTCCGCGAAGTCTTGCTCACGGCCTCGGCCCACCGCGTGAGTGCCGCTGAACGCCATCGGACGACCTCATCGGTGAGCGATATCGCGAGCTCGCGCGTCTCGAGCTCTCGGAAGTGGACATATGTGTCGAGGACGTTCGCTGGGAAAGACAGGCGTCGTTTGAGGTCATCGGCGTGCTCGTCGGCCACGTAGAACCGCGAGAGACCGTCGAACAGGCAGAACTGGTAGCCACTTTCGAGAACGCCCGGCTCCCACGCGGCATCTGAGGGCTCATTGCTGCTGGGCAGCGTCGCCCCGGCAACGAGGACCCATGGTCGCCAGCGGCGCAGATCGAAGCCTGCGAGGACGGCGCCCTCCGACCCCTGTGTGTCGATCACCGCGAAATGCAGCTCGCCGTGTTGGCTCTGCTCGAGGATCTGGTCCACCGTGAGCGAGGGCACCTCAGCGTGGGCGGGGGTGACACCGAGGATCTTGCGTTCCGTCCCAGCCCTTCCTGCGACGGCGTGCACCTGTATGTCCCTCGGGCGCTCAAACCGGTGTGCCTCGACCAGGTTCACCATCGACTCGACGGTGATCCCGCTCCATCCGCGGTCGTAGAACGGACGGCTGATCGAGCCGTTGGTGGGGTGACCGGCCCCGATCTCGAGGTAGTGTCCCGTCGCCAGATCGCCGAGCACGCGGTGGAGCACGACGTCCTCCGCGTTCTGTGCATAGGACACGAAGGGCGATGGGGTCACCGCCACATCATAAGCAAGGCAATGCGCACCTCTCTTGAGGCGCTGAGGCGGGGACTATGCTCGCTGTGGTTTGAACTGGTCCAGTCCCCGACACAGAGCTGAGAACATGCCTCGCGCGCTCATCACCGGCATCACCGGACAGGACGGCCTCTATCTTTCGGAGCTGTTGCTGTCGAAGGGCTACGAGGTCTTCGGCCTGATCCGCGGCCAGAACAACCCGAAGTTCGACCTCGTACGCCAGACGGTGCCGGGCGTCAAGCTCTTGACGGGCGACCTGACCGACTTGTCGAGCCTGATGCGCGCTCTCCAAGGCGCCCAGCCGGATGAGGTCTACAACCTCGGCGCGATCTCGTTCGTCGCGTACTCGTGGGAGAACGCGATGCTCACGACAGACGTGACCGGCAAGGGCGTGCTGAACATCCTCGAGGCCGTCCGTCTCTACTCGGGGGACGACCCCCGCAAGGTGCGGTTCTACCAGGCGTCGAGCTCGGAGATGTTCGGCAAGGTCCAGGAAGTGCCTCAGCACGAGCGCACCCTGTTGTGGCCGCGGTCGCCGTACGGCGTCGCCAAGGTCTTCGGGCACTACATGACCATCAACTATCGCGAGTCCTACGGGATGCACGCGTCCTCCGGGATCCTGTTCAACCACGAGTCGCCGCGCCGGGGGCACGAGTTCGTGACTCGCAAGGTCAGCCAGGCCGTAGCGCGCATCTCGCTGGGGCTGCAGGACGGGATCACCATGGGGAATCTGGACGCCAAACGCGACTGGGGTTTCGCTGGCGACTACGTCGAAGCGATGTGGCGCATGTTGCAGCAGGACCAGGCCGACGACTATGTGATCTCCACGGGCGTGACCCACTCGATCCGTGACCTTCTCGATGTCGCGTTTGCGCGCGTCGGCATCGCGGACTGGGCCTCCTACGTCACATTTGACCCGCGCTTCATGCGTCCGGCAGAGGTGGACTCACTGATAGGCAACTCTGCCAAAGCCCGGACGGTGTTGGGCTGGGAACCGAAGGTCGCCTTCACCGAGCTCATCGGGCAGATGGTTGACAACGACGTCGAGCTGCAGCGCGCGCAGCCTGGTCAGTAAGCCGTGACCCGAGCGTTCATCACCGGGATCACCGGGCAAGATGGCGGCTATCTGGCCGAGCAGCTGGTCGCTGAGGGCATCGTGGTCCACGGCTTGGCCCGGGCCCTTGACAACGACACCGCGCGTGACCTCCTCTCGCGGGCGCCCGGAGTGGTGCTGCACCAGGGAGACCTGGGCGACGCCGACTACCTGGGCCAGTTGATAGCCGACGTTCGACCCGACGAGATCTACAACCTCGGGGGGATCAGCTCGGTGGCGTACTCGTGGCAGGAACCGGTCCTCACGGCGCGGCTGAGTGGGTTGGCGGCAGCCGTCGTCCTCGGGGCGGCCTGGAAGCTCCAGGAAGACAGCGGCCGTCGAGTCACCTGTCTTCAGGCGTCGAGTGCGGAGATCTTCGGGCACGCCGCAGGCTCGCCCCAGGACGAGTCCACACCGGTTCGGCCGGTGTCGCCCTACGGAGCCGCCAAGGCCTACGCCCACCACATGGCTGGCGTGTACCGCGGACGCGGTCTGCATGTGGCGACCTGCATCTTCTTCAATCACGAGTCCCCGCGGCGGCCGCACGCTTTCGTGACCCGCAAGATCACGGATGCGGCGGCCCGCATCGGTGCCGAGGGTTCGGGAGTCATCCATCTCGGCAACCTCGACGTTTGTCGCGACTGGGGCTGGGCCCCGGACTACGTCGACGCGATGGTTCGCGCCATACGCCACGACATCGCGACCGACTACGTCATCGCGACCGGGCAGACACACACCGTGGCCGAGTTTGCCGAGGCTGCGCTGCGACGAGCGGGGTTGGGCGACGGCTGGCGGGACCATATCGAGGTGGACGCCGAGTTCTTGCGCCCCGCGGAGGCACCCGACCTTGTCGGCGATGCGACCAAGGCCCACCGCGAGCTCGGCTGGGAATCGACGGTCGGCTTTGAGGAGCTCGTCGGACGGATGGTTGCCAATGACATGGAGCTGCTGCAGAGGAGCAATGGATGAGCCCGCAGGTGCCTGACCATGCCACCGAAGTCCGCCGGGGCGTCGTCTCGGTGGTGCTTGTCAACTACCGAGGTGCCGAGGACACCATCACCTGTCTGCGGGCGTTCGACGACGTGGACTGGCCGCGTGAACAGCTCGAGCTCATCGTGGTTGACAACGACTCGGGCGACGACAGCGTCGGGCGGATCCGTGCGGCGGTGCCGTCCGCCGTCGTGATCGACGCCGGTTCGAACACCGGCTTCGCCGGCGGCTGCAACCTGGGCGTGTCCCGCGCGACGGGGGAGTACGTCGGATTCATCAACAACGACGCGCGACCGCATGCGGAGTGGGTGTCCGAAGCGGTTGCCACCTTCGAGGCGGAGCCGTTCGTCGGTTCGGTCGCCTCGAAGGTCCTGGACTGGGACGGGAAGCTCATCGACTACGTCGACGGCTCGCTGACCTGGTTCGGGATGGGATACAAGCGTGAGGTGGAGAGGCCGGACTCGCCGGCGTTCGATGTGCCGAAGGACGTGCTGTTCGGCACCGGCGCGGCGATGTTCGTTCGCGCCGCTCTCTACCGTGAGGTGGGGGGCTTCGACGAGCGGTTCTTCATGTTCTACGAAGACGTCGATTTCGGCTGGCGGTTGAATCTCCTGGGGCACCGGGTGCGGTATGTGCCCACCTCCATCGCGTACCACCGCCACCACGTCACCATGGAGAAGTTCGGCAACTTCCGTGAGAGCTACCTGCACGAACGCAACGCCTTGTTGGCGATGTACAAGAACTACGACGACGCCTCGCTCGCCAAGGCACTGCCTGCCGCCATGGCGCTCGCGGTCCGCAGGTCGATCGCCCGCACGGGCCTCGATGCATCCAGTCTTGACCTGCAGCGGTCACCCGGCGGCGACGACGTCGGCACTCTGAACGTCCCCAAGATGGCTTTGAGCGGCACGTTCGCGATCGACTTCTTCGTGGAACAGCTCCCCAGCTTGCTGGAGTCGCGACGGGAGCTCCAAGAGCGTCGACGGCGCAGTGACCGCGAGCTCTTCCCTTTGTTCAGGGAGGCGATCGAGCCGGCATACGGCATGCCGACCTATCTCGCTGCGCACATCGTCCTGATCGAGGCCTTCGGCATCGTCGAACACTTCACGGCCCGGCACCGGATCCTTGTTGTGACGGGCGAACCGCTGCTGGATCGCATGGCTGGTCCCGCGATCCGTGCATGGGAGATCGCGAAGGCCCTCGCCTCAGAGCACGAGGTGCGCCTGGCATCCACCGGCGGGGTGAAGATCGCGCATCCCGAGTTCGAGGTGCTCGCGGCTGGCGGCTCGGCACTGCGCGAGCTCACTGACTGGGCCGACGTGATCGTCTTCCAGGGGTTCCTGCTCGAGGCGGCGCCCTGGTTGCGCGCCAGCTCGAAGATCATCGTCGCCGACGTCTACGACCCGTTCCACCTCGAGCAGCTCGAACAGGCGCGTGACCTCGGCTCAGAGGGACGCGCCACCTCGGTGCGCGAGACCACCCGAATCCTCAACGAGCAGCTGGGGCGAGCTGACTTCCTGATGTGCGCGTCCGAAAAGCAGCGAGACTTCTGGCTCGGTCAGCTCGCTGCTCAGGGGCGCATCAATCCGACCGTCTATGACGAGGACCAGAGCCTTGCCTCGCTGATCTCCGTGGTGCCGTTCGGCATCCCCGGCGAGGCGCCGGTGCAGACCCGGCACGCGATCAAGGGTGCCGTCGAAGGGATCGGGCCCGACGACAAGGTCATCCTGTGGGGCGGAGGCATCTACAACTGGTTCGACCCGTTGACGCTGATCCGCGCGATCGACCGCCTCAAGGACCTCCACCCGGACGTTCGACTGTTCTTCATGGGTCTCAAACACCCGAATCCCGGCGTGCCAGACATGCGGATCGCGTGGGAGACCCAGGACTTGTCGCGAGAGCTCGGACTGACGGGCACCCATGTCTTCTTCAACGAGGGTTGGGTCCCATACGACCAGCGCGCCGACTACCTGCTGGATGCCGACGTGGGGGTTTCGACGCACTTCCTGCATGTGGAGACCGCGTTCAGCTTCCGAACGCGGATTCTTGACTACCTGTGGGCAACACTGCCCATCGTCGCGACGGACGGTGACACGTTCGGGACGCTGATCAGGGCGCATGGACTTGGTCGTGTTGTGCCGGCCGAGGACGTGGACGCCCTCGTGAGTGCCCTGGAGGAGATGCTCTATGACGACGCGGCGGCGGGTGCGGTGCGCGCCAACGTGCGCACGTTCGCGCTCGGCTACGTCTGGTCGCGCACGCTGCTGCCCTTGATCAACTTCTGCCGGCTGCCCCGTCGTGCTCCCGATCTTGCGCTTGAGCCTTTGACTCATCCGGAGCGCGCAGGCGCGCCTCCTCGTCGCCGCCCGAGTGTGCGGGAGGATCTCGCTCTCGCCCGTGGGTATCTGGCAGCGGGTGGCGTCCAAGAGGTGGGGCGTCGCGCGATGGGTCGGGTCCGACGCCTCTCCGGCGGAGGACTACCGCACCAGGAGTGATCCGTCAGCCGCGCGATGCACGCCGGGCGAGCGCCCGGACGCGCCCCAGCGCGCCGCGTCGTTGGGTTCGCCGCGCGGCCTCGAGCTCTGCGAGCCGCGTGAGGTTGAGCTCCGCGAGTCGTGCGGCCTCGAGCTCTGCGAGTCGTGCGGCGATTGCCCGCCCCGCAGCCTGCGGTGAGTGCAGTGTCCTGATGTCTGCAGCCGCCTGGCGGCCTCGGGCAGCGGCAAGCTCGGAGTCGTCCAGCACGGTCCGCATGAACCGGGCCGCGACCTCGAGATCTGGTTCGGCCCATGTGCCGCCCGACGGGTATGGGTCGCACCCTGTCGGGATGGACGTTGGCGTCCAGGGGACCAGAAAGCTGTTCGCTTCGGTCATGAACTGCAGGTTGCCGCTGTAGCCCGTGGCAATGACGGGTTTGCCGAGCGCCATGGCCTCGGCCATGGTCAGCCCGAGTCCTTCGGAGCGGTGCAATGAGACGTAGCAGTCACACAGCGCCACGAGCACGTCGCGGTCCTCGGCGTCCAGGTAGTCCTCGAGCAGGAGGATGTCGGCCAACCCGGCGACGCGCAGCCGAAGCCTTTCTGCTTGATCCGGGCGCCGCGCGGCGTTGATTGACTTGATCACCAGGACGGGACCCTCACCTGGGGCGAAGGCCGCCTCGAACGCATCGACAAGTCCCCAGGGGTTCTTGCGCTCCACGGTGCTCAGGAAGTCAAACGAGAACAGGAAGAACGGACGCTCCGGCAAACCCAGATCAGCGCGGGTGCGGTCAGGATTGATCTGCGGTTGGGGCAGAGGCGGCGTCATTGTGCGCACCGGCACGGGCGAATGAGGTTCGATGGCTCGCCGGACGAAGTCGGATGCCACCCACACCTCGTCGACGAGACGGAAACCCTCGTGCTGCGCAGCCGGGAATTCCTCGACCTCCCA
>Ga0075524_10000144_pt1 | contig 14836 bp, 9 predicted proteins | sample NGEPerone_FD_76826 | JGI IMG/M metagenome (GOLD analysis project Ga0075524, IMG submission 76826) | Arctic peat soil microbial communities from the Barrow Environmental Observatory site, Barrow, Alaska, USA - NGEE Permafrost154B-one | ecosystem: Environmental > Terrestrial > Soil > Wetlands >...
TAGTTGCATGCTGGGTCTGATTCAAAGAGGTCGCCTGTATAGAATTCTGCTCGTGTTCTACATCCGCCGCATATTTCTCGGTATTCGCATATTCCACATCTGCCTTTGAGATTGCTTTTATCACGTAGCTTAAGGTGAAGTTCACTCTTCTGGAGTTGTTCCCATGCGGTGCGAAGTTTCGTGTCTTTTACGTTGCCGATGCGGTAGCCTTCGTGGAATCCGCAGCTTCGGTAGTCGCCGTTTTCGGTGATGCCGATGTAGTTGCCTCCGATTGTGCATTTTCCAAGGTAGCCTTCGTTGTACCATTGCCAGAAGTCAGCTGGGTTCTTTTGTCGGACGATGCGTGCGTAGAAGGGTGCGTAAACGTTGACTTTGACTTTTCCGTAGAGTTTGCGTTGGATATCATAAATTTCATTGAATGCGGTCTCGTACTGTTTTGGTGTTGGAGCTATATCAGCCATGTGTTCTCCTGCTCTACCCACTGGAACAAGGTTGTGGTAGACTAGCATTCGGGCTTTGTATTCTTCTGCAAGCGCCGCTGGATGAGCCATCTGGTGGATGTTGTGCTTAGTCATGGTTGTTACGAGGCAGTCGAGCAACCCGACTTCGCTGAGTTTCTTCATTGCGTGCAAAGCTTTGTCGTAGCCGCCTTTACGGCGGATCATGTCGTTTGTATCTTTGTCACCGTCAATGCTGATTGCTGTGTGAACTTCATATTTGCGCAGTTTATCAAAGCGTTCTTCATCCCAAGCAAAGCCGCTTGTGATTAAGCTGACTCTCATGTCGTGCTTTTTCTCTGCGTATTCGATAACTTCCCAAACGTCAGGTCTAACCAACGGTTCTCCGCCGCTGATTCCTAACCATTGTGAACCGAATTCTGCCATTTCATCTACCATATGTTTAGCCTGAGCAGTGTTCAGCTCTTGGTCTTTAGCGTATTCTTTGGTGTAACTACAATAAGTGCAGCTGCCCACACAGTTGCGTGTGCATCGCCAAACAACCATGAACAATGGGGCTGTGATTGGATTCATTGAATTATTCATTGAATTCCCAGAGTCAAGTTAAATTCGGCTAATCGATATAAAACTTCCTCTAAAAAATTGATTATTCGTTTTTTTGGAAAAAATGCAGGAACTTCTTTATTATGCCTTGGAGAGACTTATTCTGTTACAATTTTGCTTTTGCGCCTGCTCTGAAGTAAGCCTTCAACAACGAATACTGCCAATGCCAAGCCTGTGATGAGTGTTAATAGGAGAAAGAAAACTTTGAATTCTAAAGTTTCAATGGAAAAATGAATGAATAAGACAAAGAGTTCAACTATCAAAATCGCAAGGAAAAGCAGCGAGTAAAGCCACATTTTGGGCATTAATCGGCGTCCAAGCCATATATGTCCCCCAATGTGAGCTTTGCGCTTAACAGTGTACTCACCATAATCATTCTTCTGGAGATAGCCTAAGTCTTCAAGTTTCTGCAGATGTCTGTATGCAACGCTAGGGCTACTAAGATTGACGCCTTTCATTACATCTCTGGGGCCTACAGGCTTGCCTTTTTTTACGGTGTGTAAATACACATTTAACGTTATTCCTTCAAGGTCTTCTTTTTTGGAATCGGTCAAGATAAGCCCACAATGAAAGATACTTTGTTATTTACCCGTATTAGCTTTTGCTCGAAAGACCTTGTTTCGCCCGCTGTCCTAAATAACTATTATCAAGTTGAGGTGTGGCAACTTCAGTTTGCCTTATTCATTGTTTAAAGACTCAAATTTCTGTTTGTATTTAGGTGGGCTGAGGATTTTTATTTTGCTTTTTGGTTTTTGGGTATTTTTGCTGAGATGTTTTGTTAAGAAAGTGCTCTGATAGAAGAAAAGGTTTGATTTGCAATATCGGTAAGCTTGTTTTGGGCTACTTTTTTGGTTTGGGCTTTGATTTGTTTGCAGGTTGAGTCAATAATAGTCTGTAATAGTCTGAAGTAGTCTGTAATAGTCTTTAATAGTTGTAAGCAGCATAGTAATTTGGGGAAGTTTATGCCTCTAACCACAAAAGTATCTTTTGAAACGGTGCTTGAAAAAGGCAACCGATTGCAGATTCCAAAGTTAATTCGATGGCAGTTTAAAATGGAGCAAAACCAGGTCTTAAGAGTTGGAGTATCTCCAAAACGTGTTTGGGGAGGAGGCCCTAAGTTTTTTTATGCTAAGATGGATAAACAAGGACGAATACTTATTCCCAAGTTAACGCTGGTGTTAGTGGCGAATGAGGAAAATCCAATCCTGGAAGGCTACATCTTTAATGTATGGCTTGAACCTGCATAATACTTAGCCTGTTAAAAGGTAAAGAATAACCTTCGAGCTAAATACGTACAAATTTCTTTACTCGAATGCAAAACTGTATCTGCTGAAATGCTAAACAACAAGAGAGAAAACAAAGCAATGAAAGAATCGAAAATTTTTCTTTTTCCGAAAGAGTTTAATATTTAACGCCTTAGATAGCACTTCAACATTTAAGAGGTAAAACAAAAATGAGCAAAGAAACCCCTCAAGATCTAATTGTTAAATCCGCTCCCCACATAACGGGTCCAATGTCCAAGAATCGTCTAATGCAATATACCTTTGTTGCCTTGTTAGTAATCACTGCTATCACCGCAATCTTGTGGTGGTCTGTGCCTGCCCCTACTACCGCACAAATTGACTCCTTAAAGCTTACAAACGTTTGGCAAATGCCTCTCGGAGCTATAGTTCTATTAAACGCTCTTATTGCAATCGGAGTAGCAGTAGGCGCCGATGCCCTACTACATAAAGTAGCTAGTGATAGTCAACTGAACATTTGGTCATCAGCAGTTTTCGGCTTAATCGTAACACTCTCGTACTCACTGGGTATCCCCGAGATGGCTCAAGCAGCCGATGTGATGCCTATTGAAACGTTAACTGCGCCAATGGCTTTTCTCTACGTAGCTATAATTTCGCTGATTGGTCTTGTTATATTCAAAAAAATCCAAGGAATCGGTGGAAGGAAATATGTTAACCCAGCTGCAGCCGCAAAGTTTCTCGTTCTACTACCATTCATAGGCAGTGTCTTTCTAGCCAAGGATCACTTCGCTGCGTTTGCTTCTGGGGGCTTAGGCGTGCCTAATCTTGCCGGAGCAATCGGTGGAGGAACAGCACCTATTGGAACCAACGGCGTTGCTTCATTCGTCACTTACTTACAAGGATGTTATAAAAACCCGGCAATTGCAACCCCCCCTGACATAACCTCACTTATGATACTAGAGAAGTTCCACGGTTGGACTGGAGGCGCTTCAGCCATAGCAGTTATCATTGTCGGTATAGCATTATTCGTACTCGCCCGCAAATACATCAAATGGAAAGTAACAGTTGCTTACTTCATATCAATATTCGCGATGTCAATTATAATGTCAGCGATATATGCAGATTCAGACATGGTTACAAGACTGCTCTTTGAAGTTTTCATAGGAAGTTCAATCTTCTTAGGCTTCTTCATGGCAACTGACCCAGCAACAACTCCATTTACTGGCACAGGACAAATCATCTTCGGTGTCGGTTTAGCAATACTGACTGTTCTGATACAAACATACATGAACTTCTTTGGAGGTGCCTTACTAGCATTGCTGATAATGAACTTGACAGTACCACTTCTTGATCGTGTAGGAATCCACAAACCCTTTGGGAGATGAACAAAATGACAAACTATGTTGAAATTAAAGAGCACAAAGAGAAAGCAAGAATCACACCCATAGAAGTATTCCCCGACCCAAAAGTTGCCATAGTCCTAACCTACCAACACACTGGAGCAGTAAACAAAACTCTGGTCTCTGTTGGTGACACCGTAGCAATGGGACAAAAAATCGCAGACTCAAAAGAAAAAATATCCGCTCCAGTACACAGCCCAATCTCTGGCAAAGTCATAAAAATCGGCGACATCTACAACAGTTGCTACGCAGAATGCTCTGAAGCTATTTGGATAGAAAACGACAATAAAAATACCAAAGACAAAACATTAACACCCATATCTGAATCCGAACTCAAAAACACCCCCAATGAGGTCCTAATCAAACGAATCCGTGACGCAGGCATCATCGGTTTAGGCGGCGCAGGATTTCCAACTAGCATAAAACTTTCAGTGCCACAAGACAAACCAATAAAGACCCTTATCGTAAACGCTGCAGAAGGCGAACCATACGACACCGCAGACGAAAGATTAATGATTGAAAAAGCTGAGAATCTTCTTCGGGGCGTTAGAGTTGTACGCAAAATCCTAGGAAACCCCAAAGTTATTGTCGCTACAAAGGTCAGCAAAGTAGAAGCCGTACCTAAACTGCAATCAGTTTTCGGCAAAGAACCAGACACACAAGTTATCGCTAAACACCTCAGTTACCAACAAGGTGACGCAAGCGTGCTCCAAAAAGCAATTTTGGGCTACGAAGCACCACCAGGCAAACGCTCATACGAAAGCGGCACCATAGTACAAAACGTGGCAACCCTAAACGCAATCGCAAACGCAGTTTTTGAAGGCGACCCCTTAATCTCAAGAGTCACAACCCTAAACGGCGATGTCAAAGAACCAAAGAATATCCTCGTCAAAATAGGCACTCCAATAAGCAGTATCCTTAGTCACTACAACGTCAACACAAACGACCTTAAACAGGTAGTAGTCGGCGGAGTTATGATGGGAAACGCTATCCAAACAATCGAGGCTCCAATAACCAAACGAACATCAAGCATCATCGTATTCTCCAAAAGCAAAAGCAAGAAAGACCAAGAACAAACCGCATGCATACACTGCTCAAATTGCATTAGCTCCTGCCCTGTAAAATTACATCCAATAATGATTTATAACGCCATCATGAAAGGCGACTTTGACAAAGCAGAAAAACTATGGCTCAAAGACTGCATAGCCTGCGGAACATGCTCATACGTTTGTCCAGCGAGAATACCACTGTCAGGCATTATATGCGGTTCAAAAAGCACTTGAAATAAATAACCGTAAGAAATTACGGTTCCACAATTCTTTCTTTAATTATTTTTTTTAAAGAATTATTTTCAACGAATATTTACTTAATGATCCGCCTTGCAAGCATTAAGCTTATATTCACGCCACAACGTAAAATAATTAAAAGGGATAAAAATTGGAAACACCAAAATTTAAACTTGCAGACATATTCTCCGGCATAATCATACCAATGATACTAGTACTCTTAATCTACGTACTCGCAGTCTACGTAAACCCAAGTGGACCTCATGCGGTACTCGGTCAAACTGGTTTAGCAGGGACAATCGGTGTCATTCTAACACAAGGCTTTGCACAAATGATCGTTCTAGGAATTCCTCTAGTTCTAGGCTTACTCTGGAATAAATGGGCAGGCGGCGCAGCAGGCTTCATTATGGGTGGCATGTACTACGTAGCAACAGCAGGTCTCTATACAGGCTACTATGCAGGGGCATCTCCCGCATACAACTTCTATGGTGACATCAGCATACTCTTCTACCTAGTTAACGCTGTTATCATCGGTTACATTGCTGGATCGCTAACCAACGGATCAACAAACTTCAAACGCATGCTAGGCGCAGGCTTAACCGCTTCAATAATTGTCGCAGTCATCCAGGCAATCATGAACTATACCATTTCATTAAAGCCATCACGGGATATGGCTCAAGGTAGCTGGACAGTAGACCCTATAAATGCATTCATTATTGCTTTCGTGCCGGGTATTGCTTTAGGCGTAATTGTGCCAATACTGGCCAAAGTAATGACCTGGTATGGTCTTCAGCCACAGAGGCACTAAAACAATCCATTTCCTTTTCTTTTTTATTTTTTAATCAGACAAACTTGTGATTTTAGCAAATCTTTGATCTAGAATCTAAAAAAATTATTAACAAAAACAAAAATTATTTTACTTGGTTAGGCGCGAATTCCCATGCAATGTTTCCCTTCCAAATTTCACCCAGTTTGGTTATTCTGACTTCTTTATCGTCAATTTCAATTAAGCCATTCTCTTTTAATTTTTGTAGTTGTTTTGGAAAGACCTTCTCTGGGGTTGTTCCGAATTTTTCCATGAACTCTTTTTTGCTCACTGGCAATCGTAGGTAAAGTCGCGTCATTGTTCTTCGCATCATGTCTTCATTTGTAGATTCTGAGAGTCTGCAGATGGGTAATTTTCCAGATTTTACGGTTTCCATGTAATCGTTTATGTTTTCAAGGTTAGAATATGAGAACTTTTGTAGGTAACCCATGAAGCAGCCTGCGCCTGTGGTCAATATTCCTCCCCATGGCCAACCGTTAAGGCAGTTTTCCCGCATATGCCACTCAACACGGCTATAGCGATCGTGACCGACAGCTTTGTATCCTGCCTCCGTTAGCATTTTGTGGGCAGTCATGAACATTTCCTTTTCAAACTCAGCATTGCCTTGTGGTGGGGAAGTTCCGTCTTTAATCATTTTTTCAAGAATCGTTCCGGGATCCACATGTAGAGAGTAAGCGTCAACTTCAGCGTCTAATTCAATAGTTTTCTTAAGTGTACTTATCCAGCTTTCCATAGTTTGTCCTGGCAAGTTATACATTAGGTCAACACAAACTACCAACCCCAGTTTGCGAGCGTGTTTGATAGCTTTCTCTACATCCGCAGCACTATCGGGTAGACAAAGGTTTTTGCGCAGTTTATTATCAAAGGTTTGCGCACCCATATCCATCTGGTACACGCCATATTCTGCTAATTTATCAATTTTTGGGAGCGCCAAAGTTTTCGAGGAACCTGTGACTTTAATAAAGTATTCTTTGCTAGTGACAAAATTAGCTTTGCAGAAATCGATTAAGTCAATTATTTGCTCCGCGGATAGTACGCTAGGGGTTCCGCCGCCCAAAACGATTTCGTCAAAAACGCTGGTTTTGACATATTTAGTTTTGGCGTACATAGAAAGTTCTTTTTTAAGAATGTCAAGATAGGGTTCAAGATGCACTTTACTTGAAGCTGTAGTCGGGAAATAACAGAATGCACATTTTGAATCGCATACAGATACCCACGGCTGCAACTCCATTAGTCTACCTGAAGAGTTTTCAGTACTTAGGAACTTCATGAAAGCTTCGTACGCCTCAGGCTTTATGCCCGGATAATCTCGGTAAGTGTAAGGTGGCCAGTTCTCTCTTGTACCGTAAGCTTCAGAGGTTTTTGTCATCTAAGGTTTCCTCTTAATATTGTTTTAAAAACCGCTCGAATATGTTATAAAGTTTCCGTAATTAAGTCATCTCATAGGCAAGTTAATATTTTTGGAAATTTCAAATTTTGTTAGCCAAAGTTTTTGTTCATCAAAATTTTCTAATGCTGCGATAATGCATAATTTTATAAACAAAACTAGAGATAACCAGAACTATAACTTAATGGAGAAAAAGAAAAATGCAAAAAAATAAAACTTTAGCTATTGCGATTTGCATAATACTATCAATTTCAATGCTAGGAACTTTAGCAGACTTCACAAGCGCACACACACCTCCTTGGACTATTCCAACTTTTGCGCACATCTATGTTACAACCAACCCGATTGGCGTAGGTCAAAAGGCACAAATATACATGTTTTTGACACCAACATATGCCGATACACAAATACTCAACGACTACAGATTCCACAACTACAAACTCATCATCACATCGCCCACCGGAAAAGTGACGGAACAAAATTTCCCCTACATTGTAGACACAACCTCCAACCAAGCCACATCGCTTGTCCCCGATGAAGTCGGCACATACAATTTGACTTTCATATTCCCAGAACAAAAGGTCAACGACTACTCACATTCGCCTACCTCTCAGTTCATTAACGACACCTACATGGGCGGTACTGCATCAACAACCCTTACGGTGACACAGGAACCAGTACAAGAAATTTCATATCCACCACTCCCAACTGAATACTGGACAAGACCAATCTTTGGTGAAAACGTAGCCTGGTTCCAAATTTCATCAAACTGGTTAGGAAGCGGTATGCCTGGTTACGGTGGCTCAACTGGACCAAACCAGCGAGTCTTCTCAGGTGATTCCGTCGGTTCTTTAACATCGCACATCATGTGGACAAAGACTATCGGTCAACCGGGAGGAGTAGCTGGAGGAAACAACCTTGAAAACGTAGGAAACACATGGTTCGAAGGCACCGCATACTCTCAAAGATACACCAATCCAATAATAGTAGCTGGAATGCTCATCTACAGAGAACCGTTTGAATCTACAGGAACTGCTGGAGACACAGTCTGCGTTAACCTATTTAACGGACAGGAAATCTGGAGAAACCCCAATCTACCCTCATTCTCATTTGCCTATGTACAAAACATGGATAATCCCGACTTCCACGGAGTTCGACCAGCATATATTTGCACAAGCAACTTTGCCCAAGTATACGACGCAGCCACAGGGAAAAACGTATTCAACTGTAGTGCAGTACCATCTGGTACAAACGTAATAGGCCCGAATGGAGAATTATTGAAATACATATTCTACAACAACGGCACAACTGCGAACCCAGCTTATTACTTGTCCCTATGGAACTCGAGTAGATTCTGGCAAACAGGAAGTATGCAGCAACGCAACCTTCAGTCAGTAACTATCTCAACAACAACAAACGTAACGACGACGGAATACATCAACGGTTCTAGAACAACTACCTCCTATAACCAAACAACGTCAACAACTCAAGTCAACGCAAGCAGAAGCCTAATGTACGATTATCTAGACCCCATCACACAAAACGTGTCGATACCATGGCGTAACAACCAACCTGGAAACCCCAGCATAGTTGGAGCTATCTATGATGACATTTTACTTTGCATGAACGGTTCACGCCCAAGTTCAACAGCACCAACTGGCAACAACCCTTACAACTACTTTGCTGTTAACCTCAACAAATCTATTGGACCAATCGGTAAAGTCCTGTGGACAAACACTGTACAACCACAGATTGATCCGCAATATGGCAACATTACAAACGTCTCATTCGGAGGAATGGACCCATCAGGTTACTTCTGTGAATCCTACAGGCAAACCTCTCAATTCGCATTCTTTAATCTACGAACAGGCGCATTCATCAAATTGACTGACCCACAACCATCACTTGACTACTATGGCAGCACTGGATCCGGCTCACTACACAACGTCATTGCTTTTGGTCGATGCTACGCTGGCGCGTACTCTGGTATATTGTACTGCTATGATATGTCAACTGGCAATGTACTGTGGACATATGGTAACGGCGGTCCAGGCAACACCACATACAGTGGCATAGAAGTTCCAGGTCATTACCCAATCTTCGTTAAAGCTATTGGCGGTGGAACTCTTAACGCAGGAGTCGTCTACACCATCGTTACAGAGCACACCTTCGAAACACCAATCTACAAAGGCGCATTAACACGAGCAATTAACGCATCGGACGGAAGCGAAATCTATACATTTACGGCAGCCACAGGCGAATTTGGCGCAGGCAGCTTTGCCATAGCAGACGGGTACAGTAACTTCTTCAACAGCTACGACTCAAGAATATACACCCTCGGCAGAGGACCCAGCGAAACTGCAGTAACAGTTGGACCTAAGAGTTCAACACTCGGCGGCAACGTAGTCATTGAAGGCGCAGTCACAGACGTTTCAGTAGGTTTGCAGACCACTGAGATACAAGGACGCTTCCCAGCAGGTGTTCCAGCTTGTGCTGACAGCAGCATGAAAGACTGGATGGCTTACATCCACCAGCAACTGCCAAAACCAGCCAACTTCGAAGGCGTTAACGTGGACATACTCCTAATAGACAGCAATGGTAACTACCGGCCCCTTGGCACAGCAACCACTGACAATAAAGGTCAATTCAGCTTAACATGGACACCTGACATTTCAGGCGACTACAAGGTTTATGCAACTTTCTCTGGCACTAAAGGTTACTGGCCATCCAACGCGGAAACTACATTTAACAAGGTAGCAGCTGCACCAACAGCCTCTCCAGAACCAATTATAGCTCCATCAATAGCAGATCAATACTTCCTACCTATGTCAGCAGCCATAATCGTCGCAATAATTGTAATCGGTGCGCTCTTAGCACTATTGATATTGAGAAAACGACCCTAAAAAAGTCAAATCAACCTTTTTTCTTTTTTTGTTTTTTAGAAAATAGCAACTATTGATTTTAAGTTCAATCGAAAAACAATCTGTACTTACGGCATTTTAAATTCGGCTTTTTGCTCTCCAAAGCAGATAGTTCGCTGCAGTTCGTGTCATTATTTTGCTGTACAAGTTGCCCTTAAAGTAACCTTTCGCCATCTGCCGCATGATGTAGCGTGGTGAATAGAATTTGTTGTAGAAGTCTCTTCTCATCTGGGCTATCTGTTTTGCCGGCAGAGCTGGGTCTTCAAAGATTGGGTTCATGGTGTTGTAGAGTTCCCAATCCTTTGACATCTTCCATCCATTTTTCTCGACAATCTCGCGTAGACAGGTTCCAGGATAAGGCGTTGCGTGGCATAGCCATACGTCGTCAGGTTCCACTTTGCGAACAAAATCAAGTGTTTCCTGTAGGGTTTCTTTTGTTTCTCCAGGATAGCCCAAGATTACTGAGACGGTGACGAATATGCCTGCTTCTTTGGTCCATTTAATAGCATTCTCGATTTGTTCAGTTGAAACTCTCTTCTTTAACACGTCGCGCATTCGTTGGCAACCCGCTTCCACACCAAACATTGTTTCGTTGCAGTGCGCTTTGCTCATCTTTGTTAACACTTCTTTGGTGACTACATCCGCTCGGGTTCCGCACCCCCATGGTAAATTGATTTTTCTTTCAATTATTCCGTCGCATATGTCCATTGTACGTTTTTTGTCGAAGGTTAATGTGTCATCTTGGAAGGCTATTCCTTGGGCTCCATATTCATCTCTAAGCCATTCTAACTCGTCAAGGACGTTTTTTGGACTTCTTGCTCTGAATTGTGAGCCAAACATTTGTGTGGCAACGCAGAAGGGGCATTGGAAGGGGCAGCCTCTACTGCTGATTATTGGGAGAAGGTTTCTTCCGGTGATGTTGTATTTTTTCATCGGGAGGTACTTGTAGGCTGGTCGTGGCAGTGCATCGAGGTCTTGGATGAATTGTCGTTGAGCGGTTTTTATTATTTGGTTGTCTTTGCGGAAGGTTAAGCCTTTGATGTCTCCGAGGGGTAATTGTTTGGCTAATTCAACGATTGTTTCTTCTCCCTCGCCCTTTACGATTAAGTCAACAGCTTTTTCGCTGGTGAGGATTTCTGTGTCTGCAAAAGTTGCGTGTGGTCCACCCATCACGACTTTAGCGTCTGGGCAGGATTCTTTTGCTATTCGCGCGCATTTAAGTGCTGACTCAATGGTAGGCGTCATCGAGCCGACGCCGACTATCGTAGGTTGGTAAGCTTCCAGTTCAGCTTTGATTTTTTGGTGATCAAAGTCAAGGACTGGTGAATCAATGATTTTTACTTCAAAACCGTTTTGCTCAAGCACAGCTGCCATGTAAGCTAAACCTAAAGGTGGAAAAAGCGGGTGAAGCGCAACCTTCTCTAACAGTGGCGGAGTTACCAACGCTACCTTAGTTTTAGATGCATTCATCACAATACCTATTATCGGTTATTTTTTACGTAAGCTCTCAGGTATATAGATACATGCTGGGTCAGATTCAGCGATGTCGCCCGTGTAAGCGAACGCTCGGTTTCTGCATCCGCCGCATATTTCTCGGTATTCGCAGACTCCGCATTTGCCTTTCAATACGTTTCGGTCTTGGAATTTGTTGAAGTATGTGGATTGTTTGATTTCTTCCCAAGCTGTGCTTAGGCTTTTGCTTCGTATGTTTCCCAGCATCATGGGTTCGGAAGGCTGCAAGTCAGTATAGAAGCATGGGATTAAGTCGCCGTTTTCGGTTACGCTAAGGTATCCGCCAAAGGCGAAGTAGGTACATTTGCCATGGAATTCTTTTTCGTACCATACGTCAAACTCTTTATTGGAAATTCTTTGTTTTACTACCCTGGCAAAGTGAGGGCAATGAACGTGAACCTCAAATTTGCCTTTGTATTTGGTTGTTATTTCCCAGATGTGGTTGAGTACCCATTCATACTGTTCTGGAGTGGGAGTTAGGTCCATGGTTGCTTTTGCTCGTCCGCTTGGTACAAGATGGTTGTACCAGACAAAGTTAGCGTGGTATTTGTCAGCTAACTCGGCAACGTGGTCGAGGTGTTGATAGTTTATTGTTGTGATGGCGCAGGCTAAGCCGTTGAGGATTTTGCCTTTAGATAATTTTTCGATGGCTGCGAGGGCTTTTTTATAAGAGCCTTCTCCGCGTAGTTGATCGTTGATTTCTTCAGGTCCATCGATGCTCACGGATGTCCAAACTTGATTTTTTACCAAGTTATCATAGATTTTTCCGTCTACAAAGACTCCGTTGGTTAATAGACATACGTTTAAGCCTTTGTTTTTCGCGTAAGTCACAATGTCAAAGATGTCTGGGCGTGTTAGGGGTTCACCGCCTTTTATGCCAAACCATCTTACGCCAAAGCTCTTGACTTCATCTACAAGGTGAAAGGCTTCTTGGGTTGTCATTTCTCTAAGAGAATGCGTGCCTGTTGCGTCGACATTGCAATATTTGCAGCGTGCATTGCAAGCGCCTGTTGCTCTCCAAGAAGTCATAAGTAAAGGACCCTTCTTCTCTGTCAAGTAAAATCCCTCAAGTTCCCTTCAGTAATTCATTGTTTACCTTAAGGGTTCTTTTCGTCTTAAAAAAGATTGTGCGTTTCTTGCTTTTTTCGTTTTTTTATACTTTTTTGCATTTTTTCTCATCAATTAAGATAATTATGTCGGGTTTGCGAGTTTCCGCAAAGTTTATAGTGAAACGGGCGCCCTAATCATTATTCTCAGGGGGCAAGGAGTCAACGCAAGTTAAAATTAAAGTTGCATTTATCATAGCGCTTTTGCTTGTTTCTTTGGTTTTTGCAGTTTTTTCTTTACGTTCAAACTCAAACCTTGTAAATGCACAAACAGGCGCTAACAAAACTTCCACTAACGCTAATCTCCTTCAATACGAGTGGCCACAATTTATGGGAGACTCCTCTTTCTCGCGTTTTTCAGCTGGACCCGCTCCAGATACTGCTGATATACTCTGGAAAGCCAACGTCTCAGGCATACAAACTTACCTTTCAGCTTTTGACGGCATGATCTTCGTAGGAACAAACACATCTGTAGTTGCACTCAACCAACAAACAGGTAACCAAGTTTGGAAGACAGATATTCCAATGCCAAAGCCTTGGCCAATAGCCTACAAGATCGATGATTCACACATGGTTGTCGAAGGCACCTGCCTCGACCCAAAAACAGGTAAAATACTTTGGACTAGCTCCGATTTCAACGAGGATACTGGCATATTCAGCGCCAACGTTTACAGTCCAGAAGAAAAAATGTTCTACATAAAAGTTGACTCCTACACTGAAGCATGGAGTTTTGCCAATCCATCAAGCCCGCCAGCCATGGTTTGGAGAACTTATGTTCCAGGAGGCGGTAGAACTGGCATAGGAACGACCTATGGTGACGGATTGGTTTTTCCTGGATCTTTTATGAACCAGCAAATCGCGCTCAATGCAAAAACAGGTGCAGTTGTATGGACAACACTTACTAAAGGACCCATGATTTTCGACGGTGCCTATTCAAATGGCATGTTTCTAAGGGGAGGAACGGATGATAATTCGATGTACTGTTTTGACGCTGCGGATGGCAAGATTCTGTGGACATATACGCCAGACACAGACGGATACTTCACCACAGGTCCCGCAATCGCGTATGGCAATGTTTATGAACTTAACAAAGACGGAAACCTCTATGCCATTGACTTGGCAACTGGGCATCTTGCATGGAAATATCAGGGACCCGGCACACTTCTGTGGCCTGGGTATCCAACTGTTGCTGACGGCAAAATTTATGCAACCACAGGTGAAATTGCTCAGTACGGGGGAGCTGTGGGAACATCCGAGTTTGTGTGTTTAAACGCTTACAATGGGCAACTTATTTGGAAGCTTCCTATCGAGGCTTTGGCTCCAAGAGAATCAGTTGCAGTAGCATATGGACATCTGTACCTGATTCCGGGAACTGTAACGGATGCGGTTGACGCCACTTCAGGAAGTGAGTACAACAGTTTCAACCAAGTATGGGCAATAGGAACCGCCGATATCCCGACAAGTGACTGGCCCATGTGGCGTGCTGACGCATCCCACTCCTCAACCGCGCATGTTGGTCCCTCAAACCTGTCTTTAGCATGGCAATTCTCAACAAACGGTTCAGTTATCTCTTCGCCTAGTGTTGCAAATGGAATAGCCTACGTTGGCTCCCAAGACAAAAGCCTTTACGCATTAGGCGCATGGAGTGGTAACTTAATTTGGAAATTCACCACCCAGGACGCCCAAGTATCTTCACCCGCAATCGTAAACAGCAAAGTTTACACGGGAGGCGATGACGGCTACGTTTACTGCCTTGACGCTTACACTGGATCACTGAATTGGAAGACGTTTGTCAACGGCGACTTGCCCTACACTTACGGCTCCTTTGTGCTCAAATCTTCACCGGCGGTATCCGATGGTAAAGTCTACATTGGCTCATTGGACGGTTTCATGTATGCGCTTGATGCAAAAAGCGGTAACATCGTTTGGAAATGCAAGACAGAAGGGCCGATTCTTTCTTCTCCAGCCGTTTCTGGCGGAGCCGTTTACTTCACATCAGAAGAACCCAATATAGCGTCTCTCTACAAAGTAGATGCCGCAAGCGGCTCTTTAAATTGGAAACAGCCAATTCCCTACGAATACCAGTTTACAGGTGG
>Ga0075524_10000145_pt1 | contig 14831 bp, 9 predicted proteins | sample NGEPerone_FD_76826 | JGI IMG/M metagenome (GOLD analysis project Ga0075524, IMG submission 76826) | Arctic peat soil microbial communities from the Barrow Environmental Observatory site, Barrow, Alaska, USA - NGEE Permafrost154B-one | ecosystem: Environmental > Terrestrial > Soil > Wetlands >...
ATGGGGCGTTGGCCCGGATACCCATCGGCGTGACGGTCACCGTGGAGTTCATCGGTCCGCTGGTGCTGGCCACCGTCTTGTCCCACCGTCGCAAGGATCTGCTCGCCGTTGCCGGTGCGGCGATCGGCGTTATCCTGATCTCCGGGGTCACCAGCACACCATGGGCGCAGATTGACCTGACCGGCCTAGGACTCGCCCTGGCTGCTGGAGCTGCCTGGGCGGGATACATCGTCTTCAGCAGTCGTACGGGTGCGCGCTTCGCCCAGCTTGACGGGCTGGCCATCGCCATGACGATCGCAGCCGCGCTGGTGGCTCCCGTCGGGGTGGCGACCGCGGGGTCAGCACTGTGGACCCCTGACGCGCTCTGGCGGGGTGCCACCATCGCTGTGCTGTCGTCGGTCCTCCCGTACTCCCTGGAGCTGATCGCCCTGCGGCGACTGGCTGCCCACGTGTTCGGCATCCTGCTCAGCCTCGAACCGGCCGTGGCCGCCGTGGCAGGACTGTTCGTGCTTGGCCAAAGACTCAACCCATCACAGCTGCTCGGCATGGCGTGCGTCGTTGCGGCCAGTGGACTGGTGATGAGTAGGAGGTCCGTGCCTTCAACACCCGAAGCGTTGGCCGAGACCACGAACCAGTGAGATCCCCCGCACCAGCCCTGGCGCGCGATCCAACTCGCGCCACTGGAGGTACGTCAGAGCACCTCCGTGACCGCGTTGTCCTTGCGACTCTTGAGCAGGCTCGCGATCGTCGTGATGGCCAGGATGACGATGATGACCGTCAGTGACTGACCGATCGAGATGTCCGGAGCACCCCGCACGGGGTGCCCATCGTTGATGAACGGCAGCTCGTTGACGTGCGCCGCATGCAGGATCAGCTTTATGCCGATGAACGAGAGCAGGAAGGCCAGGCCGATACCTAGATAGACCAGGCGCTTGAGCAGACCACCGATGAGGAAATAGAGCTGGCGCAGACCCATGAGCGCGAAGATGTTTGCTGTCAGCACCAGGAAGGGCTCCTGGGTCAGACCGAAGATCGCGGGAATTGAGTCCAGTGCGAAGAGCAGGTCGGTGGTGCCCAAGGCCAGGATGACGATGAACATCGGCGTGATGATGCGGCTCCCGTTGGACCTGATGGCTAGTTTGGTGCCCTGCCACTCGTTCGTTGCCGGGAATCGGCTCTCGACCCATTTCAGGATGCGGTTCTCCTTGAACTCGTCGTCGTCGCTGCCGCCTTCCCTGGCCAGCGTGACGGCGGTGTAGATGAGGAATGCGCCGAAGACGTAGAAGATCCAGGAGAACTGGTTGATGGCTGCGGCCCCGATCGCAATGAAGATGCCGCGCAGGATCAGTGCGATGACGATGCCGACCATCAAGGCAGTCTGCTGCAGCTTCTCGGGGACACCGAACTTGGCCATGATGATCAGGAACACGAAGAGGTTGTCGACGCTCAGGCTGTACTCGGTCAGCCAGCCGGCGTAGTACTGGGCAGCGAAGTCGGCGCCGGAGAAATACCACACACCCGCTCCGAACAGGACGGCGAAGACCACGTACATGGCGAGGTAGCGCCCTGCTTCGGCCATGGACGGGACGTGGGGTCTGCGACCGATGATCACCACGTCCACCAGCAGGACTGCGCCCGTCAGCCCGACCGTCAGGATCCAGACCCACGGTGGAATATTCATCGGGGGAACGCCTTCCGGTCACGGTGCAGGAGCAAGTGGCCGGAGGTCTCTCCCGCCCTGATGGCAGACCGACTCCCCAGGAGCAGCCGGGCTCAGAGACTCTGCTGATCCGTGTTGACGAGGACGCCGCGCGGGGATACTCCCCTCCCTGATACGAACAGTATCCCAGAGTCCGGGGCCAATGCCTTCTAGTGTTCGTTGCCGTCAGCGCTGTGCTGCGGCGACCTGGGTGGTGGCGACATGGGTGGGGCCCAGACTCATCGGGTTGCTTCGTTCATCTGACGCAGCTCTTTCTTGAGATCGCCCAGTTCATCGCGCAGCCGGGCGGCGAGCTCGAAGTGCAGGTCGGAGGCGGCCTGGTGCATCTGCGCCGTGAGCTCCTGGATGAGATTGGCCAGGTCGGCGGCAGGCATCTCGGCCAGTCGCCCGCTGGACACTCCGATATCGGCGGCCAGGGCGCCCCGTCCGCCGGCGCCACCGCGGGCCTTCCCGCGTGACTGGGATCGACCGCTGCCCAGCAGAGCCTCGGTATCGGCGTCCTCGCGCTCGAGCAGATCGGTGATATCCGCGATCTTCTTGCGTAGAGGCTGGGGATCCAGACCCCTTTCCAGGTTGTAGGCCACCTGGATGGCGCGCCGCCTAGTTGTTTCGTCGATAGCCTGCTCCATCGAAGGCGTGACCTTGTCGGCGTACATGTGAACCTCGCCGGAGACGTTGCGAGCGGCACGGCCGATGGTCTGGATCAGGCTTCGGGCGGAGCGCAGGAACCCCTCCTTGTCGGCGTCCAGAATGCTCACCAGTGAGACCTCTGGCAGGTCAAGGCCCTCACGCAGCAGGTTAATACCGACCAGGACGTCGTACTCTCCCATCCGCAGCTCGCGCAACAGCTCGACGCGGCGCAACGTGTCGACCTCCGAGTGGAGATAACGCACCCTGACGCCCTTGTCCAGCAGGTAGTCAGTCAGGTCCTCGGCCATCTTCTTGGTCAACGTGGTGACCAGTACCCGTTCGTGTTTGGCCGTGCGTTCGCCGATCTCGTGCAGCAGATCGTCGATCTGGCCCTTGGTCGGCTTAAGCACGATCTGTGGGTCGACCAGGCCGGTCGGACGAATGATCTGCTCGACCACGCCGTCGGCCTTGGCCAGCTCGTATGTCCCCGGCGTCGCCGACATATAGACCGTCTGCCCCGTCCTTCCCAGAAACTCATCCCAGCGCAGCGGCCGGTTGTCCATCGCGCTGGGCAGCCGGAACCCGAAATCAACCAGGTTGCGTTTGCGCGACATGTCGCCTTCGTACATGGCTCCGATCTGTGGCACGGTGACGTGCGACTCGTCGATGACCAGCAGGAAGTCCTCCGGGAAGTAGTCGAGCAGGCAGTTGGGCGCAGAGCCTCGTGCCCGACCATCAATGTGCAGTGAGTAGTTCTCGATGCCGGAGCAGGAGCCGACCTGACGCATCATCTCCAGGTCATAGGTCGTGCGCATCCGCAGCCGTTGGGCCTCCAGCAGCTTGCCCTGCTTCTCGAACGCGGCCAGCTGTTCCTCGAGCTCAGCCTCGATGCCGCGAACCGCCCGCTCCATGCGTTCAGGGCCTGCCACGTAGTGCGTCGCGGGAAAAACATACATCTCCTCCTCCTCGCGCACGATCTCACCCGTGAGCGGGTGCAGGGTGTAGATGCGCTCGATCTCATCGCCGAAGAACTCGATCCGGATCGCGAGCTGCTCATAGACCGGGATGATCTCCACCGTGTCCCCGCGCACACGAAAGGTGCCGCGGGTGAACGCAATGTCGTTGCGCGTGTACTGCATCTGGACGAACTGACGCAACAGGTCGTCGCGTACGATCTGTGCGCCGACCTTGAGGCGGACCATCCGGTCGACGTACTCCTGCGGAGTCCCCAGGCCATAGATGCAGGAAACGGAGGCCACCACGATGACGTCACGCCGGGTCAGCAGCGAGTTCGTGGCACTGTGCCGCAGCCGCTCCACCTCGTCGTTGATCGAGGAGTCCTTCTCGATGTAGGTGTCCGTCTGGGCGATGTACGCCTCAGGCTGGTAGTAGTCGTAGTAGCTGACGAAGTACTCGACGGCATTGTCCGGTAGCAGCTCACGGAACTCGTTGGCCAGCTGCGCGGCAAGCGTCTTGTTTGGCGCCATGACCAGCGTCGGGCGTTGCACCTGTTCAATGAGCCAGGCAGCGGTGGCCGATTTGCCCGTGCCAGTCGCACCCAGCAGCACGACGTCCTGCTCCCCCGCCTGGATCCGCTTGGTCAGGTCGGCGATCGCCGTCGGCTGGTCGCCGCTGGGCGCAAAGTCGGCGACCACATGGAATGGGGCAACCGTCCGCTGAAGATCCGTCGTGGGCCGCATAGGTCAACCGTAGACGTCTACACCGACGGCGGTCACCTGCTCAGTTCAGCTCTGGACCGGTTCGGTGCTGGCTTCAGCTCTGCTCGGTTGCGCTCAATACAAGGACCAGCGAAGTTGCCAGGCCGAAAACCGCCACCAGGCCCGTCACCACAGCGACGCGAGGCACGGGGTCCAATGGCGAGAACGGTCCATGCCCGTGCCGCAGCCGCCCGAAGCTGCGGTGCACCCCGACGACCAGCACACCGGCTGCCGCGGTAAACCGCGGCCAGGCAAGCGCCGTGCGCTCACCGGCCAACGAGAATCGTGGGTCGAGCTCATCGCCCTGACCGTGGACACTCTCCGGGTTGCTCTGACCGCTTACCTGGCGCTCCATCCGGTACGCCCAGCCCACGCATCCGCTCGCGCGAAGGCCTTCTCCAACCATGACCCCCGAGACTGCACATATTCCGTTGTCGTGGTGGCAGTCTCCGCCAGGTGACGCTTGAGGGCGCCATAGGCCTCGCGCTCGTCGACCTCCGCGCGCAGCCAGTCCCGGAACAGGAGCGCGGTGCGCCAAGCCGCTCCATCGACCTCACGCACGTGTAGGCGCGCGATCCGTCCCGGGTCAGCGCTGCCGTGAAGGCGCTCGCGCCGCAGGGTCGCATCGTCAACCCATGGCAGCACGCGCTCAGACGTGAGGTCTTCGCCCGCTGCGCGAGGAAAGCCCTTGTCCGTCAGTGCGCGTATGAATGCCGAGTTGTCGGCATCGGTCGGCACCCGCACGCCGACCTGCAGATCGATCACATCCTCGGCGACCAGACCCGGAACGCTGGTCGACCCAATGTGCTCGACGGCCACCGCCCGCCCTCCCAGCGCCAGACTTGTCCGCCGGCTGAGCCGTGTCGCCGCGAGCGGCCACGAATCGTCATATGCCACAAGCGCCGGGGGGTCAGGTCGACGGCTGGGAGAACCACTCATCAGGTTGTCGTTGAAGCCGACGATCCTGTCCTGCCACAGCGCGTCGACCTGGGTCAGAAGCCCATCCACGGTTCCGTTGTTGTCCAGGCACGCATCAGCAGCCGCCCGGCGTGCACGATCGCTGGCCTGGGCCTCGATGCGAGCCCGCGCATCGGCCTCAGCGAAGCCGCGCCCACCGGTGAGGCGCGCCATACGGATGTCGTTCTCAGCGCAGACGACAAGAGTGAGGTGATACGCGGCGGCCATGTCCAGCTCAGCGAGCAGTGGCACCTCATGCACCACGACCTTCTCAGGCGCTGCCGCCTCCGCGAGCAGGCGGGTTCGAGCAGCGATCAGCGGGTGGGTGATCGCCTCGAGATCCTTACGCGCCCGCGCGTCGGCGAAGACGATCGCGCCCAAGGCGCCACGGTCCAGAGAACCATCGGGTGTCATCACCACGTCACCAAAGCGTTGGCGGATCGCGGCCAGGCCGTCCGAGTCGACGGCGACGACCTCACGCGCCAGCTGGTCTGCGTCGATGACCACAGCCCCGAGCTCCCGAAACCGTTGTGCCACGGTCGATTTGCCCGAGCCGATCCCACCGGTGAGTCCTACACGGAGCATGCGCCCGACTCTAGCGCGATCAAGGCTCGATTCCTGGTCTCCCCCACTCAAGCCCGAGCGCACGAAGGCCCCCGTCGTGACGGGGGCCTTCGTGATGATGCCAGTGACTCGATCAGACCTAGTTCCCGGTGAGCTTCTCACGCAGAGCGGCGAGCGCCTCATCCGAAGCCAGCGTGCCCTCAGCGGGCGCCGAGTCGGACGAGGACGAGGACGGACCGTTCGACTCCGGGGACGATGCACCGTTCGAGGAGTAGCTGGTCGGCTTCTCCGGGTTGGCTGCAGCCTCGGCGTCAGCCTTGATGGCCTCCTCGACCTGAATCTTGTGCGCCTCCCAGCGAGCGTGAGCCTGGGCGTACTGCTTCTCCCACTTCTCGCGCTGCTCCTCGTGACCGCCGACCCATTCGTTGGTCTCGGGGTCGAAGCCCTCGGGGTACTTGTAGTTGCCGGCCTCGTCGTACTCGGCAGCCATGCCGTACATCGTCGGGTCGAACTCGGCGACCGCGCCGCTGGGGTCGTTGGCCTGCTTAAGCGAAAGCGAGATACGGCGACGCTCCAGGTCGATGTCGATGACCTTGACGAAGATGTCGTCACCGACGTTGACAACCTGCTCCGGCAGCTCCACGTGGCGTTCGGCCAGCTCGGAGATGTGGACCAGGCCCTCGATGCCGTCGTCCACGCGGACGAACGCACCGAACGGGACCAGCTTGGTGACCTTGCCCGGAACGACCTGGCCGATCGCGTGGGTGCGCGCGAAGTGTTGCCACGGGTCTTCCTGCGTTGCCTTCAGGGACAGCGAGACACGCTCGCGGTCCATGTCGACGTCGAGCACCTCGACGGTGACCTCCTGGCCGACCTCGACGACCTCGGACGGGTGGTCGATGTGCTTCCAGGACAGCTCGGAGACGTGGACCAGACCGTCGACGCCACCAAGGTCCACGAAGGCGCCGAAGTTGACGATGCTGCTGACGACCCCAGAGCGGACCTGACCCTTCTGGAGCTCCTTGAGGAACGTGGTGCGAACCTCGGACTGGGTCTGCTCGAGCCAGGCGCGGCGGGACAGAACCACGTTGTTGCGGTTCTTGTCCAACTCAATGATCTTGGCCTCGATCTCCTTGCCGACGTACGGCTGGAGGTCGCGGACGCGGCGCATCTCGACCAGCGAGGCAGGCAGGAACCCGCGCAAGCCGATATCGAGGATGAGTCCACCCTTGACGACCTCGATGACGGTACCCGTGACGACGCCGTCCTCTTCTTTGATCTTCTCGATCGTGCCCCAGGCGCGCTCGGACTGTGCGCGCTTCTTGGACAGGATCAGCCGGCCCTCCTTGTCCTCCTTCTGGAGGACAAGGGCCTCGACTGCATCACCCACGGAAACGACGTCAGCCGGGTCGACATCGTGCTTGATGGAAAGTTCGCGAGAGGGGATGACACCCTCGGTCTTGTAGCCGATGTCGAGCAGAACCTCGTCACGGTCAACCTTGACGATGATTCCTTCGACGATATCGCCGTCGCTGAAATGCTTGATCGTCGCGTCGATCGCGGCGAGAAGCTCCTCCTCAGATCCGATGTCGTTGATCGCGACCTGGGGGCTGGCCTTCACGGCCGGGCTGGCAGTCATGTAGTTGGGACTCCGATTGTGGACAGATTGACTAAAGGCTCGCGACACAACGTGTCGGGCGCCCGGGTGGACGGTGCGGGTGGAAATTGGTGTCTTTTTGATGCGCTTGCTGACGCGCTTATGAGGGCGACCGATGCAGGTCACCTCAGGGCTTTCGTAGCAGACCTGCAAACCTTACCGATGAGGCCTCACTCAGGTCAACGCAGGGGCCTCGGGCAGGATAGTCAGCGTGAGCGACCCGAACCAGGACATTGAAGGAAACACCGACCAAGACCACCACCAAGACCAAGACAATGACCGATCTGGCGCGGCTCGGCGCGAAGCCGATCCGATCGAGACGGCTCTAGCCAACCGGACCTGGTGGGACGTCGAGGCGGACGGCTACTACGCCGAGCACGGGTCCTTCCTTGGCGACGACGACTTCGTGTGGGGGCCCGAGGGCCTGCGTGAGGCCGAGGCCGGTCTGCTTGGGGAGATCCGCGGTGCGCAGTTGCTCGAGATTGGTGCCGGAGCCGCTCAGTGCAGCCGGTATGCCGCTCGGCGCGGCGCCAGCGTGGTAGCCACCGACATCTCAGGCGGCATGCTTCGAAAGGGGGCTGACCTTAACCGGCGCTTCACGGCCCAGTCGGGGTTGACCGTGCCGCTGGTACAGTGCGACGCGACCAGCCTCCCGTTCGCTGACTGCTCGTTCGATGTGGTCTTCACGTCATACGGCGCGGTGCCATTCGTCGCTGACTCGGCCGCGCTGATGGCCCAGGTGGCCCGAGTGCTTCGCCCCGGCGGGGGATTCGTCTTCTCCACGACTCACCCGATCCGGTGGGCGTTGCCCGATGATCCCGGCTATCCGGGGCTGACCGTGAGCAGCTCCTACTTCGACCGAACCGCGTATGTCGAGCAGGAGTCAGGCACCACGACCTACGTCGAACATCACCGCACCCTGGGCGATCGGGTTCGCGAGCTCACCGCAGCCGGGCTCCGCCTGGTCGATCTGGTCGAACCGGAATGGCCGCCGGGGAACCAACAGGTCTGGGGCGGGTGGAGTCCCCTACGTGGCGCCCTCATTCCGGGGACGGCAATCTTCGTATGCGAAAACCGGTAAGCAGACTACTTCTGGTCGACCAGGCCCAGTCGCGGCGGGCTAATGCCTGGTCGTGGATGCCTTGGCCTTCGGGCCGCCGAGCGCGAGGAACGCCCCTGCACCCATCAGGAGCAGGCCGAGCAGGAGGCCGATCCAGGTCAGAGGTCCGTGAATGAAGCCGAGCAGCGTGCCCTTGGAACCCAAGTCCGCAATGTTCTGCTTGATGGTCGCGGCGGTGTAACCGATCGTGCCCTGGGTGATCGGGACGGCGGAGAAACCAGGCGCCTCGAGCCGCTTGTTCTGCTGCTCGACGCCGTTGATGATGAGGCCGGTATTGGGCTCGACGTAGAGCGTGCGCGTGTTCTGATAGATCTCATCGGCATTGACCGGCTTGGTCGTGTTGAACAGTGAGCCCGGCACCCCCGCTTGCTTACCGTAGGTCTCCGGACCGGTCTTCTGCTGGAACACGTAGGTCTGCACGCCCTGGATCTGCTGCGTGCGCAGAAACTTCATCGGCTCAGTGCGCCCAAGGTCGCCATCCCACCACTGGTAGGTGGTCTTCTGGGTGTCGAACGGGAACTTGAAGAAGAGCCCTTTGTGCGTGAAGTTAGTCTTGATGGCGGACGGGTCTTGGATGGTTCCCGTGGACTTGTAGTCTCCGCAGCAATTCGTGGCCTGGCCGCTCACCCGGTCGAACGACACGCCTTCCTGGCTGTAGTCCAGGTCCTTCCCACCCACCTGTTTCGACACGACAACGTACTCCCAGAACGCGCTGTTGCCCTTGGCCTTCGCTGGGATGCCCACCACGACGCGCGTATTCTGCAGCGTGGCATCGGTGAGCACCGTCACGCCCGCTGCGGAAGCCTGCAGCGCCGACATGTGCTCACCAATGGAGACCAGAGTTGTCTTCTGATCCAGCGGAACCTTGGCGAGGTTGTGGTAGAGCACTGGCTTGGCAAGGACACCCACCATCAGCACCAGGGCGCCCAGAAAGAGACAGACATAGCCCACTATGCGACGCATCCCGGCTCCTTTGATGAAACAGTCTTGGCGGACCATACCAGTGAGTAGGCGGCGCCGGGAGGGTTATCGCGCGGGCACTTCTTCAGGTTTCGAACCACCCGAACGGGTAACCTCGCCATATCACAGGTTGAAGACCAGGGGCGCCATCCTTGCAGAGGACGCAACGCCTCCGACGAAAGGACCGGTTGGTGAGTTCGGTGTCAAGCGCAGGCGCCCAGGCATCGGACGAGACCTATGCGGCAGAACCGGCCACAGCGGGAAACACCGCGAGCAATCATTGGCTCGCCCGCGATCCGGTGCGAACCGGTCTGCTGCTGGTGCTGGTGATCGCCCTCGGTATCCGGTTCAGCATCATCAAGGACGCCTTCTTCAACTTCGACGACTACGTCTTCACCACCAAGGCTGTGGAGAATCTCGGGTGGGGTTACTTCACCACGATCGACGCCGGCCATCTCACTCCCTTCACCGCCGGCGTGATGTGGCTCCTGGCTCACCTGGCACCGTGGAACTGGGGCGCGACGGCGATCCTGTTGATCCTTGGTGAGCTCGTGGTCGCGGTGCTGGTCTGGCGCCTGCTCACCGAGCTCTTCGGACGGCGGCTGCTGGTTCTTGTGCCATTCGCCCTCTACTGCCTCTCCCCGCTGACGGTGCATGCCTTCACCTGGCTGGCCGCTGCGCTGTCCGCGCTACCTCTCACGGCGGCCCTCGCGGGCGCGCTGCGCCATCACACCCGATACCTCAGGCTGGGCAGGCACCGCGAAGTGGCGTTCGCGACGCTCTGGGTTCTGTTCGGCATGGCCAGCTTCGAGAAGATCCTGGTCTACTTCCCGTTCGTGGTCGTGATGACCCTCGCCCTGTCTGCGGGAACAGTGATCCGACCACGGCCCCTGCTGGACCTGTTCAAACGCACCTGGCTCATCTGGGTCTCCTATCTGGGGACGGCCGTCGGCTTCATCATCTTCTACCTGACCAGATCCGGCCCCCGCGACGGCACGGCGTTGATGGTGCTGCCATCACCCGGTCAGTTCTGGGACTTCGCCAATACCAGTCTCCTGCGCAATTTCGTGCCAGGCGTCTTCGGCGGGCCGTGGGCCTGGACACCGACCGCCCTGGCGAGCTCACCGCGAGCCTTCGAATGGATCTGCTGGGTCCTGGCTCTGTGCGTAATCACCGGCACGCTCATGGTGCGACAACGGATCGGTCGGGCGTGGGCTTCGTTGGGCGTCTACCTGCTGTGTTCCTTCTTCGTCGTCGCCCTGGGCCGGTTGCAGTTCGGCCAGTGGAGCGGGCTCGTCACCCGATATCTCGCGGATTCGGTCCTTCCTCTGAGCGTCGTCGTCGGAATGTGCCTCATGCCTCTGCGCGGTGAGGCGAACGCCTGGCTCCCCCTGGCCCGCTCCCTCTCAGCACTCCTGTCCCGACCTGTCCGCGTGGGTGTCGGCTCCGCGGCCGGCTTGGTTGTGGTCACACTCGCACTTCATTCGCTCAGCGGTTTCGCGACTGTCGCAACGGCCAACCCCTTCCGGAAGTTTGTCCTGACTGCCCAACAGTCCCTGACGACTCTTCCGGCGAGTGCACAGGTCTACGACGCGCCGCTCCCGGTCGACGTCGTGGGACCGCTGTTCGGCAGCTACAACCTGACCAGCAGGTTCATGGCGCCAGTCGCGACTGCCGAACGCAGGCATGAGATGTACACGCTCAAGAGATACACGAATCCGTACTACCTGGCCGAGGATGGTCATTTCGTACCGATGACCGTGGCCGGGATGAGCTCACCGGCGCGACTACCCGGCCAATGCGGATGGACCCCCCAGGCAGGTGAGATCGCAGTTCCATTGACCGCGGCTGCCTATGACTGGACCTGGACGGTGCGGGTTGGATACCTGGCGGCCAGCGATACGCAGGCCGCGGTCGTGCTCGGCAGAGACCGGCAGAGGGTTCAGCTGCACAAGGGCCTGGGCCAGATCTTCCTGCCCATGACCGGCGGCGGCGACGAGGTGCGGGTCGAGGAAATGAACCCTGATGCGAATGTCTGCGTCGGCGATGTCCAAGTCGGCAGTCCGGCGCCCAAGAAGTGACGACCGAAGAGGCCGCGTCAACACCCAGACCTGCGACGCCGCCGGGGCCTGGCACTCTTCGACGTCGTTTCGGAGCCCTGGACGGTCTCCGCGCGATCGGCGCCCTCGCAGTCCTGAGCACCCATGTCGGGTTCGAGAGCGGGGACGCACTGCGCGGACCGTTCACAGGACCTCTGGCCCGGCTCGACGCTGGCGTCGCCATCTTCTTCGCTATCTCAGGGTTCCTGCTCTACCGCCCCCACCTGGTCGCGATGGTGGAGGCGAGGCCCCGCCCGGAGACGCGCACCTACTTCTGGCACCGCGCGCTTCGAATCCTGCCGGCGCTGTGGATCGCCACCGTGCTGGCGGCCTTCCTGCTTCCACACGACCGGCAGGTGGGCCTGGGGCTGTATCTGCGGCATGCGGCACTGATCCACATCTACTTCGATAATCACCAGGTCGCCGGTCTGACCCAGATGTGGAGTCTGGCCACTGAAGGTGCCTTCTACGTGTTGTTGCCTCTGCTCGCGTGGCTGCTGACCCGTCCGGGCTTCTCGAGTCGGAGAGACGTCTGCCGGCAGCTGGTTGTCCTCGGGGTCTTCGTTGTTGCCGGGCCCGTCTGGATGGCGGTCACTGCCACCCACGGCCACCCGACAAGCGGCCTGTGGCTCCCGGGCTATCTCGGGTGGTTCGGGACCGGGATGGCCTTGGCCGTTTGGCAGGTCGCGAGATCGGAAGGACTGATACCGGATGGGTTCCTCGGGAAACTGGCCGACAACCCCGGGACCGTATGGGCTGGCGCCCTGGCGGTGTTCGCGCTCGCGACCTCGCCCCTCGCTGGCCCCTACGATCTGTCACCCTCCTCGGCAGGCCAGGCGGCGACCAAGAATCTGCTCTACGCCGTTCTGGCCATGCTGATCGTCTTTCCGGCTGTCGCCTGCGTGAACGAGTCCGGCGAGCCAGTGGCCGTGCGGATCCTCGGCGGACGAGTGGGCCACTTTCTTGGCGACATCTCCTACGGCGTGTTCGCCTATCACGTGATTGTCCTGGGCGTGGTCGAGCGCCTGACCGGCCAGGTCGAGTTCACCGGACGGTTCGCGACGCTGTTCTGGCTGACGTTGTCGCTCTCGGTCATAGTCGCGACGCTCAGCTACCGCCTGGTCGAACGGCCCATCATGAGGCGAGGTCGCCGTGACCGCCGTTTCGATGTCTCGCCATCTCCGACTGACGTTCCCGCGGGCACCTCGTCCCGTAAGGCCTCGGCACACGCCAGGGTGAAGGCCAGCAACGTCAAACCTTGAACCGTCGTGGAGTCCAGGCCCGCCGAGCCTTGAAGCCAGGGCCGCGCCGCAGCCAACGCCCCGGCTAACAGCCCCAGCACCAGGATCAGCGTCGGGACGCGGGCACCGGGCCATCTCCGGTAGCCAGGGAGCACCCCGGCCCGGACAAGAACCACCAGAGCGGCGATGACGCCGACCGCCACCCCCGTCCATCCCGACATGAAAACCAGCGCTACCCCGCCACAGCCGATGACGACCACCGCCGGCACCCTGGCTTCGCCCGAGGCCTCGCGCTCTGCCCAGCCCGACGACCGGCGCCGTGACACTGGCACCAAGGCTGCCGCGCAGACAAGGGCCAACAGCCCCACAAGCAGCCCATCGCGATATGGACCGTCGGGTGTGAACCGGGCAGTCACGACCGTGGCGGCACCGCTGGGCAGGACCCATCCCTGTTTCCAGCCGTCTAGGCGGATCGGCTCGAGCGAGGCGCCCCTGGCGTCGCGCGCCGACCAGCCCTCGTTGAAGTTCTGTGCCACCGTCAGGACGGACTCCACCGACCGCTGGCCCACGGTAAGCCGCATGGTGCTGGGGTCGTCGCGAAGCAGAGATGCGGCCACCGGTGCCGTTGACGTCGTGCCTGCCGCGCCCGGAGTGGTGAAGGACATCTGCAAGGGCTCGAACTCACCCGTTGCGCGGGCGACGACGCTGTGTGCCCCTGCTGCCAGGGCCACCGTGCCGGCCACCGGATCGGCCTTCGCGTTGGAGCCGCAGGCCGTCCATCGCAGGGGCTGTCGGCTCACGATGTCCTTCACAGTCCCCTCGACCCGGGTCGGGATGGGCCTGCCATCTACTACCAGAGTGGGGCCAAACCCGCATGGGACGCCAGTGTGTTGAGCCAGGTTCAGCGGTCCGCGCGGGTCTTCAGCGCCCAGGACCCGCACCTCCGAAAGACCAACTGGGAGGGTCCATCGCAGGCCGGTGGCCGAGTCGATGTTGGTGACGCCTCTTGCCCGATCCAGTGCGATGTCCAGGGTTCGGGTGGACTGGGGAGGGAATCGCACGAAGCCCTCGTCGTTCACCGCCGCCGATAGCACTTCGCCAGAGTCGAACGTCACCTTGACGCTTGTGGGGCGCGAACCTGCGAGGTACTGGTCGGTCTCGAACTGGAGTCCATGTACTAGACGTGGGTGTGGCCAGCTGAGCTTGAGCCAGGGAGACGCATCATCGGCGGACGCGACCCATCCCGTGGAGAGATTGTTGTCGACGGCCGCGTCGGGACGACCCTCCGGCGCGCTGACGGCGCGCGACGACGCCGACGCCGAGATGACGCTCGGATTGGCCAGCAGCTTTTCGAGGGCGGCGCCGTCCCGGGGAAGGACCTCGCCGCTGAACGTATAGGTCCGGGCGGTCGGGAGGCTGAACAGGCGCCGCATCCCTGCCGACTCCTCGCTGAGCAGGCCCGTCGACGCGCGACACAGCGGACGATCGCCGACGTGCAGGCACGGCGAACGTCCGGGCAGCTGATCCCGCAGGATGATGGCGTCGACGCTGGGTTGGCTCGATACGGGCAGCGTCAGGCTCGTGACTGGGTTGACCCCCGGAATGCTCAGATCAGCGATCGAGAACCCGTTCTCCGGCCCCGCTAACACGGACGTGTTCGTCACCCGGACCCGACTGGTGAGACCGGCCGCCGTCTGGAGCGTCTGAAAGGCCACGGAACCGTCCACTGTGGCTGATCGGGTGCCACGGTCCGTGGTCACGGCCACCGATCGAGCCGCGGCGCCGACGGGCGCCTGGTCCGAGAGCTCGAGTCCGATGGTGCTGACGTCGACCGGTTTGCTGAACCGGACCTCGAGCCACTCCCCGCTGGCCTGGCCGAACCGTCCAGACACCCATCGGGTGCCCGGGTCGCCGTCGACCGCGGCCGCAGGCGAGTACGCGGTCCCCAGACGCAGGCTGGCGTTCGCGTCGGAGGCCGAGGACGACGCCAGGACACTCTCGACACCCGCCCAGGCCAGCGTTGTCACACCCGCCCGAGCGTCCGAGACGTAGTCCAGAGCCCGGCGATGCTGCCGCCCAGGGTCGTCCATGGCCAGCACCTGCGAGGTGTTGTGCGTCGCACGACCGAAGAACACCTCACGCCTACGCTGCCCATCGGTGAGCAC
>Ga0075524_10000146_pt1 | contig 14769 bp, 14 predicted proteins | sample NGEPerone_FD_76826 | JGI IMG/M metagenome (GOLD analysis project Ga0075524, IMG submission 76826) | Arctic peat soil microbial communities from the Barrow Environmental Observatory site, Barrow, Alaska, USA - NGEE Permafrost154B-one | ecosystem: Environmental > Terrestrial > Soil > Wetlands >...
ACTCCGAAGGCTACCATTCTTAGCCCTTTTTTATAGGGATTTGTTTTTCCAATTCGCCCCATGTAGACGCCTGCTCCAAATAATGTGCTTAAGGCGAGGACGACAGAAATCCACCCCGCTATGTTTAGAGGCAATATTCCCAAGGCAACAAGGACAAAGGGTGTTATCGTTACAGCGCATGAGAAAAGCGGTGTTGCAAAGTTGATTAAGGTAGCAATAAGTATAATATATTTGGCGGTTTTTTGGATGCTTGTATCTTTTAGATCAGTGAAAAGTGCTTTTTCAAGGTCTGCGATTTTTCGCTCTTGCTCTAAACTTTCGGCTTCGTAGACACTTACGCCTGTAGAGATGCCTAAGGCAAGACTTGTTGTTAGCATAGTAAGTATGATTATGTTCAAGCCAGCTGCTGCACCAGCGAACGCTGAGCCCACGATTATTCCAAGAAGCATAAAAGTAGAGTCAAATAATGTGTTAATGAAGAACCTTCGAATTATGGGACCAACGCTTTCATGTTTAAGCGTTTCTCGTAAAGTTTTCAGCAGCTGCATTGTTTTCGTTAGTACCAAGTTTAACGTGGTAATAAGTTCTCTGCCTTAAGTTTTAGTTTCTTATTGTTAAAACCAATTTCACGCATTTAGTCGTCGGGCATGGTGCACACACACTACATATCAGAAGCACACACGTTCGAAGACGCCCTGAACGCGTTGGCCGTATTCTGGCAAATGTAAAAAAGATGAACTTAAAAACGGAGGCTATTGATTCCGTTTCGAGTAACCTCTATCGCGTCTCTGTAAAAAAAGATACAAGTTATAGATGATGATGGGCTCGACTCTTTAGGGGTAAGTCCGGTCCGGCTCCTTTTGCTAAGGACAGAAAACGACTCTATACGCGTTGCTGTTTGCTTATTGAGCATGGATTCGCTTAATAGTTTAAGCGCATCCCAGCGGACGCCAATATATCACGGGCAACGAAAAAGTATGTTCCTCAAGTCCTCTTGCTCAGCAAATAAAACGCCGTTTGTTCGGCTAACTGCCATTCACTGGATTTGAACCTATTTGGTTTGCAACTCGGCAGAATCACCATAGAAATGCTTGAAAAATGACAGCTTCCTCAGTTTAGCCCTTTAACCATTTAACCATTTAGACGTCATAGCCATTTGAGAATAACTCAGACCCTTTCATCCTCCTTTTCCATTATTTTTTGTTATAGGTATTTTGTCTTCTGTGTCTTCATTTTCAGAAACTCCATTTTGCGGATTTTGCGTTCAAACGCAGACTTTTGACGCCTCATCTTCACTCAAATATAGTGCTGTTCTAGCAGGAATAACAAAGAGATTTTGCCCAACCAAATTCGCTATCAATGCTGGCAAAGCAACAGGCCCCAATACAAGTTCACCGATCACAATTGCCAAAGTAGAATTCTTATGACTACTAACAACACTCAATGCAATTGCAACTGAACGACCAAACCTCCTACCAGAAAAATAAGCTACAACAAAAGTTGCACTAAGAATTAAGAAAATAAAAAACAGAAGAAACAAAAATTCAACAGGCCTTTGCTCAACAAAAACCGCCCCAGGCGCAACAGCCCCCCAAATAAGAAATAACACAAGAGCCTGCTGAAAAGGGTGACTGCGAACAACGATTTTTTGAGTTTTTTGCGAAAGAAGTCTTCTCAAAGCCTGCGCGGCAACTAAAGGCACCACCAAAATAAAAATCAAATTTGTAAAAATTGCAGCTGAGTCAATTTGGGTTGTAGTCTGCGTCACGAGCAAAATCGTAATTGGAATAGTAGCAAGAGCCAGAATATTTGTCAACATACTTATAATGAGGGCTAAAGGTGTACGACCACGAAAAACGTCACACCAAAAAACAGAGGAAATCGCAGCAGGTGAAGCGAAGGCAATTACTAAAGCGGCGTACTCTACTGGTTTGAAAAAAAGTATCCCAACAACTGAAAATATCGGGGGCACCAAAAAAACCAAACCTAAGGCAAGAAGAATAATCTTATAGTTTTTTAATGAGTTTACAAATTCTCTTGGCTTAATATTGAGTGCAACAAAAAACATTATCAACGCGAGAAATATCGAAGTGTAGGGGTGCCAGAGTAATCCTATTCCCGGAAGCAGCAATCCCAAACTTACAGCAAGTAGAGCTACAATTATAGAAGAGAATTTTCTGACGAAGTCTTTGTAATCCAATTTTTGTTGCCTGCTGAATAAGCCTCTTTTTACTTTAAAAAAGTAAGTGAGTCTATTATATTGAATCCCATAATTCAGAGGCTTGTTTATCTATCTTTGATTTCTGAAAACGCTTAATGTTTGAGAGTGCTTCATGTGCTAGTTTGCAAAGTTCTTCGTATCTTTTCATTAAAGCTTTCATATCCAACGACCAATCCAAGCTGTCTGGATAATAAGCCGCTGGATTAGTAGGGTATGGACTAACGTTTTTGTTGTTCCAAACGGAAACTTCGTCACCATAGCTTCCTGCCTTAGTAGCAACATTGTAACCATATTCTTCTAAAAGAACCCCTAATTTTCCCAATGCTTTTCGAATAGGCTGATCAATTATCTCTGGTAACTTACTTCCAGATTGCAAATAAGAAGAAACAAAAGTATCTTTTTCATTTTCTGATAAATGCCACCATAAAGAATCGGCGGACAGAAACTCACTAACATATTTCTCCGCATTGTCAGAAAGATCTTTTAGCTTTACTTTTAATTGAGCTAACTTGTCCTTACCCAAACTTATAGTATTTTGAGAATCGCTAATTACATAATGCTTTGCAGTTGAAGTGTACCAATTAGCAAAAAAATCTCCAGTGGCCTTTAGGAACAGCTGATGAACTGTTTGCATTTCTATTTTGTATAGCGCTAATTTTTCTTGTTCATTAGATGTTGCTACGTTAATGTTATCGATCGTTTTTCAAAGCCTCTTTAAGATTCGAATTAAAAAAAGAAAGAAATTAGTAGTCTAAGATTTTGACTACTGCATCATTTTCAACTTCGTGTGCCAATGGAATGCCTGTAACTTTGGTAGCTATCTCACTGAGACTCATCAGGTCGCCTCGCGTGAGCAAATCAAGCTTCCATTTTCTATTGCCCGCCATTAATTGTTTCAATCCAACGCCAACTCTGTCGGTTAAGTATGTATAAACGCCTACGCTTTCCAACGGAATTTCATCAAAGTCCTTACCATATTTTGCTTTCAGTTCTGGAGTTGCAATGAAGAATTTTTCGGGAGTTGCACCGAATTTGTCTACGAAGCTCTTGGGCAATTTACCTTCTTGTGCTAATTGTTTGAAGTAGTTTGCTTTCATAGCTGCTGTTATAGGCGAGCGCCCCATCAAGACTGCTTTAACAAGTGGTCCTTGACCGAAGTTACTTATTGCGATGGTTTTGAATATTGATGTTTCTTCGATGAATCCGCCTGCCATCACAAGGTCTGGAACATGTTTGCCTTTTTTCTTTAGAATTTGGGCACACTGTAAAACTAATGCTTGCAGGTACAGTGTTGGAATGCTCATTTCATCCATCATTGGCACTGGACTCATTCCTGTTCCGCCACCTGCGCCGTCAAAGCTCAAAGCATCAATCTTGGCTTCAGAGGCAAACTTCATTGTGTACGCCACTGCTGAAGGTCGGTATGCACCTGTTTTTAGGAAAACTCTCTTTGCACCTTGTTCACGTAGCCATTCAATGTCTTCAATAAACGATTTTTCTTTTGGTATACCGACTCTACTGTGCCGCTCAAAGGTTTGGAACACTCCAGCTTTGAACGCTTGTTGAACGACCAAGTCTTCAGGATCAGGAATAACGATGTAACCACGTTTCTTAAGCAGAATTGCTTTCTCTATACTTTTAAGGCGTACTTCGCCGCCAATTGCCTTTGCTCCCTGCCCCCATTTACGCTCAATAATGTTAACTTCTAGTTTAGAGAGGGCGTATGCATCTATGCCTAATCTTTGATCTTCAACGTTTGTTTGGATGATGACATCGCCATGTTTTTTGTCCCAGAACTTTCTAAAAGAATCCACTCTTCGTTTTAGTTCAGGCGAATGGGTAACTTTTCCATTTGACAATTCAGCTTGAATATCCATGCCTGCAATGTTTTCACCGATAGTTACAGATACACCTGAAAGAGCTGCACCTATTGCTAGAGCATCCCAATTTACACGTGCAACTTCTGTTGATCCGAAAGCACCTGTTAATATTGGAAGTTTAAGAGGCATCCCGCCTACAACTGTTTCCAAGTTTGCGTTTGGAAAAATGGCTGCTTCTGAGGTTTCCGCAATTCCTTGTGCATCAAACAATCCTGCTTGGATGCTAAAGTGTGACCAGTCTAGGCCAAAGTTTTTGAGTGCTCCTGCAGTGCTGGTTCCGAACTGTGCTGGCTCTGGGTAAAGGGCTTCTCTTCCTCTGAAGGCTGAGAGGCTGATTTCGCATAAAATTGGGCAATCATGGATGCAAATTGGACACATGCCGCTAATTGTGCTTGTGTCTTTTACTCGGGTGTTTGTTCCAACGGTTGATTTTCCATTTAGATATGAACTATTATTTTGTGTACGTCCACTCAATTTTTTATTTCCCCACTTTTTCGTTCTTTTTTGGATGACTGCTTAGTCGATTGTATTTCCTGGTATGATTATATAACGTTTGTCAATATTGGGTATTACCTAGTCACATAAATGTTTAAGTGCATTCTCATGAGATAAGGTAGTTTGACAGTTAATGAAGAAAAAGAAAATCGCAATTAGTATAGATCAAGAACTCTATGACTGGCTCAAGCGTGAAGTGGACTCTGAGGAGAGAACATTCGCTTCAATGAGCCATGCCATTGAATACTGTATTGCTTATTTGAAGAAAGATTACGATTTTGAACTAACCAAAAAAAGCAAAAAGTCCCAATAACATTTTGCATACCAGCCTTAAAAAAAGCAGGTCCAAACGTTCACACCTCCTTTGTCTTGGTTTCTGCCATCAGTTTTGAGGTGGTAGATTAAGTTTATTCAAATCTATCTTGCTAAAACGATTGATTTGGGAGGTTCCTAATTTACCCAAATGTATGAATACTCATTGACATTGCATGTTTGCGATCAAGGAAGCGATAATCTCGCTATTTCAGATTTGCAAAGATTTAACCAAAGATCACTCCAATAAAAAAACAGAGATAAAAAATGAAGAAAAACATACTTAGCATAAGGGCTGTAATTAATTCACCTCCTCCACCACCACCTTCAAAACGTTCTCGGAAAGGGCTCTTGGCCTTAATAATTATAGTAATAGTGGTTGTAGCCGCTGTTGTTGGAGCCTACGCGATTTTGAGAAACGGATCAAACGACAGCAACAATACTTCTCCTACATCTGATGCAACTTCAACTCCGCTCCCCACTGCGACTTCAACGTCTTCATCTGATGCAACTTCAACTCCTCCACCAGGTACAACTTCAACTCCCACTACAAATAGTGTTGCAACGGCAAGTAGTTTGCGGTTTAGCATAGATGTCACTTCCGGGGGGGTAACACAAGTAACCTCCACTTACATGGCGAAGAATGTTGGGACGAATAATCTGATGTTACGAATAGAAACGACAGAAAATAGTGGTACCACCTCTATTTTCATCATAAATGGAGCCCTACAGAAGGCATGGACATATGATGGCACAGATTGGACTGACGTTTCTGTGATGTTCAGTACGCAATTTAACACATATGATGCATTATTTACAGGATACCAAAACAATCTAGCAGACTGGGCTGGCACCGGAGGTTGGACCTATACTGCACCGAATGGAGACTCTGTCAGATACTTTGATATCTCTGTTAATCCGAACCTCGGTGACTCGCTATTCCAACATAGTTAATCAAAATACAAACAGAGGAGACTTTAACAAAAACCATTTCCTCTTTTTTATTCTGTATTTTTATTCTGCATAAGTTTTCCAAAAAATGAGTAGAACAATAGACTATGAAAGTAACTGCTAATATTGCAATTATCAGTGAAGAAAGAGCTAATTATTCTTCAGAGTTGCAACCATTATCCACAAATAAGATATCCTTGGTCTTAAGAGAAAAAGCATTCAATTTTCCCCTTATTTTTAGTCTTTCTATGTCGTTCAAATAAGCAGCGAAGGAAATGCTTTCAATCTTAAATGAAGAGATCTGTAAGCTTGCTATTTTCAAGTATATCCAGAAAGGCCTTTTGTGATTACTCAAAAAGAATAAATCAAAGGTCTTTGAGAGTGTCGTTAATTCGGTCAAGTTTTTCTTTTCGTTTTCAATATTTTAAATATCAAATCATACGATAATATAGAGATGAAATGTTTTCGTGAACTCAGTAAAAAAATTTAAGCGCGGCATCACTGCACTTTCGATCGCACCATTATCTAGACTTGAGAAGAAAGAGCGAGACGGAAGACTTGACGAGCGATTGAAGCGTTTAGAACAAAAACAAAATAAATGAAATACGCTCTAACGGAACTTTTGTCGAAAAGAGTGCAGTTGCGCTTTGTTTGAACTCCAAATTAGGAATTTGTAGATCTAAATCACAAACTTCCTTTAAAATGTGTGTGAATAAAAATCTATGCAAGTTGAAGAGCTAAAAGCCATAATCACATCACAACATCAAGCTTTAGAAGAACTGCTCAAAAAAGAAAGAATCATAAACGCGACATAGCCTGAACCAAAAGTAGAAACCCATGGATGAGATTCATCAATACAATGAAGGCTACATTTTTTACTAAATCCAATTTATTATTATCTTTCGTTCTACAGGAAACTAAATTCGCCAATTAAATCTTGGCCTAAAATCCAATCAATAGATAAATTTACCATAGTATCGTTTTTAAGTAAAGCTAGCAAAAAAATAGGAGAGATGCTGCGTTTGGACGAAGGGAAGCCTTTTCAAAAGGTAAAATGTGAAAAGAAAGGACAGAAAATCATCAAAGCACTGTGGCTAGCTGTAGGTTTAGTTTGTGTGGGTTTAGGAGCTATTGGGATGGTGTTACCAATTTTGCCAACCACGCCTTTCCTGCTAGCTGCTGCAGCTTGTTTTTGCAAAAGTTCAACAAAAATGTATGATTGGTTGTTGAGCAACAAATGGTTCGGGGAATATATCCGAAATTATAAGGAGGGTCGGGGACTTCCGACGCAAACAAAGATTACTGCGCTCACGGTTATGTGGGCTACAATTGGCATTTCAACTGTTTTTTTATTAAACCGACTTTTACCGCCCCAATTGATTTTGCCAATGCAAATAGTGATGATAGCCATTGCTGTAGGAGTCAGTATCCACATTCTTAGGTTGCCGAAATTCAAGAAACGCTGAGCACTTGGATTTGTTTAGTCTTGATTACTCAAAGAAAAATAAAAGAAGTTCGTGGTAGCCGTGTGTGCTCACCACCATTCAATCTCGTCTTTCTGCAACTTGCTTTAATTTCTCAAGTGCCTTGGGCCACATTTCTTTAAACATATCATAAAACTCGTCGTCAGCATCGGCATCTACTTCAAACTTCGTTGCATCACCTTGTTGTGTGAGGGTATAGTTCTCGTATGCAGGAACCCACTTCCTGGCTGCCTCGCTTGTTGTGTCTTCTTTGCCGCCCAAAATGATACCGAGATGCCTAATCGAGATAAAGGAAGGCTTTCTACTTTCAGCTATTTCAGAGAACATTCCTTCTTTCTCCCCTTTTACGTTTACTGCTAAAAACTGTATCTTATCGCCTTTGTTCCAACCGCCTTCGAAGTAGGAGCCTTCTTGGAAGGCACTTGTCCACTCTCTATATTTCTTGTCGTCCACAATTGCGTTCCAAATTTCTTCGGGCTTTGCTTTGACGAGTATTTCAAAATTCATTTTCCGCATGGATATCCCGTAGCCAACTGGGGTCTTGAAAAATATTAGCGTTTGTGACTGAGGAGTTACAGCATCACATTGTCACGGGCTATTTTGTGGTTACAGCGGATAAAATTTGGAAAGGGTGCAATTCACCCAAATCAACCAGTTCTCGCCTGATCTAGTGCAAATGACCAATTATTCTAACAGGCTTATTCACTATGCGCATTAAATTTGCAACATCGCTTGCAGGAAGGCACGCTAAAGCCACTGTTGCTGGACCCGCCGACTTTCGCACGTTCACTTCCTGCTGTTTAGCAATCGTGTAATTCAACTTAGAACTTTCGGCGAGTATCTTAAGCTCATGCGCTATCCCCGTTGATCCCACAGGAATCACTTCGTGAACATACGGCAATTCTCTGAGTTTAAGGATGTCCTTGGAGCCTACTATGTTTTCCACCTTCTCAGCTGGAAGAACTTCGTTCCCAACTGACGGGATGCCGACTGCCACAACGACGTCGCCTGGAAGTGAGGTACCAATTTTCAGTTGCGCTTTTCTTCAAATTCCAATGACAGTGACACCGATGCCTGTCTGCTCTACGATTATGTTCTTTTCTGTGCTTCCCGTCACCGCGAGGTTAGGATCCAAGCCTGCCTTTTCGGCTTCAGCTCTGATTCCGCTGAGAATGGCAGCGCCCAACGGGTCGAGAGCTGCACTCAAAGCATCGACGATGCAGAAAGGCATGGCGTTGACAGCAAGGACTTCCATAAGAGCTGTTCTGGCAGTAAATTTTCCTAGAGTGAAACCATCCACCTTTATCTTGTCCAGCGGGCTTGGACCTATGCCACCAGCGGAGTCGCAACCTACAACAAGAACTTCGTCGTATGTAAACTCAAAAAGAAGGACGTCCCTGTTGGTTTTGATTTGAGAAAGGGTCGGGATGAGATTTTTTGTCAAATCTTCAGTTTCCTTCTAACTGCAAGGTAAATGATGCCTGCGAGAATGGCGTTTAATGTTGATGCAACCACTAGAAATGGCGCGTAGCCAAATGCGATTAACCAGCCGATGTTTATGTCCTCGGCAAGCCAGGGCACGAGAGGAAAAACTAAAACAGTGTTAATTGCAACACCTGCGGCAAGCGCAGGTATAACTCCCAACGACTTATGCATTTTGTTTAAAAAGCCGATTGCAGCTGCTGCCAATGCCATGCCGATAGCAATTGGAATGTGCAGAATGCCCAGGGGAAAACCGCTTGTTGCGGCTGTCGCCAAGTGTCCCAATCCGCTTACAATTGCGCCTTCAGTGGGTCCGAACAACAAGGCAACAAAGAAGCCTGGAAATGAGTCGAGGCAAGGCTTCCAATTGGGCTTGGAATCTTGATGAGTGAGCCGACTACGCTGAGAGCGGAGAATATGGCTAATCGTGCGGTTCGAATGGCGGGCGAGGTTTTGAATATGGATGATGTTTTAGTTGCAGGGTTTGTTTGTTTGGGTATCATTATTTTCACTTTCTTTTTATTTAGATGAATAAGATAAAAACGTTTTCACGTGTATTACATCTGTAGTGTGAGTCTATGCTTGAAAATTACTATCCGCCAACCATTTTACCGCAGGCGATGAAAGGTCGGGATAAATCCACCATAAGGCCGTGTTATCATTACTTGAAACAATTAAAAAGGTCAATATCGAAGCGATTTTTGGTGTGTTGAGAGTGCGATAAAAGTATGTTTATTCATTAATTTTTGTGAGAAAAGAATTTAAAGCATCATAAGTGAATTTACACAGTTTTTCTTAATGAATATCAGAAGGGACAATAGTGGTAGACGTTTTATATTCTATTACGTTGGGAATCGTTGCTGGTCTGGTTCCAGTGTATCTTGGGCTTCTTCCAGTTCCACTGTTCAGGCGACTTTCTAGTTCTAAGAGAAATTTGCTTCTAAGCTTCTCGATTGGTATACTCCTATTCCTTTTTGCTGATGTCACAGGAGAAGGCGTCGACTTGTCAAAGCTAGTTAATTATGGGTCGCTTCTTTTTGCTGCAGGCTTAATTATTGGTGTTCTTGTGCCCTTTCTTGTATCCACCCAAAGACATTCAATAAAAGACCCTTCTAACAACTCAAATATTGCTTCAAAATCCTTAACCGTCTACATAATTTCGTTTGCAATAGGCATGCACAACCTTGGCGAAGGCCTCGCACTTGGAGCCTCCTACGCTACCGGGCAGCTTGCATTGACCACATTATTAGTCGTAGGTTTTGCACTTCACAATGGAACCGAAGGCATTGCCATTTCAGGACCAGTCTCAGATATTCCAGTCCGTCTAAGAGAACTTCTCCTAATGGGATTTCTTGCAGGTTTTCCTACAGTGGTTGGAAGCGTGATTGGATCGCTGTTTTATTCGGACTTTGCAGGTGCTCTTTTCTTTTCAATAGCTGCAGGAGCTCTACTCTATGTAGTTGTGGAACTTTTGAGAAGAGCCCAATCATCCAAAAGCACTCTCGCAGGCTTACTAATCGGGATTCTTCTGATGTACTTCACAGATTTGCTTCTCAGCCTTTGAAAGGTTAAGCGTTTATTACAACAAACGATGTGAAAAGTAAATGATCCAGGAGTATTCTCAAACCAATTCCTATTAGAATAAGCCCTCCAATGACCTTTATCTTATTTCCGAATACTCGGCCTAACCCACATCCAAAGAAGAACCCTGTGAATGAAAGTGAAAAGGTTACTAACCCAATTATCAAGATTGGCTCAAATATTGATGTTTGAAGGAAGGCAAAGCTTAGTCCCACCATTAAAGCATCAATACTTGTAGCAATTGCCAAGGTTAATATGGTGTGTAATTTGAGGTTTTCTTCTGTGTCAGTCTTTTCTTTTCTTGTTGAGTCGTAAATCATTTTTAAGCCTATGAAAGCAAGTAGCCCGAAAGCAATCCAATGGTCAATACCCATAATTATTTCTTTGAAACTCAGGCCTACAAGCCATCCAATTGCAGGCATCAGCATTTGGAACCCGCCGAAAAATAGTCCTAATAGCAAAGCAGTTCTTCGTTTGTGGCTTTTTGCGACTATTCCTTTTCCTATTGAAACTGCAAAAGCATCCATTGCCAAACCTACTGCAATCAACAGTATCGTTAGTACATCCATTTTTTGACCTCTGAACTCTTTTCAAATGGGCACTCCCGCGATATAGGCTTTGCAGCGTAATTTCCTTTAATTGTTCTTTTTTCAGTATGGTCTTACTAAGATTGTTTTTTTTTGGTGCTATTAATCGTTAGTATTTTTTTGTGAGCAAGCTTCGTACCGAAGATAATTGCATCAATTCGTCCAGATGTTAAGTCGTTATAGAACTTGACATAAAATGAGAAAAAGAAAATCCAGAGAATCTAACGTAAACGTGAAACAGTTCGCCCATCTGTAGTTACCAGACGTGTTGACCGCAGTAAACCTTCAATTTGATGAGAATATAGCATACCCAAGCCAAAATATAGGGACACGAATGTTGCTTCATTTTGTAACAACTTAATTTTATAAACTGAAACATTAAACGATAAACAAGGTAAGAAAATGGAACAGACACAAGCGTACAAACTGGATTTGACTAAAATGCATGGAAATGGAGACTTTTCATGTCCAAAATGTGGAAGTATTATATCACCAGACGAGACTACTGATAAATCTTACTGTATTCTGGAGCCAAAAGTCAATAGTCACGGTTTGCAAGAACTGGTTATTTGCTGCAACATGTGTAAGAGTCATATTCACCTGACTGGATTTTCTCTCTTAGAAGAATTTTCTATTGAGTGAACAAGTAACTCTCAACAGACTCCAATTTGCTTTTGAATTTTATTCCGAATCTCGCAAGCAAACTTTAAGCACTAAGTTAAGGTTGGTTGGATAGAAATATAATTCGCAGGATTAAATCTTAATTTAATCTCTTTCCTCTTTCGAACGCTTATGAAGTTTTCAAGTTTTGTTTCGTTTTTGCTCAATTGCTTTCTTTGCTAAAACTACAGCGTCTTCTCTTGTTTTGCCAAACAGCGCGCCGATTTTATCTGCATCTTCTTTAGTCACTGCTGCACCCCCAATGATTACATTTATTCCCTTTAGGCCTTCAAGTTCAATAGCAGAAATTAGCTTTGGAAGATTCTCTTTAGCGGCTGTGAGCAAAACAGACACTACAATTATGTCGGCGTTTACCTCTCTAGCCTTTGAAGCAAAAGTTGATGGGGAAACTCCTTTCCCAACATCAATAGTTTTGAACTGCGCGAGTTTGAGAGACCTTCTAACCATGTCTTTAGCAGTGTCCATTACTTCTGGGTAAAGTGTGCCTATCACAACGATTCCAATGGGATTGATTGGTTCAGGTGGTTCTTTCTCTCTCATAGCTTTCAGCCAAGACATTTCAAAACTAACTCCTATTTCCTTACTAGTTGATATTCAGAGAGTCTCTTAATGTTACTGTTAATTTGGCGCAACCTGGCACAAAAATAAAGGTTGATGAAAGCCTGTATCTTGACAGCTCATGCAACAACACCATTGACATAATCGAGAATTGCCTTTAGGTCCTCGTCAGGGGTTTTTAATGGCTTTATTTTTAATCTCTCGAGTATTTTTGGGGTCATGAATGCGGGAAGACTCGGTCCTAAGCGAATGTTTACGCCTAAATAGAAAAGAGACAGCAGAATGGCTACGGCCTTTTGCTCATACCACGAAAGTATAAAGAACAATGGTAATTCACTCATCCGAACCTTGAATATTTCTTCAAAAGCTTGGGCTACTTTAACAGCTGAGAAGGCATCGTTGCATTGTCCAATATCTAGCAATCTATGGATACCGTCGACCTGACCTATGTCCTTGTCGAAAAATCGGAATTTTCCGCAGGCCAAAGTCAGTACGAGGGAGTCATTTGGGGTCTTTTCAACAAACTCGGTGTAGTAATTGCGTCCTGGTTTGGCACCGTCGCAGCCACCTACGAGGAAGAAAGAGTTTATATGCCCTTTCATTACTGATTCAGTTATGTTTTCCACCAGTGAAAGAAAAGATTTTCTGGCAAACCCGACAGTCACTGTTTTTTCCTCTTTGTCTTGTGTGAACCCTGGCATTTGTAATGCTTTTTCTATGACAGCAGAGAAATCGACGCATTTCAAGTCAGAACACTCTATGTGAGTTACCCCTGGCCAGCCTACTGGACCGGAAGTGAATAGATTTCCTTTGTAGTTTTCCGTGGGTTTTTGAAGGCAGTTGGTGGTCATCAGAATTGCTCCAGGAAAATTCGCGAATTCTTTTTGCTGTTTTTGCCATGCGGTCCCATAGTGACCGAAAAAGTGAGAATACTTCTTTAACTTAGGATAGGCATGTGCTGGCAGCATCTCTCCGTGTGAATAAACAGAGATATCTTTGTCCTGGCTTTGTTTTAAAATTTCGTCCAAATCTTTTAGATCGTGACCTGACACCAGAATTGCCTTGCCTTTCCTATGGCCTAGCGGAACTTGCGTAGGAACTGGATGACCGTAAGTTTCTGTGTTTCCAGCGTCCAAGAGTTCCATGGCTCTTATGTTGATTTCACCACATTTCAAAGCGAGATCAAAAAATTCATCGACACCTAACGACTTGTCCAGAGTTGCTGCGAGACCTTGGTGAATGAACTCGAAGACTTTGTCATCCTTTTTTCCAAGGAGATAAGCATGATAAGTGTAAGCTGCTATTCCTTTTATCCCGTAAATGAGCAGCCAATGAAGCCCATGCAAGTCAAGGTCATTTGAGGAAACAGCGTTAATTCCGACCTCTTTTCCTTGTCTAATCAAGCCTTCTTCAGTCTTTTCGACCAGCATATCAACTGGACCATGGAATTCAACATATCCGCCAGCTGATCGCACCTTTTCACGCAGGACGTCACGAAGCCTCACTGATTTGTTAATGTAATCAATAAGTGTTTTTGGATCGAAGTTCACATTAGTTAATGTGGCGAAAGCTGACTCGCAAATGAACAGGTTTAACTGCTCATCTTTGACACCCACTTTTTGTCCTTCTAAAGCTAACTGCGATAATCCTCTTAGCATGTAAATCAATAAATCTTGAAGCGCACTCACGTCAGGATTTTTACCGCAAACACCGAAAGTTGTGCAGGCTTTCCCTTCAGCAGTTTGCTCACATTGGTAACAGAACATTTGATTTTTGTTCACCACATTACACCCATTATTCAATTAAATCCGACGTAAATATCTCTTTATCCTTAGCGTGGTTGTGGTGCGGTTGCCGGGATTTGAACCCGAGTCGACAGCTTGGGAAGCTGCAGTCCTACCGAACTAGACTACAACCGCAACTGTTACCTGCTACCAACGATAGCCTATTGCATAGGGATAGTTCATTTGATATAGAAACTTTGCTATTATTTTATTTTAGGATTCTGTCACAGTCACTTTCAACCCACAGTTAGAAAGCTCGCGCATGAGGGCAAGTTTCCAGCTGCTGCTGAAGGATCTAGAATCAGTGTGGGTTCCGTTAAGGAGAAAATCATGCTTGAGATACACTGAAACTTTAATATTCTACAACAGTCAATGAGAAATACGATGACGAACAATGACAATTTTTGAGGCAAATCCACCTAAGCTTTCGAAAGGCATGAGCCTAATCTTGCTGGCAGCCAGCATTCTTGTTCTGGCAGCAGGAATCGATTAGCGTCAAGACAAATAAAAATCAATTAGTTTGGTTTATTCCTGTATTATTTCGTATGAAGTTGTTATTTCCGCTGTTTTCTTGAGCATAGCTCCAACGAAGCAGTATTTTTCATTTGACAGTTGAATCGCTCGCTCCACCGCTTCTTTACTTAAGTTTTTTCCTTTAATTTTATATTTTATTTGAATTTTAGTGTAGACTTCGGGCGGCTCTTCGCGTCTTTCTCCTTCAACTTCAACCCAGTAACCTGAAATGTTCTGACG
>Ga0075524_10000147_pt1 | contig 14746 bp, 13 predicted proteins | sample NGEPerone_FD_76826 | JGI IMG/M metagenome (GOLD analysis project Ga0075524, IMG submission 76826) | Arctic peat soil microbial communities from the Barrow Environmental Observatory site, Barrow, Alaska, USA - NGEE Permafrost154B-one | ecosystem: Environmental > Terrestrial > Soil > Wetlands >...
ACGTCGACGTGATCGACACCGTGCTCGCCTCCAAGGAGAACGAGCTGCTCGAGGTCTGATGTCGATCGTCGCACCCGCCGTGAAGACGCCCGCCGCCCGCACCCCGAGCAGTGGGCGAGACCTGCCCGTCGCCATCGTCGTCGGAGTGACGCTGATCGCCGTCGTGATCGCGTCGTTGTTCTTCCGCAAGGAGGCCTTCGTCCTCGTCGCGGTCCTTGCTGTGGGTGCGGGTCTCTGGGAGCTCGCGCAGGCGTTCGGTCGTCGGGGGATCCACCTCCCGCTGCTCCCGCTCCTGGTGGGAGACGTCGGCATCATCGTCTCGGCCTACACGGCGGGCGCAGAGGCGCTCTTCGTCGCCTTCCTCCTCACCGTCGGCGGCGTCGTCGTGTGGCGGGTTCTCGACGGCAACGGCGAACCTGCCCTGCGCGACTCGACTGCGGGGACCTTCGCGGCGGCGTACCTGCCGTTCCTTGCGGGCTTCGTCATGCTCCTGCTCGCGATGCCCGACGGAGCATCACGTGTGCTGCTCTTCATCCTCTTGTGCGTCGCGAGCGACACCGGGGGGTACGCAGTCGGGAGCCTCATCGGCCGCCACCCGCTCGCACCCTCGGTGAGCCCGCACAAGACCTGGGAGGGTCTGCTCGGCTCGGTCGTGCTCGCCTGCTTCGTCGGCGTCGTCGGGCTGCAGCTGCTGTTCCACGGCGACCCGATGGTGGGCGTCTTCCTGGGCGTGGCCACAGTCTTCACGGCGTCGATCGGCGACCTCGCGGAGTCCCTGCTCAAGCGCGACCTCGAGCTGAAGGACATGGGCTCGCTCCTGCCGGGCCACGGCGGAGTGCTGGACCGCATCGACTCGATGCTCCTGACGGCGCCGGCCGTCTACCTGATCCTCAACGTGCTGCAGCCGGTCGTGAGCTGACCCGTGCACGTCCCAGAGCTATCGACCGAGAGGGGGTGCCCGGCATGAGCGGGACACCCGTCACGCTGAATCTTGCCGCGCCGACGCGAGGCGCACGGGGCAAGCCGCCGCGCCACTTCGTCGACCTGACGCCCGAGCAGAGGGTCGAGGCGGTGACCGCGCTGGGCGAGCAGCCGTTCCGAGCCAAGCAGCTCGCGACGCACTACTTCACCCACCTCACGGCCGACCCCGCCGCGATGACCGACCTTCCCCTGGCCACCCGGGACAAGCTCGTCGGGGACCTGTTCCCGCGCCTGCTGACCCCCACGCGGACGCTCACGGCTGACGGCGGTACGACGGTCAAGACGTTGTGGCACCTCTTCGACGACGTCAAGGTCGAGTCGGTGCTCATGCGGTACCCGAACCGCGCGACCCTCTGCGTGTCGAGCCAGGCCGGTTGCGGCATGGCGTGCCCGTTCTGTGCGACCGGCCAGCTCGGTCTGACCCGCAACCTGTCGACCGCCGAGATCGTCGAGCAGGTGCGCTCGGCCGGGCGGTCCCTCGCGGACGGTGAGCTGCCGGGTGGCCCGACCCGCCTGACGAACCTCGTGTTCATGGGCATGGGTGAGCCGCTCGCGAACTACAAGGCGGTCATCGAGACGGTTCGCCGCCTGGTGGCTCCCGTGCCCGACGGGTTCGGCATGTCGGCGCGCAACATCGTGGTCTCGACGGTCGGCCTCGTCCCGGCGATCGACAAGCTCATCAAGGAGGGCATCCCGGTAACCCTCGCCGTCTCGATGCACGCTCCCGACGACGAGCTGCGCGACGAGCTCGTACCCATCAACACGCGGTGGAGCGTCGACGAGACCCTCGACGCGGCGCACCGGTACTTCGAGGCCACCGGCCGACGCGTCTCGATCGAGTACGCGCTCATCCGGGACATCAACGACCAGGCGTGGCGCGCAGACCTGCTCGGCGAGAAGCTCAACGCCCGCGGCCGCGGCTGGGTGCACTGCAACCCGATCCCGCTGAACCCGACGCCGGGCTCGAAGTGGACGGCAAGCGACCCGGCCGTCGAGCGGGAGTTCGTGGAGCGCTTGCGTGCGCACGGGATTCCGACGACGATCCGTGACACACGGGGGAGCGACATCGACGGTGCATGCGGCCAGCTTGCCGCGGAGGAGGAAGGGTGAGCGAGACGATGTTCCGCACGGTCTCCGGACTGCACAGCGGCTACGACCCTGACGAGGTCGACGACTTCTTCGAGCACGCACGCGCTGTCTACGAGAACGGTCCGGCGGGTGCGCTGTCCGGGCGCGACGTGCGCTCGGTCGCGTTCGACCTGGTGCACCGCGGCTACCAGACGTCGGCGGTCGACGCGGCGCTCGACCGGCTCGAGGCGGCCTTCGTGGCGCGTGCTCGCGCCGACTTCCTCACGGAACAGGGGCAGGCGGCCTGGATGGCGCGCCTCGCCGAGCAGGCCCGCACGCTCTACGCGCGCCTGACGCGGCCGGACGGTGAGCGGTTCGCCCCGGCGCACGGACGCAAGCCGGGGTACGAGCCGGCCGACGTCGACGCGCTGTGCCGTCGGTTGGTCGCCTACTTCGACCGCGGTGCGCCGCTCACGGCGCAGGAGGTCCGGGCGGCGACGTTCCGCCCGCGCAACGGTCGGGCCGGCTACGCCGAGGGTTCGGTGGATGCCTTCTTCGATCGCGCGGTCGAGGTGCTGCTCGGCGCGGAGTGATCCGGGAGGACGACGTCAGCCGTCCTCGTTGCGGAACGTGCGCGTGCCGAACCACAGGCCGAGGCCGACCAGGGCCACAGTGAGCCCGTAGCCCCAGAGTGCGGTCGAGCTCGTGATGTCGCCCGCGAACTCGGCCCGGATACCGCTGACGATGTGCTTGAGCGGGTTGACGTCGGAGATGCGGTTGAGCCACGAGGGCGCTGATGCGGCCGTGATCGGCAGCAGGATGCCGGACAGCAGCAGGAGCGGCAGCGCGATCCCGTTGAGCAGCGGCGCGAGCGCATCCTCGCTCTTGAGCGTGAGGGCGACCGCGTAGGACATCGACGCGAACGCGGCCCCGAGCAGCGCTGCGGAGACGACGCCCAGGGCGATGCCCCCGAGCGGCGCGTCCAGACCGAACAGGAATGCCGTCGCGACGAGCACGATCCCCTGGACGAGAATCACCAGGACGTCACGCAGGACGCGGCCCAGCACGAGCGCCGAGCGTGGAGCGGGCGTGACCCGCTCCGACTCGATGACGCCGTCCCGCCACTCGGCGATGAGTCCGAAGCCGACGAACAAGGCCCCGAACATGCCGAGCTGGACGAGGAGGCCGGGGACGAACAGCTGGTAGGCGTTGGCCGCACCGAGCGCCGGAGCCAGAGGTTCGAGCAGCGGACCGAACAGGCTCAGGTACAGGACGGGCTGAAGCAGCCCCATGATCGACCAGACCGGGTTGCGCAACGAGATGCGCATCGCTCGGCGAAACACCACCAGCGTGTCGTGGACGAACGTCCCGCGAGGACGCTCGCGGTCTCGGACCGGTCGAGGCTCGTCAGGTTCGAGTGGTCTGGCGCCCGTCGTGGCTGTCATGCTGCGGCTCCGTCCGAGGTAGGCGTTCGATCGGCAGGCCCGTCCGGTCGCTCGCCGTCGCGCAGCGACCGGCCCGTCAGGGTGAGGAAGACATCGTCGAGGGTCGGCCTGCGGAGCTCGACGCCGGCGAGGTCGATCCCGTCGGCGTCGAGCGCACGCAGCAGCCCGGCGAGGAGCGTGCGCCCTGCGGGCACGCGCACCTCGACAACGGTGCCCTCGACGGTGGGTGCGGTCGCTCCGGGCAGCGCACCGGCGATCGCCACGAGGCGCGGGACGTCGTCCGCCCGGGTGGCTGTCAGGACGACAGCGTCGCCACTCACCCGCTGCTTGAGCTCCTCAGGGGTGCCCTCGGCGACGATCGAGCCGTGGTCGATGACGAGGATCCGGTCGCACAGCGCGTCGGCCTCCTCGAGGTAGTGCGTCGTGAGGAACACGGTGCTGCCGCGGTCGTCCCGCAGGGCCCGGACGTGCACCCACAGGTTGGCGCGCGCCTGGGGGTCGAGGCCGGTGGTCGGCTCGTCGAGGAAGACGAGCTCGGGGATGTGGACGAGGCCCATCGCGATGTCGAGCCGCCGTCGCTGACCGCCGGACAGCGTCGAGCACTTGCGGTCCCACAGGCCGTCGAGCTCGAGCTGGCCGAACAGCTCGCGACCGCGAGCGGCCGCCTCGGACCGGGCGACGCCGTACAGCAGCGCGTGGTCGATGACCTCCTCGCCCGCGCGGGCGGCGCCCGACGTGGACCCGGACTGAGCGACGTAGCCGATGCGCCGACGGACGCCACCCGGGTCGCGGCGCAGATCGATGCCCGCAACCGTCGCCTCGCCGCGGGTCGGGGCGAGCAGGGTCGTGAGCATGCGCAGGGTGGTGGTCTTGCCGGCACCGTTCGGGCCGAGGAAGCCGACGATCTCGCCGGCCGTGACGTCGAGGTCGAGGCCGCGCACGGCATCGACGTCCCCGCGTCGTGAGTGGTAGGTGCGAGCCAGGCCACGAGCATGGATCATCGGGGTGTCCCTTCGGCAGGTGACCAGCATCCAACGTTGGCCAGGGTCGGACCGGTGACGGCGTGCGGCGCAACCATGGCGCGAGTCTCGCACGAGCGCCCGGGGCATGATGGGTCGGTGAACCAACGCAGCGTCCTCCTGCTCGGGTCGACCGGGTCCATCGGCACCCAGGCGATCGACGTCATCCGCCGCAACCCCGACCGCTTCGCCGTCGTGGGGATCAGCGCGGGCGGCGCGGACCCCGTTGCGCTCGCCCGTCAGGCAGTCACGCTCGGGGTACGGACCGTCGCCGTGGCAGACGCCGACGCTGCACCCGCGGTGCTCGCCGAGATCACCCGCGCGAGCGCGGCAGCCGGTCTGCGACAGGTCAGCGTCGAGCTGCTCGCCGGTCCGCAGGCCGCGACCGAGCTCGCCGGTCGCGAGGTCGACGTCGTCCTCAACGGCATCACCGGCTCGGTCGGCCTCGGCCCGACCCTCGCGGCGCTCGGGGCGGGCAGCACGCTCGCGCTCGCGAACAAGGAGTCCCTCGTCGTCGGCGGCCGGCTGGTCAAGGCCGCGCAGCAGCGGTCGGACCAGATCGTCCCGGTGGACTCCGAGCACTCGGCGATCGCCCAGTCGCTGCGCTCCGGTCGGCGGAGCGAGGTGCGCCGCCTCATCCTGACCGCGTCCGGGGGGCCGTTCCGTGGCTGGTCGCGCGACGACGTCAAGAGCGTCCGCCCGGACCAGGCGCTCGCGCACCCGACCTGGTCGATGGGTCCGGTGGTCACGGTCAACTCTGCGACGCTCATGAACAAGGGGCTCGAGCTCATCGAGGCGCACCTGCTGTTCGACGTCCCGGTCGAGAACATCACCGTCGTGGTGCACCCGCAGTCCGTGGTGCACTCGATGGTCGAGTTCATGGACGGTGCGACGATCGCGCAGGCGTCGCCGCCCGACATGCGCCTGCCCATCGCGCTCGGCCTGTCGTGGCCCGACAGGCTGCCCGACGTGGCTCCGGGGTGCGACTGGACGAGCGCGACCGCGTGGACGTTCGAGCCGCTCGACGAGGAGACGTTCCGCGCGGTCGGGCTCGCCCGGTACGCCGTGAACACCTCCGCGACGCACCCCGCGGTCTACAACGCCGCGAACGAGGAGTGCGTCGCCGCGTTCCTCGTCGGGCGCATCGGCTTCCTGGACATCGTCGACACGGTCGAGCGTGTCCTGCTCGAGCACGACGGGCTGCGTGCCTCGGGTGACGGCGGTCGCCTCACGCTCGAGGACGTGCTCGCGGCCGAGGCATGGGCGCGGGCGCGCGCGCACGAGGTGCTCGCGCAGCGCTGACGCGGGCTCAGTGCCCCAGCAGCGGCGCCAGCGCGCGGGCCACGCGGCTCGGTCGCCCGGTGAGCCGCTCCTCCATGTCCGCGAGCGCGGCGCCGCGCAGCCCGGCGGTGATGCCCGCCCAGCGCAGCGGCTCAGGTTCCCAGCGCGGCGACCGGTGACCGACCCACGGCAGTCGCACGAGCGGGCTGTTCGAACCCGTGACCAGGTCGGCGATCGTGCGGCCGGCCAGGTTCGTCGTCGCCACGCCGTCACCGACGTACCCGCCGGCCCAGGCCATCTGTGTGTCCTCGTCGTATCCCACCGAGGCGTGCCAGTCACGGGGGATCGCGAGCGGGCCACCCCACGCGTGCGTGATGCGTGCTTCGGCCGCGCCAGGGAACAGGTCGACGAGCGTGGCCTGCAGGTGCTCCGCCACCCGGGCGTCGTGGTCGAACCCGGGCCGGATCGCCGATCCCCAGTGGTACGGCGCGCCTCGCCCGCCGAACGCGATCCGGTCGTCGCTGGTGCGCTGGCCGTACACGACGAGGTGGCGCCCGTCGGTGAACGTCTGCCCCCGCGCCAGGCCGACCTCGGCCCAGAACGCCGCGGGCAGCGGCTCGGTCGCGATCATCAGGGAGTAGACCGGGGCCACGTCCCGACGGCTCCCGGACAGCTGGGACGTCCACGCCTCGGTGGCCCGGACGACGGTCCGGGCGCGCACGGTGCCCTGGTCGGTGACGACCGCTCGCGGCGACAGCCGCAGCGCGCGCGTGTGCTCGACGAGCCGCGCACCCCGCGCGGTCACCACGTCCGCGAGGCCGCGCACGAGCTTGGCCGGCTGGATGCGGGCGCAGTCGGGGGTCCAGGTCCCGCCGAGGACCCCGGCGGCGACCACGTGCTCGGCGACACCCGCCGCGTCGAGCACGTGCACCTCGTCGCCCCACCGCGCGCTCGCGCCGGCGTCGGCGCTCAGGCGTGCGAGCTGCGGCCGGGTCCGGGCCAGCGTGACCGTGCCGCCGTAGGCGAAGTCGCAGTCGATCTCCTCGGCGGCCGCGACGCCACCGACCTCGACGACCGTGTCCCGCATCGCGGCACGCATCGCCAGGGCCGGCTCGCGTCCGTGCCGGCGCGCGAGGCCGTCGGCCGAGGTCGGGAAGAGCGCCGAGCACCATCCACCGTTGCGGCCGCTCGCACCGAAGCCCGCGATCTCCTGCTCGACGACGACCACGTCGAGCGACGGGTCGGCCTCGAGCAGGTAGTACGCGGTCCACAGACCCGTGAGGCCCGCGCCGACGACCACCACGTCGGCCTGGGTGTCGCCGTCCAGCGGCGCGTGCGGTGCGAGCAGGTCGCGACCGGTCGCGCCGGTGCCCGGGTCCGCGGAGAGCTCGTCGAACCAGAGCGAGAGCGTCCGCGGATCGATCACAGCTGGTTCCATGCCTCGGTGAGCACACCTCGCAGGATCTGCTCGATCTGGTCGAACTCGGCCGGCCCGGTCGTCAGCGGCGGGGCGAGCTGGATCACGGGGTCGCCGCGGTCGTCGGCCCGGCAGTACAGGCCGGCCTCGAACAACGCCTTGGACAGGAACCCGCGCAGCAGGCGCTCGCTCTCGTCGTCGTCGAACGTCTCGCGGGTCGCCTTGTCCTTGACGAGCTCGATCCCGTAGAAGTACCCCGCACCGCGCACGTCGCCGACGATCGGCAGGTCGAGCAGCTTCTCGAGGGTCGCCTGGAAGATCGGCGCGTTCGTGTGGACCCGTTCGGTGAGGTGCTCGCGCTCGAAGATGTCGAGGTTCGCCATCGCGACCGCGGCCGAGACCGGGTGACCCCCGAAGGTGTAGCCGTGGTAGAAGGTCGTGCTGCCGGAGCGGAACGGCTCGAACAGCCGGTCGGACACGATCGTGGCGCCGATGGGGGAGTACCCCGAGGTCAGCCCCTTGGCGCACGTGATCATGTCCGGCACGTAGCCGTAGTCGTCGCACGCGAAGATCTCACCGATGCGACCGAACGCGCAGATGACCTCGTCGGAGACGAGCAGCACGTCGTGCGCGTCGCAGATCTCACGCACGCGCTCGAAGTACCCGGGCGGCGGCGGGAAGCAGCCGCCCGAGTTCTGCACGGGCTCGAGGAACACCGCGGCCACGGTGTCGGCGCCCTCGAACAGGATCGCCTCCTCGATGCGGTCGGCCGCCCAGCGGCCGAACGCCTTGGGGTCGTCGCGCAGATGCTCGGGCCCGCGGTAGATGTTCGTGTTGGGCACCTTGTGCGCGCCCGGGACGAGCGGCTCGAACGGGGCCTTGAGCGCCGGGATGCCGGTGATGGACAGGGCTCCCTGCGGAGTCCCGTGATAGGCGACCGCACGCGAGATGACCTTGTACTTGCCGGGCTTGCCGACGAGCTTCCAGTACTGCTTCGCGAGCTTCCACGCGGTCTCGACGGCCTCGCCGCCGCCCGTCGTGAAGAAGACGCGGTTCAGGTCGCCCGGTGCGTGCGCGGCGAGGCGCTCGGCGAGGTCGATCGCCTGCGGGTGCGCGTACGACCACAGCGGGAAGAAGGCGAGCTGCTCTGCCTGCTGGCGGGCCCGCTCGGCGAGCTCGGCGCGGCCATGGCCGACCTGGACGACGAACAGGCCCGAGAGCCCGTCGATGTACTGGCGGCCGGAGTCGTCCCAGATGTGGTGGCCCTCGCCACGCACGATCACGGGGACGTTGTGCTCCCATGCGCTCTGCCGGGTGAAGTGCCCCCACAGGTGGTCGCGGGCGGCCGTCGCGCGAAGCGTGCCGCGGGGCGTGGTCGATCCGATCATCGGGTACCCCAGTTGTAGAGCTGCTTGCGGAGCTTCAGGTAGACGAAGGTCTCCGTGGCTCGCACCCCGGGCAGGGTGCGGATCTTGTGGTTGAGCACCTCGAGGAGGTGGTCGTCGTCCTCGCAGACGACCTCCGCGAGGACGTCGAAGCCGCCCGCGGTGATGACGACGTAGTCGACCTCCGCGAGTGCGGCGAGACCGTCGGCCAGCGCCTCGAGGTCACCCTCGGCCTTGATGCCGATCATGGCCTGGCGCGTGAAGCCGACCTGGACGGGGTCGGTGACCGCGACGATCTGGACGATCCCGCCCTCCACGAGGCGCTGCACGCGCTGGCGGACTGCTGCCTCGGAGAGGCCGACGGCCTTCCCGATCGTGGCGTAGGCACGCCGACCGTCCTCCTGGAGCTGTTCGATGATCGCCTTGGAGAGGTCGTCGAGAGGCGGCGCGGTGGGAGCGGGGGGCCGAGTTGTCACCCCCTGATGGTCGCGGCTGAAGGCCGATCGCGCAAGTGAATCCGTGCTCAGAAGACGCCGACGCTGCTGATTCGCTTGTCGAAACGTGATCGTAACGCGGGAATCGACCGATGGGGCTGTGCTGGACGACCTCCGCGGGCTAGCCTGCGGCGGACGCGGGTGGAGCCACTGTCCGCGCACGGCCCGGAGGAGTCCGACGTGAGCCCTGCGACCCCAGTGCTGTCTGAGCTGCAGAACTTCGTGGCAGGCCGACCCACCGGCGCCGCCGACGGGCGCACGAGCGACGTGATCGACCCGACGACCGGCGAGGCCTACGTCCGCGCACCGGTCAGCGGCGCCGGCGACGTGGATGCGGCCGTGTCCGCGGCGTCTGATGCGTTCGAGTCCTGGGGCCGCACGACTCCCGCCGAGCGCCAGCGGGCCCTGCTGCACATCGCCGACGCGATCGATGCCCGCGCGGCAGAGTTCGTCGCGGTCGAGTCGAAGGACACCGGCAAGCCGCTCGGCCTGACCGCGACCGAGGAGGTGCCGCTGTGCGGCGACCACTTCCGGTTCTTCGCGGGCGCCGCGCGCATCCTCGAGGGGGTGTCGGCGGGCGAGTACATGACCGGGTACACGTCGTTCGTCCGCCGCGAGCCGGTCGGCGTCATCGGGCAGGTCACGCCGTGGAACTACCCGCTGATGATGGCGGTCTGGAAGATGGCCCCGGCGCTCGCGGCGGGCAACACCGTCGTGCTCAAGCCGTCCGACACGACACCCGCCTCGACGCTCCTGCTCGCCGAGGTGGCGGCCGAGTTCCTCCCGCCGGGTGTGCTCAACATCGTGTGCGGCGACCGCGAAACCGGCCGTGCGCTCGTCGACCACCCGCGCCCCGACATGGTCTCGATCACTGGCTCCGTGCGTGCCGGCATGGAGGTCGCCGGCGCTGCTGCTCGGGACGTCAAGCGCGTGCACCTCGAGCTCGGGGGCAAGGCCCCGGTGGTCGTCTTCGCCGATGCGGACCTCGGCGCCGCGGCCGAGGGGATCGCGATGGCCGGGTACTTCAACGCCGGCCAGGACTGCACCGCGGCGACCCGCGTCCTCGTGCACGCCTCGGTGCACGACGAGTTCGTCGCCGCGCTCGCCGAGCAGGCGCGCGGGCAGCGCACCGGGATGCCCGACGACGCGTCGGTGGCCTTCGGTCCGGTGAACAACGACGCGCAGCTGGCGCGGGTGATGGGCTTCCTCGAACGGCTGCCCGACCACGCGGACGTCGTGGTCGGCGGTCATCGGGTCGGTACCCGCGGCTACTTCCACGAGGCGACTCTCGTCGACGGCCTCCGGCAGGACGACGAGGCCGTGCAGAACGAGATCTTCGGTCCCGTCATCACGGTGCAGACGTTCACCGACGAGGCCGAGGCCGTCCGCCTGGCCAACGGCGTCCAGTACGGGCTGTCCAGCTCGGTGTGGACCCGGGACCACGGCACCGCGATGCGGATGTCGCGGGTGCTCGACTTCGGCGTCGTGTGGATCAACACCCACATCCCGTTCGTCTCGGAGATGCCGCACGGCGGGTTCAAGCACTCGGGCTACGGCAAGGACCTCTCGATGTACGGGTTCGAGGACTACACGCGCATCAAGCACGTCATGAGCTCGTTGGGCGCGTGAGACGAGCCGCTCGGGGGAGCGTCGGCGGGCGCAGGCGGATCGCCGCTCAGAGGCCCTGATGCGACGCGAAGCGCACTCCGTGTTCCAATCGTGGAAACTTTTCGTTGCGGTTTGACTCTTTGGCAACGAAATCCTTGTGAAGTCGACCCTCGCACGTCACCATCGTCAGATCATCGTCAGCAGGTCTCCGGCACAGCATCGCCCGCCGGCCACCCGAACCGAGGAGTGCCATGTCTCCCCATCGCAGACCGCTCCCGCAGGACCCACGAGTGCGCGCCCTCATCGCCCAGGCGGCACGCCCGCGCTCCACGTCCGGCCTCTCGCGCCGGCAGTTCCTCGCGGCGGCGCTCGGCACCGTCGGCACCGGGGCACTGCTCGCGGCCTGCGGCACGGGTGGCTCACCGTCGTCCACGGCGACCCGGACCGGCGCCGTCGACGTGTCCGCGACGGAGAATTCCGTCCGCTGGGCCAACTGGACGCTCTACCTCGACCAGAACGACGCCGGCACGGGGTACCCCACGCTCGAGGCATTCACGACGAAGGCCGGGATCCAGGTGACCTACGCCGAGGACATCGAGGACAACGACTCGTTCTACGGCAAGGTCTCCGGGCAGCTGGCGAACGGCCAGGACATCGGCTACGACCTGATCGTGCTGACGGACTGGATGGCCGCGCGCATGATCCGCATGGGGTACACCCAGGAGCTCGACCGGGCCCTCATCCCGAACGCGAAGAACATCCTGCCGAACCTCGCGACCGTCGACTTCGACCCGGGCCGAACGCACTCGCTCACGTGGCAGTCGGGCTTCGGTGGCCTGGCCTGGGCCAAGGACAAGGTCCCGCAGGGCCTGGCGGGCCTGTCCGACCTGTGGGCCCCCGAGCTCGCCGGTCGGGTCGAGGTGCTCTCGGAGATGCGCGACACGATCGGCCTCATCATGCTCGACCAGGGGGTCGACCCGTCGGGGAGCTGGGGCAAGGATGAGTTCGACACCGCCCTGGACGTCCTGAAGCAGAAGATCGCCTCGGGCCACATCCGCCAGGTCCGTGGCAACTCCTACACCCAGGACCTCGTCTCGGGCGACGCGGTCGCGGTGATCGGATGGTCCGGCGACATCACGACCCTCAACGCCGAGAACGACGACCGTTTCGAGTTCGCGCTCCCAGAGGCCGGCGGCACGCTCTGGAGCGACAACCTCATGATCCCGATCGGCGCGACGCACAGGTCGAACGCCGAGAAGCTCATCGACTACTACTACGACCCCGGTGTCGCGGCGCAGGTCGCAGCGTGGGTCAACTACATCACGCCCGTCCAGGGCGCCCAGAAGGCGATGGAGGAGATCAACCCGGACCTCGTCGACAACCAGCTGATCTTCCCGAACGCCGAGACGCTCGCCAAGACGCACGTGTTCCGGACCCTCACGCCCGACGAGGAGACGACGTACAACAAGGCCTTCCTCGACGTGATCGGCGCGTGATGGGGGCCACCACTGCGGCGGCTTCGGGCAGCGGGGGAGCGGCGCTCGAGCTGTGGGACGTCAGCAAGGCCTTCGGCACGTACCTCGCGGTCGACAACCTCACGCTCACGGTCCCGTCCGGCTCGTTCTTCGCCCTCCTCGGGCCGTCCGGCTGCGGGAAGACCACGACCCTGCGGATGGTGGCGGGGCTCGAGCAGCCGACGTCGGGCGCGATCTCGATCGGCGGCCGCGACCTGACCGGCACGCGGGCCCATCAGCGGCAGGTCAACACCGTCTTCCAGAGCTACGCCTTGTTCCCGCACCTGACGGTGCTCGAGAACGTCGCGTTCGGGTTGCGCCGCAAGCGGGTCGCCCAGCCGCTCGAGCGCGCTGCCGAGGGACTCGACCTCGTCCAGCTGCGCCACCTCGCCGATCGCCGGCCGAGCGAGCTGTCGGGCGGGCAGCAGCAGCGGGTCGCGCTCGCGCGGGCACTGGTGAACAACCCGGCCGTGCTGCTGCTCGACGAGCCGCTGGGCGCGCTCGACCTCAAGCTGCGACGGCAGATGCAGCTCGAGCTCAAGCGCATCCAGACCGAGGTCGGTCTCACGTTCGTGCACGTCACGCACGACCAGGAGGAGGCCATGACGATGGCCGACACGGTCGCGGTGATGAACCGCGGACGCATCGAGCAGCAGGGCGCCCCCGCCGAGCTCTACGAGCTGCCCCGCACGGCGTTCGTGGCCAACTTCCTCGGGCAGTCGAACCTCGTGGCCGGCACGGTCGTCGAGAGAGGGTCGGACACGATCGGGGTCGAGGTGGCCGGGACGCGGCTCGTCGTGCCGACCTCGCGTGCGGTCAGCGCCGTCGGCGACGTCCTCGTGGGAGTGCGGCCCGAGAAGATCCAGCTCCTGCTGGCCGGGCAGGAGCCCGGGCCGGGCAGCAACGTGCTCGGTCCCGGCACGGTCACCGACGTCTCGTTCGCGGGTGTCAGCACGCAGTACCTCGTGGACCTGGGCCGGCTCGGCACGTTCACGGTGTTCGCCCAGAACCTCGTCGGCGGTGCGACGCTCCGGGTCGGTGACCTCGTCTCGCTGGCCTGGTCGGTCGACCACACGTTCGGACTCGCCGGTGACGAGGACGCTGCCGACGGCACCGCCGACCTGGACGACGAGCCGTGAGCATCGCGGCGGCGCTCTCGGAGCAGGGCGCGGGCGCCCCGGCATCGCGACCGGTCAAGCGCGCGCGGACGGGCGCCTCGCTCCTGCTGCTGCCCGGGACCGCGTACCTGGTCCTGTTCTTCGTCGTGCCCGCGGTCGCACTGCTCGCGACCTCGCTGTACGTCAAGGTCCCGGGCGGCGACGTCGGTCAGTTCCAGCCGGCGTTCCACTGGCAGAACTACGTCGACGCGCTGAGCCAGTTCTGGCCCCAGCTTGCGCGGTCGTTCGTCTTCGCGCTCATCGCGACCGTGGCGGCGCTGGTCATCGGGTACCCGATGGCGTACGTCATCGCGGTGCGGGCCCGCGGCCGCTCGATGCTGCAGGGAATGCTGCTCGTGCTGATCATCGCGCCGTTCTTCACGAGCTTCATCCTCCGCACGATCGCCTGGAAGCAGATCCTCGCCGACGACGCGTTCGTCGTGACGGCGTTCAAGTGGCTGCACCTGATGGCACCCGACGGACGCCTGACCGCGACGGCCTTCGCCGTCGTGGCAGGCCTCACGTACAACTTCCTGCCCTTCATGGCGCTCCCGATCTACGCGAGCCTCGGGCGCCTCGACCCCAGCCTCATCGAGGCCGGCGGCGACCTCTACGCGAACGGCTTCACGACGTTCCGCACGGTCACGCTGCCGCTGTCGATGCCCGGGGTCGTGTCCGGGACGCTCCTGACGTTCATCCCGGCATCGGGCGACTACGTGAACTCGAGCCTGCTCGGCAACAGCACAGACACGGCGATGATCGGCCAGGTGATCGACGCGCGCTTCTTCAAGGTGCTCGACTACCCGACGGCCTCGGCGCTGTCGGTCGTGCTCATGGTCGCGATCCTCGTGCTCGTGAGCATCTACGTGCGCCGCGCAGGGACGGAGGAGCTCGTATGAGCGTCACCACTGCTCCCACGCCGGCGACCTCTCGGGCTCGACCGGCTGCGGCTCCGCCCAGGAAGATGCTCGGACGGTGGCGCCTCGGGGACGTCGTCGTCCCGGTGTTCGCGGCGATCGCCTTCGCGTACCTGCTCGTGCCGGTCGCCTACACGGTCGCGTTCTCGTTCAACAGCGCGGGCAAGACCAACCTCGTCTGGCGCGGCTTCACGCTCGACAACTGGAAGAACCCGTGCGGCGCACCACAGGTGTGCGAGGCGTTCAGGAACTCGATCGAGGTCGGTCTGCTCGCGACGACGATCGCGACCGTGCTCGGGACGCTGGCCGCGATCGCGCTCGTGCGCTACAAGTTCCGTGGACGCGCGCTCGCGAACCTGCTGATCTTCCTGCCGATGTCGACCCCCGAGGTCGTGCTCGGCGCCGCGCTGCTCGCCCAGTTCCTGTCCCTGCGGGTCCAGCTCGGCTTCTGGACGGTCGT
>Ga0075524_10000148_pt1 | contig 14732 bp, 10 predicted proteins | sample NGEPerone_FD_76826 | JGI IMG/M metagenome (GOLD analysis project Ga0075524, IMG submission 76826) | Arctic peat soil microbial communities from the Barrow Environmental Observatory site, Barrow, Alaska, USA - NGEE Permafrost154B-one | ecosystem: Environmental > Terrestrial > Soil > Wetlands >...
CATGTAGGTGACATTAAAACCGATGTCCAATGAATCGCCGTTATAACTCAGTTCGAGTTCTTCTTCGGCTTCTTCCTGCTCGCTGTTGGTGCTGATCAGGCGCAGGCTATCCTTGCCCAGTACCATACGGATACCACGGTATTTTTCATTGGATAAAATCGAAGCACGCTGCATGGAGAGCAGGATGGTCATACGGTCTACCGTAAAGTTGTGTTGATGGCCGGTCGGGATGACACGGGTATAGTCCGGAAATTTACCGTCAATCACCTTGGAAATCAGGCGTATATCGCCAAAACTGAAATTGACCTGACCAATGGTGATTTCTATGGTGACGTCTTCTTCGCAGTCGTCCAGTAACTTGATTAACTCGATGACGGTCTTGCGTGGCAGTATCAATTCCTGTTTTTCGTAGGTCTCGCTCAATTCACTGGAAGTAAAGCTCAGGCGGTGGCCATCGGTGCCCACCACATTCAAGCGGTTGCCATTGATTTCCAGCAACAAGCCATTGAGGTAGTAGCGTATATCCTGCTGTGCCATGGCGAATTCGACTTGCTTGAACAAACGCTTGAGTGTTCTTTGAGCGATCTTGATGACTGTACCCGCGACTCCTGCGGCTTTGCTCATCAACGGGTAATCTGCGGCTGGCAAGGTTTGCAGGTTAAAGCGGCTTTTGCCTGCCTTGACCTGGATCCGGCTGTCCTGCGGCGTCATGGTTATTTCGGTGGCTTCCGGCAGTGCACGGCAGATATCCAATAATTTCTTAGCTGAAATTGTGGTGGATAAATCTTCTCCCGCTGTTGTGTTTACTGCCAGCGAAATCTGCATCTCCAAGTCTGTGGCGGTCAGGACGATTTTATCCTGCTTGGCTTCCAGCAATAAGTTGGAAAGTATGGGCAATGTGTGCCGTCTTTCCACGATACCGCTGACTGCAGAAAGTGGTTTGAGTAAAGTATCTCGGTTTATTTTGATATTCATACTTTAAAACCTTAGTAATAAGGATAATGTGGTAAAAATCTGTTGATTAATAAAATTTATGATATAAATCAAAAATTTACCATGTGTTTCAAGACCAGTATAACTTAAGAAACTATTGTGGATAAAATGTTGACTATTTTACCTGTTTTCAAAAAATGCGCCTAAACAACATATTCATACACAAGTTATCCATAGGAATGGAAAAAGCAAAAATAACATCAGCATTTCCATCAATCACGTATGACCTGTACCAAAAACGCTATATCGCGCGTTACGTTTGGGTCATTCTGACGTAACTGTTCTATTTCATCACACGCATGCATCACCGTGGTGTGGTGCCTGCTGCCAAAGGCCTCGCCGATCTCGGGAAAGCTGTGGTTGGTAAGCTCACGAGCCAGTGCCATGGCGATCTGGCGCGGCCGGGAAAAATTACGCGAGCGTTTTTTTGAGTACATTTCTGCAACTTTTATTTTGTAATAATCCGCTACGGTTTTCTGGATATTCTCTATCGTGATCTGTCGGCCACGCACGGCGATCAAATCTTTCAGCGCCTCCTTGGCCAGGCTGACATCTATGCTGTGCCCGGTGAACTTGGCCATGGCAATGATGCGGTTCAGCGCTCCTTCCAGTTCACGCACACTGGAGCGCACTTGCTTGGCGATAAAAAACGCCACATCCTCATGCAAGACGAATTTGGCGGCTTCGGCTTTTTTCAGCAATATCGCCACGCGCATTTCCAGCTCCGGCGGTTCTACCGCCACGGTCAGGCCCCAACTGAAGCGCGTACGCAGACGTTCATCGACATCAACGATTTCTTTGGGGTAAGTATCGCAAGTGATGATGATTTGCTTTTTCGATTCTATTAGGGAGTTGAAAGCATAAAAAAACTCTTCCTGGGTACGGCTTTTCTTGGCAAAGAACTGGATATCATCAATCAGCAGCAAATCCAAGGAGTGATATTGGCGTTTGAATTCATCAAAAGCTTTGTGTTCGTACGCTTTGACTACATCCGATACATAGCGCTCGGCATGCAAATAACGAATCTTGGCGTCAGGTCGAAGCGCACGTAAATGGTTGCCTATGGCTTGCAATAAATGCGTTTTACCCAGTCCAACACCGCCATATATAAACAGCGGGTTATAGGCCGTGCCAGGGTTTTCCGCCACTTGCAACGCTGCGGCACGCGCCAGCTGATTGGCTTTACCCGCAACAAAATTATCAAAATTAAATGATGAATTCAGGCCGCAAGATACTTCGGCAACCTTACTTTTTTTTGTTTTGCTGACAACAGGCATTTCTTGTGCTGGTGTAGCTTCAATCACCGTAAGCGCGTGATCATTTTCCAACAACGCTAATTCAATTCGGATTGGAGCCGCGAGAATTTCTTGTGCCAACAATTCGATTTTGCTGATAAAACGATCTTTAACCCATTGCAGTACGAAACGATTGGGCGCCAGTAGCCGCAGGGCTTCATTATTGTCCTCAACTTGCAAAGGTTTAATCCAGGTGTTGAATTGCTGCGCGGATAGCTCTTGCTTGAAACGATCGAGACAGATAGACCAGAAGTTTTCCATCGACAGACCGATACCCCAAAACGATTATTTACAATTACGTGGCATGTGCTCGAATTTGGTATAGTTGGTATAGTTTTCGAGCGCCGGTGCTGCGAGGAAAATCAACAATGACTTCATGCAGCAAGTCGATGGATTCTAGCCTGTTTAATGCAACTTATCCACAAGCAATCAAGATAAATAATGATTGACAAAAAGGCGCCAAATCAGGTTAAATTACGGCCTTTTGTTTTATAACACATAGCAATTACCGGAGAGCCACTATGAAACGCACATATCAGCCATCGAAAGTTCGTCGCGCCCGTACCCACGGCTTTTTGGTGCGTATGAAGACCCGCGGTGGTCGCGCTGTGATAGCTGCGCGTCGTGCCAAGGGACGCACCCGTCTCGCAGTATAGTGCGTGCATACTTCAGGTTTTGCCGAACCCCTGGTTTTTCCAAACCCTAGAAGTTTTGCCAAACTATAGTTTCCATCGCCAATGTCGATTAAGTAAAACGGATGATTTTTCATCCGTTTTTAATTTCCGCAAGCGTCTTTCCGGAAAATTTCTCGCCTTGCATTATTGCCATAATCCGCTGACTTGGCCGCGCTTGGGCATGGTGGTCGGCAAAAAAACCGCGCGTTCTGCTGTTGAGCGCAATTACATGAGGCGCGTGCTACGCGAGCAGTTCAGGCATCGGCAAGCAGAATTAAAAAATATGGATCTGGTGGTGCGAACGCAAAAAGCTTTTGGACGTAATGATTATCCTGCGGTGGTACTGGAATTTGCCGAACTGCTAGGCAGACTGCAGCGCCAAACCGATGTGCAGACCGGGACTCAAACAAAAGCACCAACGCAGGGTGTAACCGGGTAAATCAATGGCACAAATTCTGATTTTCCTGGTTAAAGCTTACCAATACGCACTGAGTCCGTACTTCGGCCAACAATGTCGCTTTAGCCCCAGTTGTTCCCATTACGCCTGTCAGGCACTGCAAAAATATGGTGCCGTGCGGGGTACTGGCTATACACTACGCCGTCTGCTGCGTTGTCATCCTTGGCACGCGGGCGGTCACGACCCCCTGCCCTGATTATTTAGTTTATTGAGAGTTTATGGACACCAAGCGTCTGATATTGTTTGTTATTTTTTCATTTTCCATCATGATGTTGTGGGATGCCTGGCAGCGTGAGCATGCGCCCCTGGTTAATCCGCAAGCTGATACCACGACGCAACAGCAAGCCGCTGATGGCACGGTGCCGCAGACTGCCAAACAAGCTGAAATGCCCCAGGAGAGCGGCTTTCACTTACAGAAGGCGCAGCGCATTCATGTCCAGACTGATGTGTTTCAAGCCGATATCGATACCATGGGCGGCGATCTGCGTCATCTGGAGCTATTGAAACACCGCGATTCCTTACAAGCAGACAAAAACTTTGTCCTGCTGGATGACAGTACCCCACCCGCAGTTTATGTGGCGCAGACCGGGCTGATCGGTACGGACTTGCCGACGCACAAAAGCACCTTCACCAGCGCAGCCAATGACTACAAAATGCAGGATGGCAAAGACCAGCTTGAAGTCAAACTGAACTGGAAAAGCGATAATGGGCTGCTGGTAGACAAGCTATATACCTTTCATCGCGGCAGCTATGTAGTCGATGTGACTTACCAGATTCATAACGCGACTACCAGTGCAATCACTCCGTCAGTTTACTACCAGATTGTCCACGATATCGATTCCAATCAGGCGTCACGCATGATGCCTACCTTCACCGGTGGTGCTTACTTTACCGAGGCAGATAAATACAAAAAACTCTCGTTTAAAGATATGGGAAAAACCAACCTTTCCAAAGCCGCCAAAGATGGCTGGATAGGATTGGTGCAGCACTATTTTGTCGGTGCCTGGATACCTAAAGAAGGGCTGCCACGCGAGTATTATACCAAAGCACTGTCCGACAAGATTTACTCCATCGGTGCAGTCAGCCCATTGGGCACTATTGCTGCAGGCGCCAGTCAGGATGTTACGGCGCGCCTTTATGTCGGGCCGGAGGAGCAGACCGACCTCAAACAGGTGGCGCCAGGCCTGGAATACACTGTGGATTATGGCTGGCTTACTATCATCGCCACGCCGCTGTTCTGGGTATTGTCCGCGATTGAAAAGGTGGTGCACAACTGGGGTGTGGCAATCATCATCCTGACCATCCTGCTGAAGCTGATGTTCTACCCGCTGTCTGCCGCCAGTTACCGTTCCATGGCCCATATGCGCGAGGTTGCCCCGCGCCTGCAACGCCTGAAAGAACAATACGGCGATGACAGGCAAAAGCTGCAACAGGCGATGATGGAGATTTATAAAACCGAGAAAATCAACCCCATGGGCGGCTGCTTACCCATACTGGTGCAAATTCCTGTATTCATCTCACTTTACTGGATGTTGCTGGGCACCGTGGAAATGCGTCATGCGCCGTTTGCTTTGTGGATACATGATCTTTCTGCGCCAGACCCATTCTATGTATTGCCAATATTGATGGCGATCACCATGATTACTCAGACCAGGCTCAACCCGACGCCACCGGATCCGATCCAGGCCAAAGTCATGATGGTCATGCCGGTGGTGTTTAGTGTGTTTTTCTTCTTCTTCCCGGCGGGCCTGGTGCTGTATTGGCTGGTCAACAATGTGCTATCCATTGCCCAGCAATGGAATATCAACCGCACCATCGCACTGGAAACGGCAGCCAAGAAGAAAGGGCATGCGCGCAACAGATAGCATTGCTGCTATCGCAACGGCTCCTGGCTCAGGCGGCATCGGCGTTGTGCGCGTGTCAGGTCCGGCCAGCGTGCAAATTGCCCAGGGCATACTGGGAACCTGCCCGCCACCGCGTTATGCCGCTTATCAGGCGTTTAAGGAAGCGAGCGGCAGCCTGATTGATCGAGGCATCGCTATTTATTACGCCGCCCCGAATTCCTATACCGGCGAGGATGTGCTGGAACTGCAAGCGCATGGTGGCCCGGCGCTGATGCAATTGTTACTGGCGCGCTGTATAGAGCTAGGCGCGCGTCAGGCGGAACCGGGCGAATTCACGCGCCGTGCCTACCTTAACGACAAATTAGATCTAGCGCAGGCCGAGGCGGTTGCCGATGTTATCGGCGCCGCTACCGCAGAAGCTGCCCGTAGCGCGGTGCGCTCACTTTCCGGCGAATTCTCACAACGCATCCATGCCCTGCTCAACCAGCTGATTAATTTACGCATGTACGTTGAAGCTTGTCTGGATTTTCCTGAAGAAGACATCGATTTCATTACGCAAGGCCGCGTCAGCGAAAAACTGGCAGACATTAGCAAACAGCTGCAATCCGTGTTTGCTGGAGCAAAACAGGGCAACTTGCTGCGCGAAGGCATTCAAGTCGTATTGGTGGGCCAACCCAACGTCGGCAAATCCAGCCTGTTGAATCAACTGGCCGGGGAAGAGCTGGCTATTGTTACCCCGATTGCCGGCACTACTCGTGACACCATTAAAAGCGCGATCCAGATCAATGGTGTGCCGCTGCACATTATTGATACGGCGGGTTTGCGCGAAACCACGGACGAAATCGAACAGCACGGCATCGCCCGCACTTGGCGAGCCCTGGAAAACGCCAACGTCGCATTATTATTGGTGGACGCGGCTCATGGTATTACCGAATCCGAAAAATCGCTTCTAGGGCGCTTACCGTCGTTTTTGCCGCGGGTGTGGGTTCACAACAAAATTGACCTCGGCCCAGAAAGTCCAAAGTTCGAGGAGCGCGATGGTGATACTCATATTTACCTTTCGGCGAAAACTGGGGCAGGTATGGATTTGCTGCGTAGCCAGCTATTAAAACTGGTAGGCTGGCGACCGAGTGGCGAGGGTGTTTTTATGGCGCGAGCGCGACATTTGCTAGCGCTTGAAATGGTCGAAAAAAATCTCGCCCAATCTGCGCTATTGCTTACACAACCTGAATTGCTGGCGGAAGAATTACGGCAGGCGCAGGAATCGCTGAATACCATCACCGGTGAATTTACCCCAGATGACTTACTGGGAGAGATTTTCAGCCGTTTCTGTATAGGTAAATAAGCTGGAACAAATGGCCTTGCCAATGCTTATAGCAAGCCCATTTTATTATGGTGGGTTGGTGGTAATTAGCGTGATAATGCTAGTTATATAGTGGCATCGTCAGTAGACGCGCCCGGTGCGGTTTCCTGCACTGGCTTTGGTTTTGTACATTTCGCTGGACATAATAATCTGTCCATTTCCAGCCAGCAGGTTGAAATGATAATCGTCGTTTTTCGCCTGCTTTAACTCGAATTTCCAGCCATGTTGCCTCCTTGAGAGGTGATGGGAAAATCTACGCCTGCGTTTTTTATTCCTGCGCCCGCTATAGACGAGCCAGAACATTGCCTTCAATACATGGACAGCTAACTAACGAATGTTTCACGTGAAACAATGAACGGCTCGGTTGACGATTTTTGGTTATTTTCGGGGATGCGTTAAAAGCCAACAGCGCCGCCGGCAAAGGGTTGCCTTAATGAGAAATGTATCTAATCCTAAACAAGAATATTATTTGACCATCGGGCTTCTAAGCTGGCCTGACAGGCCTAAGCGGGATCGCAGTTGTCGCGATTTCGTAGTCAACTCAATATTAATATTCCCCGATAAACGATTTTCGAAGATATCAGCTTCACCATTTGCCAGAAATTGGCCCTCTTTAAGCGTCAACTGCCTATACTGGTAATGCCCGTCTTTTAGTAGCATCTTCCCGGAAAATTTATCAAAACGCGTCGAGCCACTGAGCGCGTTAGCTTTGCCATTAGTCTGCATTGCACGAACTAGATCAATGCCATTGATAGAACCATTATGCGCGACAAAACTGGCATTGATGACAGGCGCGTCAACTAGCTTCGCAAAGTCCACCGCTTGGAGAGAAAAATTGGCATTTGCGTTTAGTTTGCCTTTCAATGTGATATCGCTGCTAAATTTTGGAATTATTTCCTGCAGATTAACTCTCGATAACTCAAAATTGCCACTGACGTTCCAGGCATTTGCCCAATTGACAGTCATCTGTGCTTTTATGGTTCCGCCATAAAGCGTACCCTCGATCTGGCTGAAGCTTATTTGGTTGCTGTCGGCTTCGGCCTTGGCGCTGAGCTGATCGAAAATAACCGGAAAACCCAATGGAGGTTGCCAGGCATTGGCAACCAGATCGATTTCGTAAGTTTGATTGTTTGGTGTGATTTTTATCATTAGCTTATGGTCATCGGTGACCAGAGTTGCATTTCTAAGTTCGCCGGATGGGCTTAGTTTGATATCACCATTAATCGGAGACAGTTCTAAATTAGGGATTTTGATCGAAGAGCCCTTGAGAAAAATTCGATCGAATTTTAGTTTCCCCTGCTTGTTGGCAGAGCTTATCCATTTCACCGGGCGCTCGAGGCTGTTCTGGTCAAGGATAAGTGTTTCAATTTCGATCGATTTTAGGGTTTTTGTTTCACCAAACACCGTGGATAATTCGGGAAAAATCCGGATGGAGGCTACTTTTACATCAGACAATCCACCAATGGTGACATCATCAAGCACTAGGTGGGGTTGTGGCCACAGCGAAGCATGCACTTCTTTGATTGCAACCGGTTCGTGGATATTTTCTTCCGCTAATTTTTCTATTGGGTTTAGCAGTGCTGTGATATTTACAACCCGCAACAATGCGAGCAAAACCAGAGCAATAATAAATATTGAAATTAGTGTATTCCGTCCAATGGCAGAGGCGTTAATCAACCATTTATTGATGTTGACCGGGCTTCGCTCGGTTCTCGCTAAAGCTTTGTTTTCAGCCTTTGCCAGGGTGCGTGCTTCGGCATCAAGCTTTGCCTGTTGCTTGGCTGCCGCTTTAATTTCAACTGCCGCTACTTCGCGTATTTTCCGTTCAGCCGCAATCCGGGCTTTTTCTTGCGCTTTAAGCTTGGCGCGGATCTCGGCCTCTTCACGGGTCTTGCGTTTGGCTTCTGCGCGAGCTGTTTCTTCCGCCTCCCGTTTTGCTTGTGCTTCAGCTTTGGCCCTGGCTTTCAGCTCAGCGACTTCGCGCGCTTTTAGTTCAGCCTCAATCCGGGCTGTTTCCTGCGCTTCGCGTTTTGCCAGAGCCTCGAATTCTTCGCGAGCCTTGCGTTCCGCTTCCGCACGGGCTTTAGCTTCGCGTTTAACCTGGGCTTCTGCCTCGGCTCTGGCTCTTGCTTCTGTCGCTTCGCGCGCTTTGCGCTCAGCTTCAATGCGGGCTTCCTCTTCTGCCTCACGTATCACACGGGCTTTAACTTCTTCACGTTCTTTACGTTCAAGTTCTTCGCGAGCCTTAGCTTCACGTATTGCTTGTGCCTCAGCTTCAGCCTTGGTTTTTGTTTCCGCTGCTTCACGCGCTTTACGCTCAGCTTCAATACGCGCTTCTTGTTCTGCCGCTCTCATCGCGCGTGCCTTGCGCTCAGCTTCTAGATGGGCTTCGGCTTCAATTCGAGCTACTTCTTTTTTCGCGGTCATCGCAATATCGGCAACATCTGCGGATTTGGATAGGAGATCTGCCGTCTCAAGCATCTTGCGTTCGGCTTCTTTTTGCGCAAGTGCTGCGGATTCCAGCCTAAGCTGCTCCTCGGCGTAGGCTTTGGCGCGCGCGGCAGTATTCGCTTGCTCGCGGGTTTTTCGCTCAGCAGCAATTCGCGTTTTTTCTTCAGCCAGGTGTTTTAAGCGAGCAGTTCTTTCTTCCTGGGCTTTTTGCTTGGTTTCGGCCAGCGCTTTGGCTTGTGCTTCAGCAGCTTGCCGCGCTCCCTCTTCCGCCTCGCGCATCACTCGTGCCTTCGCTTCCTCACTCGCCTTGCGTCCAGCTTCTATTTCGGCTCCAACTTGAGCGCCTGTTTCTGAAGCTTTTATTTCAGTATTTGTACTGTCTGCGGATCTGGAAAGAAGATCTGCTACCTCAAGCATCTTGCGCTCGGCTTCTTTCTGAGCAAGCGCTGCAGCTTCCAGCCTAAGCTGCTTCTCGGCATAAGCTTTGGTGCGCGCGGCAGCTTCTATTTGCTCCCGGGTTGTTCGATCAACACTGGTTCGTAGTTTTTCTGCCGCCTCGCTGCTGACGCTGGTTTCGTTTGTTCCATGCGCTTTGTGCTCAGGTTCTTTTTGTTGCTGGTCTTCCGGTGCGCTAACGCTATTTTCTTGTTCGGCGCCTATCTGCAGAAATTCTTGAGCGGTGATTTCTTTAACAATCATGGGAGAACTGGAAATATCAGAATTGGAGAAAATATCTTCCACATAATCATTGGTTACTACCCGAATGTAGCCCTCTTCCAGCAACTGAGACAGAATTTGATTAAATTTGGGCTTAGCGAGCTTTCCAAATTCGGCCATGATGGCTTCTGCGCTGGTCTTGCCGTCAACATGCGTAAGCACCCTCAAGGAACTGGAAGGCAAGGCTTTAATTTTGCCGGCCAAAGCCATCGCTCCCTTGCCGGTTTTAGCATAAACAGCGGATAAATCCATAGGATGAGTTCCTGCCTAATCGAGTCCATTTGAAAAGCTTGCGTGAGAAATTCAAACTCCCCTGATGACTCAAATTAATTTATACATTTTTCAGAGCAATTAGGATAGTAAAAAAGAAATCTCTAAAGGCATTGCTGAAATCAATTCGTGATTAAATCCGGCTTGATCTTTAAGTTTTGGCGTGTGTTCCACGTGAAACAATGGTTTCACATGACGTGAAGGCAGCTATGCAGTAACATGGCAGCCTTGTGTTCAATCAAGCGTAAAAGCTTATGCAATTCCCTGAAAAATTTGACGTTATCGTGGTAGGCGGCGGCCATGCAGGCACCGAAGCCGCCTTGGCCTCTGCGCGCATGGGCCGCAAAACGTTATTGCTTACCCACAACATTGAAACGCTCGGGCAGATGTCCTGCAATCCGTCTATCGGCGGCATCGGCAAGGGTCATCTGGTTAAGGAAATCGATGCTCTGGGCGGTGCGATGGCGGCGGCAACGGACGAAGGCGGTATTCAGTTCCGCATTCTCAACTCCAGCAAAGGCCCGGCGGTGCGTGCGACGCGCGCCCAAGCCGACCGCGTACTATACAAGGCGGCGATTCGCCGCCGTCTGGAAAACCAGCCCAACCTTTGGCTATTCCAGCAGGCGGTAGACGACATTATTCTGGATGGTGAAAGGGCTGCGGGTGTCATCACCCAGATTGGTTTGCGTTTCGAGTCCAAAGCCGTGGTGCTGACTGCCGGTACTTTCCTGGCGGGTTTGATACATGTCGGATTGAAGAATTATCAGGCTGGGCGTGCCGGTGATCCACCAGCAGTGTCGCTGGCCGCGCGTTTGCGCGAGATTGGCTTGCCTGCCGGACGCCTGAAGACCGGCACGCCACCGCGGATTGATGGCCGCACCATAGATTATTCGGTGATGCAAATGCAGTCGGGCGATAATCCGGTGCCGGTGTTTTCTTTCCTTGGTTGCGCCGGACAACACCCTGTCCAGTTGCCGTGCTGGATTACCCATACCAATGAAAAAACCCACGACATCATACGCAGCGGTCTCGACCGTTCGCCCATGTATACCGGCGTGATCGAAGGTGTAGGCCCGCGCTATTGCCCATCGGTCGAGGACAAGATCCATCGTTTTGCCGATAAGGAATCGCATCAGATTTTTCTGGAGCCGGAAGGCCTGACCACCAATGAGGTTTACCCCAACGGCATCTCAACCAGCTTGCCGTTCGATATCCAATATCTGCTGGTGCGCTCAATCCGCGGCCTGGAAAACGCGCACATCCTGCGTCCCGGTTACGCCATTGAATACGATTACTATGATCCGCGCGGGCTAAAGAGCTCGCTCGAAACCAAAGCGGTGCAAGGCTTGTTCTTCGCCGGTCAGATCAATGGCACCACCGGTTATGAGGAAGCCGCTGCCCAGGGCTTGCTCGCTGGCGCCAACGCCGCGCTGTATGCCTCAGATGATGAGAGCTGGTGTCCAGGCCGTGAACAAGCCTATCTGGGGGTGCTGGTGGACGATCTGATCACCTGCGGTGTAAGTGAGCCTTACCGCATGTTTACCAGCCGTGCAGAGTATCGGTTGATGTTGCGCGAGGATAACGCCGATATGCGCCTGACCGAAGCGGGCCGTAAAATCGGCCTGGTGGATGATGCGCGCTGGGAGGCCTTCTCGCGCAAGCAGGATGTCATTGTGCAAGAACAGGAAAGGCTCAAGCGCAGCTTTGTGCAACCCGCAACCTTGTCGCAAGAAGACGCGATTCGTGTCTTGGGCAAGCCGATCGAGCATGAATATTCATTGTTTGAATTACTGCGCAGGCCGGATGTAAGCTACGAAGCGTTGTTGAGTTTGCCTGGCGCCGCTGAGGGCATGGCGGGTCTTGATGAGACCGGTTTTAATGGGATGGCAGAGCAAGTGCGCCAGCAAATCGAGATTGCCGCCAAATACCAAGGCTATATCGATCGTCAGACAGACGAGATCGAACGCTCGCGAGGCAGTGAAAATACCCAGTTGCCGGAGGATTTGGACTATCGCGATATACACGGCCTTTCCATTGAGGCGCAGCAGAAGCTCAACGCGCAACGCCCACAAACCATAGGCCAGGCCGGGCGAATTTCCGGCATTACCCCGGCCGCGATTTCCTTGCTATTGGTTTATCTCAAACGCAAAAATCATGGCAAAGCCAAAGACGGCAAGGTTGCAGCATGACTTTGAGCGCACAAGCGAAAGCCAAATTAGAAGCTGGTTTGAAAGAAGCTGGGATAGAGTTGAGTGACGCAATCCGTCAAAAACTGCTGGATTACCTGTCGCTGATGCATAAATGGAACAAGGTGCACAACCTCACCGCGGTGCGCGACCCTGAGGATATGGTGACCTTGCACCTGCTGGATAGTCTTTCGGTGTTGCCGCATATTAATGCCAAGCGTTTGCTGGATGTAGGCAGTGGCGCGGGTTTGCCGGGAATTCCGCTGGCTTTGTGTTTACCGCATTTGCAAGTGACGGTGATGGATTCCAGCCATAAAAAGGCCAGCTTCCTGCGCCAGGCCAAAGCTGAGCTGGGCATTGCCAATCTTGAAGTGGTTTGTGGCCGGGTGGAGCAATATCATCCAGACGTATTGTTCGATATCGTGATTTCGCGTGCTTTTTCTGATTTGGCCGAGTTCATCAGCCTGACCAGGCATTTGTGCGCGCCAGGTGGTGTGTGGATGGCAATGAAGGGGGTTTATCCCTACGACGAGCTGGCTCAACTCAAATCAGCACCTGCGCAAATAGTCCCTTTGCAAGTACCGGGACTGGCAGCACAACGACATTTGGTATTTCTGGCAAATGAAAATCTGGAGGCGGCATAGGAGCCTCTGATTATGTCCGCCATGAACCGCGTTGCTATCGAAAATGGGATGATTGTCAGGCGCACGACGCAGGTCGTAGTTATTCTACGAAGCCAAGGCGTGCAACAACGCAAGCGCCCATTTTCGATGCAACCCTTCGGGACAATGACTTTGCGGGCGGCCTGCGGCGTCAGAGTTCTCGTTAAGGGAATGGCCATTAACTTCGAAGTCTTCCTTGCACCCCATCCCGCAAAGCCGCTGTCGCGGCCATGTGGGACTTAATCAGAGGTTCCCTAATGCGGATTTTGGCAATCACCAATCAAAAAGGCGGCGTCGGCAAAACCACCACTTGCGTCAATCTGGCGGCGAGTCTGGCCGCGACCAAGCGCCGTGTATTGCTGATAGATTTGGACCCGCAAGGCAATGCCACCACCGGTAGCGGCATAGACAAGACGGCCATGAAGCAGACCATTTACCATGTACTGATCGGTGATAAAACGCTCAAAGAAGTGATGCAGCCATCCATCAAAGGCAAATTCGACGTGATTCCCGCCAATCGCGAATTGGCCGGTGCGGAAGTTGAGCTGGTGAACGAAATCGCGCGTGAAACACGTTTAAAAGTCGCGCTGGCCGAATTAGACGATAACTACGACTATGTGCTGATTGACTGCCCGCCCGCCCTAAATCTGATCACAGTAAACGCACTGACGGCGGCACATGCGGTGATGATTCCCATGCAATGCGAATACTACGCGCTGGAGGGCTTATCAGACCTGGTCAATACCATCAAGAAAGTGCGCGCTCACTTAAACCCTGGTCTGGAGATCGAAGGTTTACTGCGTACCTTGTTTGATAATCGCAATATGCTGGCGCAACAGGTGTCGGCCGAACTGGCTCAGCATTTCGGCGACAAGGTCTATCGCACCGTCATCCCGCGCAATATTCGTCTCGCCGAAGCGCCCAGTTATGGAGTGCCGGTACTGTTCCATGATAAGGCATCGAAAGGCGCGCAGGCCTATCTGGCCCTGGCTGGGGAAATTATCAATCGCGCAATGTTAAATGCAACCGTTGTCAATGGTTAGGATTTCAAATGGTAAAGCTTAAAGGTCTGGGCCGCGGGCTGGATGCCCTGCTGGCAGGGGATGTCGGCAGCGTGGGTGAGGCAGATTCCTTGCGCATGCTGAAAGTTGAGCAGATGCAGCCGGGTAAATATCAGCCGCGCACGCAAATGGACCCGGAGTCGCTGGCCAGCCTCGCCGATTCCATCAAAGCGCAAGGCATCATGCAGCCGATTCTGGTGCGTCAAGTGGTAGGCGAACGCTTTGAGATCATCGCCGGTGAGCGTCGCTGGCGTGCAGCGCGGATGGCTGGGATGCACGAAGTGCCGGTGCTGGTGCGCGACATTGCAGATGAATCCGCGCTGGCCATGGCGCTGATCGAGAATATCCAGCGCGAGAATCTGAATCCTTTGGAGGAAGCCAGCGGCATCAAGCGTCTGATAGACGAATTCGCCATGACGCATCAAACCGCATCAGAGGCCGTAGGGCGCTCGCGTACTGCCGTTACCAATTTGTTACGCTTGCTCAATTTGACAGCAGCGGTGCAGGAAATGCTGATGCACAGCCAGATCGACATGGGCCATGCACGCGCACTGCTCAGTCTGGATGGCGCCAAACAGGTACAGGCGGCGCAACACGTAGCCCAGAAAAAACTGTCGGTGCGCGAAGCAGAGCGCCTGGTGTATCAATATCTGCACCCTAAAAAAACGCCGCGTGCCAAACCCAACCGCGATTTGCTGCGGCTGGAGGAAATTGCAGCTGATCGCATGGGTGCCAAAGTCAGCATCAAACATAGCGCCA
>Ga0075524_10000150_pt1 | contig 14700 bp, 13 predicted proteins | sample NGEPerone_FD_76826 | JGI IMG/M metagenome (GOLD analysis project Ga0075524, IMG submission 76826) | Arctic peat soil microbial communities from the Barrow Environmental Observatory site, Barrow, Alaska, USA - NGEE Permafrost154B-one | ecosystem: Environmental > Terrestrial > Soil > Wetlands >...
GCAGATCATGTACTACATCAAGAGCTACAACGAGGACGCGGCCCCCTTCGCCTGGAACTACACGGGCAAGCCGCTGACGGTGTGACTGTGTATAATAGACTTCAGGAACGTAACACTAGACGGGAGCCGGGGAGACTGTTTGCGCGTGCACGAGTGCTTCTCATGCGCGCGTGCGCGTTGGCAATCGCCGGCAGCAGAGCCGGCGGCGTGCCGAAGACCAACACAATCCGCTCGATTCCGGAGGTCATGTACCGGCCGGCCGTCCGGCGACACGTCACCGACATCAGCGAGATCTCGCCCGCCCACGTCGAGGAGTATGCATTCCCGGCACACTACCCGCCGGAGTTCCGACGCGACAAGGCGTTCGACGCCCGGTACACCTACGCCCTGACCGACGTCGTCATGGGCCCCGAGTCGGGCGTGTGCTGGTTCCCGGAAGGTCCCGTGCTAGTGGAAAGCGTCCCTCTCTTGAAGATGCTAGGCTGGGGCAACTGCCTCCACGAGATGCTGCGGAAGCCGGTCCCATTGGTCACCCGCGGCGCTCTGGTCTCGCTGCCACCGACGGGGTACTTCCACTGGCTCCTCGAATCGCTGCCGGCAGCCCTGCGCGCCTTCGACGCAAGCCCCGATGCGACCCTTCTTGTACATCCCGACAGCCCCCGGTACGTGCGGGACGGAGTGCGGCTCTTCTTCAGCGGCCTGCAGCTGAGCGATCTCGTTGCGAGCGAGCGACCGGTCGCCGTTGGCGCCGCCCGCCTCGTGACGATCGATCAGTACTCCGGTTTCGTGGCCGCCGCCGACGTTGCGCTGCTGCGAGAACGCGCGGGCGCTCGCCTCGAGCAGAGTCGGGGCGAGAGCGGCAAGCTACTCTACGTGTCGCGCCGGCTGGCGCGTGCCCGCACACAGGCCGAGCAGCCCGCGGTTGACGAGACGCTCCGCGACCTCGGGTACGAGGTGGTCGTTGCGGAGACGCTTGACCTCGCCGACCAGATCAAGGTGTTCTCTTCGGCTCGTGGCATCGTCGGCCTCCACGGCGCCGGTCTGGCGAACATGATTTGGGCGCCGCCGGGCTGCAGGATAGTCGAGCTGTTCCCGACAGGGGTGTTCAACGACTGCTATGCGCGGCTCGCCTTGACCTGTGGCCACAGCTACGGCTACGAGGATCTCGAGCCCTCGGGACTGGAGATCAGCCAGCTGCGGCGTCTCCTTCAGGGCTCCCTGAGGTCGTGTGAAGCAGTGAACGACCGATCTGGCCCATCCTGACGCCGTCGTCGTTCTCATGTGCACTCGCTGAAATAGCATCTGCCTGTAACGGCCGAGGGTGCGTGGCAATCAGGCCATCCTCGTCAGTACCGCGAAGTGGCCGTATCGTGCATCGGGCACCATGCACTCGTAGACCGGCTCGCCCGAGGCTTCCCTCTTGACGAACTCGTCCACCGCCTTCTTCGGACCGGTCGAGAAGAAGTCGTAGTCGTCGACAACGATGACAGCGCCGCGCGTCGTCACCGTGTGGAGGAATTCGAGCGCGATCCTCGTCGGCTCGTAAAAGTCGAAGTCCAGGTAGGCGAAGGAAACACGATGCGGCAGAGTCGTGTCGGAGTGGATCAAGCGCTCGATCAAGCCTTTGTGGACGACGTACCGTCCCGGCGGAAAGCCACTGGCCGCCAGGCGCGATCGGACCATACTCTCTGGGAACGACATCGTCCCCGCGTAGGCCTCGATGCTGCCCAACGCACACATGTCGTCCTTCAGTTCATCCTCGACGCTAGGGGCCGGGAGTCCTTCGAAGGAATCGAACAGATGCAGGACCGTGTCTCCGTGGTGCCGGATCTCATCGGCGATCAAGGCCGAGGTCTCTCCCTGTGCGACCCCGAACTCGCAGACGTCACCCTCCACGCGCCCGACCCGGGCCAATGCCTCCACGAGGAAGTACGCCTCGGAGGGCAGGGTGCCTCTGAGGCGGGCCAGCAGGCGCGGTCGGGTGTCACTCGCCGGGATAACTGCCCCCGATTCCCGGCGGCGCTGTTCGTAGGCTTGCGTCAGGTTGACGAAGTTGCCGTACAGGAGGCCCGTCGGTGGCATGGACCTATGAGGGCCGGTCGTGCGGCTGATCTCGTAGCCGCGAGCGGCGAGGGCCTTCTTGAGTGCTTCTTTCAGAATCGTCATGCCGTACCCTAGTCAACGAAGTGGGGCTACCGGGTCATCGTACTGCACTTGCCAGATTCAAACGCTCCTCTCCCAGAACGTGCGATTGAGGCTGAAGCGGACTCGTGCCCATTTGGGAAGCCATTGGCACCGGCGGCCGGTATGGTACATGGCAAGCTTGAGAACGGTGCGCAATGCCGCTTCAGGGATGCGCAGCGGCTCACGATGCGCGAGATAGGCGAACTCCGACCTCACATAGCGTGCCCCTTCGCCGTGGGCAGAAGCAAACTCAGCCAGCATCCATGGCTCAGACCCATGCAGTACCCCGATGTCGAAGTACCGCCGCCCTTCGTCTGTAACCGAGTGCGCGTGGGAGTGAGTCACGACCGCGTCCGCCACGTAGCCGATCTTCCAGCCAGCCAATACCAGCCGGGCACCAACGACCAAATCCTCACCCAGGACGACGCGCCGCGGGAAGCCCCCTATGGCTCGGAGGGCTGACGATCGGTAGCATGCGAAGGTATCTGACAAGAATCCGGCCTTCACACCCAGCACCTCGATGTCCGCTGACGAGCACACTCTGCTGTGAGACGGGTAGTTGAAGAGCCGTTTGTGAGCTTCGATCGCTCCGGCCGTCGGCCGCGGCATCTGACGACCGAAACAGGCACCAACTTCGGGGTCTGTCTCCATTGGCGCCACCAGGCGTTCAATCGCATGCGCATCCGTCATGATGGCGTCCTGCGTGGCGAGCACGACGAACTCGATGTCGCTCAGCGCATCGACTCCCTGTTGCCTGGTGCCACCGTGATCGAAGTCGTCTGATTTCACCGACACCACCTGGGCACCGACCCGCCTGGCCGCCACTGCCGCGCGGTCGTCCGAGGAGGAGTCCATCACGACGAAGGCATCGGGAACGAGGGTCTGGGCCGAATATCCGGCCAGCCAAGAGGCCCAGGCGACACCAGGATCTCGGATGGGTATGACGAGGCCCACTCGGCCATCGAATGAGCTAGCGGCCACGGCGCTCCCCTCGCCTCGCAGGCCCATCTACGTCCAGAGCCTGAAGCACGCCCGTACTGAAGCGGTCGACCATGTTCTCGATTGTGTAGGCGTTGCTGGAGGTGGTGCAGCGATCGCGAAGCCGCGCCAGCCGCGCCGGGTCCAGCAGGAGTGCCGCAACGGCCTCCGCGTACACAGAGGGGGAAGAGCCCCGTTCAGTCTCAAGTCCATTCAGTCCAGTCTCCAGATAGGCCATCTCGGGCCCATGGAATGCGCCTTGGATCACAACCAGAGGGACTCCCGCAACGAAGGAATCGAGAATCACCAGCCCTGCCCCCTCTGGAACCATCAGTACGCTGCTGACCCGCAGTTGGATGGCCTTCTCACGCCCGAACACGGCGCCCACCCAATGCATCCATGGTCTGCTTCGAGCGGCAGCCTGCACCAGTGCCGCTCCCTCCCCATCGCCCGCCACGCACAGGTGGAAGCCGGGTACGCGAGCGCGAACCTCGTCCGCCGCCGCGATGAGGAAGGGAAGGTTCTTGTCCGCGTACAGGCCGCCCATGAACAAGCCTACGTGCTCACCGTGCAGCCCCATCTTGTGCCGCAGCGCCGTGCAGTCCTGCTCGGTCACCGTTGCCAAGTCTGAGCGCAGGCGACGAGTGTCAATCGAGTTCTGGACATCCGTAATGCGCTCACGGGGGAATCCGGAGCCGGCGACGAGGTCAGCCGTGTGCTTCGTGTACGCGAACCACCAGTCGACTTCACGAGTTAGGCGGCGCTTGAGCGCCTCTGAGACGCGGCGCCCAATGTCCTCGGGCCTCGCTTGTAGGTTGACACCGTGACCCCAATACGCCAAGCGTATCGCGCCCGCACGACGAAGTGCATGGAGCCAGTAGTTAGTGAGGTTCTTCGACCCTTGTTCGGCAATGACAAGGTCGCTGGCACATACCAGACCGCCGGCAGGCTGCCACAGTAGCTCGCTGGTGCCCAGACGAATCCTCGATGTATCTACTCGCTTCTCCCAACCGAGACTAGCTTGGTCTCGGCGTGCACGGTCACCGTCGCTTGGCTGACCAACGAGCAGTTCCAGTCTGACTCCAGAATCGCCGAGAACAGCTCGGAGCTGCTCGTAGAACTGGATCCGGTAGTGAGGAAGGTTGCGCCACAAGATGACCACGCGACGCGCCGATGCAACAGTCAAAGGCCTCACTTGCTGAGTCGATTCGGGTGGTGGCCGAGCCTGAACCTGTACTGTCTTCGCAGCATCCCCCCGAGGACGCGCACCGTGTCGAGCGGCATGAAGGCGAGCAACTGCGGTCGAGGGCACGCCTGTGCGGCGAAGACCCACCGGTACCACAGACAGTTCGATGACCGCCGAGATACCAGACTCCTCATCATCGCGACGAGCGACAGGGGCGCGATGCTAGGGTCGATTCCGGTCATGTGTGAGTAGGACTGCAGCCTCGCTGAGCCGCACACCTCTATGCTCCATCCGCGGCGGCGCGCCCGCGCCGTGAACTCGTAGTCGGCTCCGTAGTGGGGGAGCGCTTTCTCGGCGTACAGGCCGATCTCACGATAGGCCATCACCGGTACAAGTGTGCCCCTGCCCGAGAGAAGGTCGACAGGCGCCAGCCCAGAGAGTGCTCCACCGCATTCATCGAGGGTCCGTCCGCGGCAACGCCGAATGAACTTGGCGGTCCACCAGTTCACTCCGACGCCGGCATCAAGCACTGTCGAGGTCCCTGCTTCGAGCGCAACCGAGCCGAGAATGGCCTGCCGACCACGGTGCCCAGCGACCAGTGTGGCGACGTAGTCCGCCGAGCAGACCGTATCGTCGTTCAGAGTGAGAACGAGGTCGGTCGGCTTGGCCACTCCCAAGATCTCGCGCACCCCCATGTTGGTCGCTCCGGCCCACCACTTGTCGCTCCCGCACTGGACGAGCAAGACATCGGGGAACGCGGTTCGGACGTGCTCCGGGGTTGAGTCTGTTGAGCCAGCGTCCGCCACGACGATTGTGACATGGGCGTACGACTGGTCGTGCAGGGAGTTGAGGCAGCCCAGCACGATCGCGCATCTGTTCAGCGTCGGAATGACGACATACACGGTCGGTGTATGCACGTTGCCGAGATCCTGCGCCTTCACGCGCTTGAGGTCACCCATGATACTCGTGCGGGCAGGCTCTCTCACAACCGAGAACCAGCATGCGGCGTGAGCGCCCCCCTCTGGACACCCATCGCACCCGCAAGACAAATGCCAAGGAGGGTGACCGAGTACGGCTCAAGCCCATAGGCGATGCTATACGCAGCGATCGCTCCGAGCACTCCAAGCCCGAGATAGGCGCATAGTGATCCGATACCGGCCGAGGCCGGCAAACGCCTGGCGAAGCGCACGACAATCGCGCACGTCCTCCACGCCGCCGTCCAGAGCCAAACGAAGAGTACAACACCGATTACCCCGAGGTGCACCAGCATAGCAACGTAGAGATTGTGTGGATAGACGGCGATGTGGCCAAGCCCAGGTGCGCTCATGTCGAAGTAGAATCCCAGTCCGCGGCCGACGAACGGCGATGCCGCGAAGTCCCGCAGCGACGCCGCCCACACGTCAAGCCTCCAGGCGACGGTGTCCTGCAGAGCCAGAGCAGCCCCGCCCCGCTCGGAGACAGTGTTCAGCACATCGTACCCGAGCCCCTGAGCGATCAAGATCGTAGTGACTCCGACAGCGAGCCCTACGACCGACCACCGTACCGTCCTTTCGAATCTTGGCTGCACGAGCAATAGCAGTCCGACCAGCACGATCGCAGCCAGCCAGACCGAGCGATGCGCATCGAGCAGGATCTCCATGGCTCCGAGCACGGTGGCCGGGTACAGAAGCCACAGTGGCCAGCGAACGAATTCGCGAAAGACCCAGAGCACGGCCAATCCCAGAATCAGACCCAGCGATACCGAAGCCGGGAAGATCCTGTCCGTCGGGCTAAAGGAGAACCCCTTGAGATACAGCACCACCGGCAGCAGAATGAGTGGCAGCGCCACCGTGACCACAGCGAAGATTCGCAGGGCGCTTCGCACAAGCGCCTCACCATCGACGCAGGTCACGACACCGAATGCCAAACCCAGAACGAGGTAGCGCACACGCAGCTCCCCCGGCGCAGAGAGTCCCACCAGGGCTACGTTGCGGACTGTCTCAAAGGTCAGCCATGCGCCACAGGCGACCATGGGCGCCAACAGTCTGCCCATCCTGTGACTCCCGCTTGAAGTAAGGATTCGCGTTGTGCCTGCCGCCAACATCGCCAGCAGGAATACATCCTGGATCTGGATGCCGCCGGCAAAACGAGTCGCGTCGGCCACAAAGCCCGGTGTGGTCGCGAAGATGTTATAGCCACCCGTGAGCAGCAGCACGATCGTCACCGCGACGACTGGCAGTTGCCGTGCTACGTAGTAGGCAACGGCGAGCGACGCAACACCCAGTTGTAGCGCAAGATTGGCGCGCGCGACGAGCCAACCCAACGCGACGGCAGCAAGAATCAAGGAGGCCGCGCACGCGCCCACACGAGACAACTCGCTCAGAGAGGTGCCGTGCCGTATCTGTTGAGGCATAGACCCTTTCTCGACGGTCTTGGGACGGCCGTTCGGACATGACAGCGACCCGTCCTCAGGCCCCGGCCCGCAACATCACGTGCAGTCGACATCCGGATTGGCGGCCCTTCGGGCCAACCGCCGTCACAATAGCAAATGCTGGGGGCGCCGTCGCGCTGGCCAGAAAAGGACTGAGTATTCCGGTGGTTCTGACGACGCTCGGGACCCCGCCAAGGTGGGCCCAGCAAGTCATACCAGAAGAACGCTCGCTCAGGTGCCCATGCGCGAACGTCGAAATGTCCGCGCCGAACAAGGCGGCAGAAGGGCAGCAGGAATACTGTGGACGGCTTGAACGGCAGGTGATGAAGACCAACCCCACTCTGGCCAGCGCCGGAGCGTACCTGCCCGATGAGTGTCCCCGTCGACAGCGAGTGCAACTCGATGCCGCTCTCGAGGAAGAGCGGAGCAGCCCCGCCCCGTCATGACCTCTGCACCAATGGCTCGACGGAGTCTAGCATGTGGAGCACCTTCACGTGCGCGCCTCCTCGGCCAGCACTCGGCGGTAGACATCCAGATACTGATCGGTCACGCGCGACTGGCGGAAGTGTTTCCAGGCGTGCGCGTGACCTTCACAGGCCAGCTTGTCCCTGAGCGCCGACCGTGTGAGCAATGCTTCCATCGCCAGTGCGAGCGCACGGGGGTCATCTGCATCGGTCAGCAACCCAGCTCGTCCGCCGCCGAGCACCCAAGGTACAGCGCCCGAATGGGCCCCGCCGAGGACAGGAAGGCGTTGAGACATGGCCTCGATGAGCGTCATGCCGAACGATTCCTCGAGCGCGGGGTGGGCAAGCAGCGTCGCGTGCCTCATCCGGGAGAGGACCTTGTCACGAGGCAGCGGGCCCACAAACACGACGCCCTCGGCGAGCCGCCTGTGTCGTGCCCATGCGTCGCAGGGACCGCCCGGCTCGTACCCGCTTCCAATGAGGTGGAGCCCGCAGTCGATGCCTCGTGGCTTGAGCGTGCGGTAGGCCTCGAGTAGCCTTCGCACGTTCTTCAGAGGGCCGAACCCATTGTTCACCGAGATGATGACAGGCAGACGGGCAGGCCGCGGCCGGCCCCAGTCCTCCTGAGTACTGGGCGTGAGAAAGTCAAAGTCGGGTACCCCGTTCGGCACGACCTCCAGGGATGCTCTCGTGAACCGCCGGACCTTCTCAGCGGTGTAAGGCGAGTTCGCTGTTAGGTACCTGGCGCGCGCCAGCACGATGAAGTACAACAATGTGCGTCCCGACCAATAGGGCCGGTCGCGGGCGTTCATCAGCCTGATGATCGTTGGCATCCAGTCATGCACGGTGACCAGGGTGGCAATGCCGCTGGCCAAGGCCCCCAGCGCGTATTCGTAGCACCAGTGGGCGTGCACCAGGTCAGGCTTTGTGCGCACAACGCCGTCGCGCACGGCACGGCGCTCGACTCGCATCAGGTCGCGCATGCGGTGGCGGGGACGGTATGGTCCGTAGACCAGATCCAGCAGGAGACCGCCCGCCGTCACGGGTGTGCTCACGCTTGGATCGAGCGTCACAGCCGAGACTCGCTGCCCGCGAGCGACGAGGTCGCTCACGAGTTGCCAGACGGGCGTGCCTCCTAGCCCCGAAGGCAAGTGGTTCGGATTGCCGTCGAGGAGATGGGCCAGCGGCTCAGTGAGTATCGGGCCTGCTATCGTGACATGAAACTGTCTCTCGGCGTGCCGGGATGCGGGAGTAGAATCCTGGCTCATCTCGTCTGCGGCATGACCACTCAGTCCCTTTGCGCCGTCAAGGACGTGGAGGGCTCTCCGTGATACCTCGACCAGCGGCCGCTGCCGTGGACCGCGACGTCACAAGGTCCGTGTAGCGTCTCGGGGCGAGGCGTGTCTTGGCAACAACATAGCAGAGCATGTGCCCCGTTACTTCAACAGGAAGAACCCCTCTCAAGATTCGGCCAAGCGCGGTGAAATCGACATCGGCGCGTCCTTCATTCCATCTGCCTGCCAGTCTGCCGAAACTGTGCAGAATGCCTTCATTGCCAAAGCCAACAGATTCTCCAAGAATCTCGAAGCCTGCTTCTGCGAGGAATGCTCGCATGTGGCGCTTGTCGAATTGGTACTCGTAGAAGAACCAGCCTTCCGATCCATGAACGAATGATGGATGCCACTCTGGGTTGGTCGCTTGTCGGGCCTGTGACAAGGTCGTTCCACCAACGGGCTTGCCGAACAAGTGTCGGACAAGGTCACACGATCTCAGAAATAGGAAGGGCTTGGTCAGATATCGAAGACGAATACGAAGCTTCCCCCCGTATGGCACGGTTATGACAGCAACTCCGTCTGGCCGCAGTAGGCGATTGAACTCCCTCAGTACCCTACTCGGCCCCTCCGCCGTGTGCTCAATGGAGCCAAGCGCAACCAGCCCTGCGTAGGAACAATCAGGAAAGGGAGCGTCGTTCATGTCGCACGCTATGAACTTCGAGTGAGGCATTTCGCGCGACGCTCTGTCGCACAGTTCCTCGGACCAGTCAAGTCCGTCGCAGTGGATAGAGTGTTTGTGAAACCACCCACACCAGCGACCGCTTCCACAGCCAGCTTCCAAAACCGGCTGCTGCTCCACAAACAGGCGCAAGAAGAGGGGCGCCAGCTCGTAGTTGTCGCAATGCGCAATCTGCTTGGCAAGAGGTTGAGATAGGAATCCTGATGTAAACGATTCTGCGACAGGCCTATTCATCGCTTCATGCTCCCTCGGCTATCCAACGCTCTGCGCACCACCCGATGCAAGACACCTGGACCTCCGGACTTGAAGGGGTTTGCCATCACGAACGGGCAGCGCCCTCCAAGCCACGGCAAGCGCTGCTTCACGGGCCACCATGGTTGCGCCCTTCCCTGACTCACGCGACCCTTCGACTACATTCTACCGGGAATCGGAGGGTGATGATCCTGCGCCAGGCGGCGAGCTGACGCCGGCCTGGTGGTCGCTTCGTGCGATGGCTTGCAGGGACCACGGCCGGCTGGCGGCAGAAACGCTCTGTCTACATGCTGGCCACCGGAAGGAGCGCAGACAGCTCGGTCCTGGTCAGCAGGCGAATCTCGTCGACCACCTGGTCGGCGCGCCCTGGCGCAAGGCGCGTGATCAGAGCCCAGAGGGCCAAGCGGAATCGGTGTCCAATCGGCGTCCAAGTTGAACAGAACTCGCAGAGTGGTAGCCTCTATTCGGGAAACGGCGCAGCCAGATACCCTGGCAATCAGCGCAAGCACCCGAGACCTGTACCAGGGCTGTCCTTCAGAGGCACAATAATGCGACCATGAAAGTGCTGCACTTGCTTGACGAGATCTGCTACTCGGGCGCCGAGGTCATGCTTCACGACGCGCACGAGACCTTCGCGGAGTTGGGAATCTCTGGCACGGTGTTGGCGACGGGTCAGGAAGTCGGCCCCTATGCTTCTACCTTGGCCGACCGTGGATATGCAGTGGAGCACATTCCCTGCTCGAAGAGCCTGGCCTACTTCGTTCGACTCTTCGCCTTCCTTAGGCGCCAGGATTTCGATGTCATACACATCCACCGCGAGCGGGCCTACTTCTATCACGCACTAGTCGCCCGTCTGGCCTCACGGGCGAAGCTCGTGCGAACCTACCACGACGTCTTCCTTCAGTACTCCAGCTCCAAGAGGTTGATTCGGAGAATCCAGCGGCTAATTGCACGAAGAGTCCTAGGCGTGTCTGGCGTTGCCATAGGCGACTCCGTCAGGGAAGTTGAGCTCATGTACTTCTCGAATCCGTGCACCGTGATCTACAATTGGATCGATGATGACGTCTTTCGCCCGCCCTCGCAGGTCGAACGCGACCTTGCGAGGCGTCGGTTTGGCTTGTCGAGAAACGAACTTGTCTTGTGCGTTGTGGGAACATGCAATGAGAAGAAGCGCCACGTGGACGTTTTCGATGCGGTCGCGGAGACGACCTCTGAGGAGTCTTTCGTAAGACTTCTTCACCGGGGTAGCGGAAGTGAGACCGACTCGGAGAGGGCCTACGTCCGTAACTTAGGCATCCAGGAGAATGTCATCTTCCTCCCGTACCAAAAAGACCTCCGGGCCATCTACTGGGCTTCGGATTGCCTTGTGCTGTCTTCGAGATGGGAAGGCTTGGGAGACGTGATAATCGAGGGTATCGCGTGCGGTCTGCCTGCAATACTCTTCGACGGTTGGGGCATGAAGGACTTCAAACCCTCCCATCAGCGGATCTACGGATACTGGCTCGATCCAGAGAAGGGGAGGGTTTCTGACGCAGTGAGAGACTTCGCGGCAAAAAGCGCTGCTGAGCGGTCATTCATGCGTCAGCACGCACGATCCTTCTTCGAATCCAAGTTCTCGAGAGATACATCCCTTGCCCGACTCGTCTGTCTGTACCGAGGCCAGTCGGTCTTGGCGTACCCGCCGAGGTCGCGCGGGATGTGCGAGTGCGAGGGCGCGGCTACCGGGCAGGGTACGCCGGCGGCGTCTAGCGCGCGAACCTGCTCGTAGCCAATGGACTCGGCCTCGTAGGCGACCGCCGGCGCCAGCTACGCGCAGACCCCAACCACAGTGTCGCCGATCAATCGGTCGTGTCTCCCTTCACACGACGAAACGTGGCGGTCAGCGGGCGGCTTGCCTTCAGCTCTGGCCGTGGGCATCACCTTGGCGCTTCACATCAGTGCATGCGCCAATGCTCACCAAGACGAATGCGTCCTTCGCGATGCCCAGCAGGGATCGGGCGCTCAACCTCTCTTCGGCGGTGCGCGCCGGGAAGAACCTGCGTTCATCAACGAAGTTCGTAATCTGACGACCAACTGTACCGAATCGCTCTTGCTCATTGCGAGTCACCGTTGGCCCAACGAAGATGAAGCGCACGCGAAGGATGCCATCCGCGGATCTCCGCTGGACGCCACGCACCAGCCTACGGAATCCCGTGTACGGAAAGACATTGTGCACGGTGCGAACGACCGTCGGCACGCGAGCGGCGCGAGCGCACAGCAGAAACCAGAACGACCTACGCTCGCGGTGTACGTTGACTACGTCGAATCGTTCCGAAAGCAGAATGGCAAGGAGGCGAAGCCAGAAGAACGCAAGCGGCTTGTCGGGAACATGATGCACGAAGACTCCGGCTTCACGCACCGTATCCGCATACGAGCCCTCGACACGCCCCGTCGACAGACAGTGGACCTCGACGCCGTGCGCCGCGAAGTCGGCCGCACTGCCCGCGATCATCGTTTCGGCGCCGGAGAACTCGATGGCATTGAGGATATGGAGCAGTCGCATCGTCCCCCCGTCAGAACGGTTCTGGCTCCGGGCAGTTCCAGGCTGCCGGCCGTTCGATAGTGCGATGCCTATGAACGGTCAACCCTGATTGCTCCAGACCCATCGCGCGATGCGCCAGGAGTCGTCGCGCGGCGCGGGCCAAGGAACATCCCTTCGGGACGCCGACGATCTCAAGCGAGATCACGCGGATGTTTTGTCCCTCTTCTCCACGACGCCCATGCCCCAGCCGAGCATGCGGGCGGCAAAGGGCCACAGCACCACACCCTGAGTCCTTGCATCCAGGACTCGAACGACACCCCCGCTGCCCACGAATAGGGACGTGATCACTAACACCAGCATACCAGTTGCGCATTGGACCGCGAGAACGATTGGCGCCGGCAGGCCGAGCCATAGGCCTAGCCACGATTCCCCCAAGAGTGCTGCCCAAGCGAACGGACCGCCGACCAAACCTGTCGCGTGCGCCCCTATGGCCTCTGAAGCGCTCATCTCCAAGTCGACGGTCACTCGCCATGCAAGAAGAACATAGACAAACGACTCGGACACGACAAAGGCCAGCGCGAACCCCGTGAGGCCATATCGGCCCAGTACGAGCAAGAGAGTCGCGAAAACCACAAGCTGGGTCAGCCGCACGATGACCTTCTCCTTGAGCCGAGCCGTGGCTTCCAAGGTGATGCCTGCGAAATGAGAGAGCAATGCTGCCGCCGAGCCGACGGCCACAAGCCGCATGACCGGAACGGACGGGCTCCATTGGGGCCCGAGCACTACGGTGACGATCTCTCGCGCCGCCCCCGACATCCCAAAAGCGATGGGCAGACCTACGCCAGCGAACACCGTTATGACCGACAAGTAGGCGCGGCCGAGCCGTGCCGTCTCGGCTTGAATCTTGCTGAACGACGGAAAGAGCACTCGCGATAGGCTCGTACCCATGTACACGAGAGGGAGGCCCGTCAGACTCAACGCTCGCGAGTAGTATCCAAGCGACGTCGGCCCTGCGATGCGCCCCACCGCCAGGGTGTCGAGATTCGCGTTCACGAATTCGAGGAACGAGATCACAGACACGAGAGACCCGAAGCCCAGCAGATCCCGATAGGGCCGCCAGTTCAGCACCGGGACGACGCTGGGTCGCGCAAGCGCGTTGTAGGCGACAGTCACTACCGCTGCCTGACCCAGTGACGCGGCCACCAGGCTCCACACACCCCAACCCGAAAGCGCGAGTGTTACGCCGACGACACCGTACCCTGCCGCGTACGCGGCCATGTCGGCGATAGCCATGCCCCGAAAGCGCATCTGGCGACGCAACAGCGCCCCCGCGGCAGCCGATGTTCCGCTGAGCGCGAACGTGAGTCCCATCGCACGAAGGACTGGAACGAGTTGCGGCGATTCGAACAGCACTGATGCCAACGGAGCAGCAACCCACACCGCAAGGCTGAAGACTGCACCCACGGCAACAGATGACCAGAAGCCGGCAGCGATGTGAGCTCGCGAGATCTCCTGGCGCTGCACGATCGCCTGACCGATTCCCATTTGGGCGAAGTACTGGCCGAAACGCAGCACGAGCCACGCCATTGCGATCAGCCCGAACGCCGCAGGCGCGAGAAGCCTCGCGAGAATGGCCGTGAGGACGAGCTGCATGACGAAACTCACGACCGTGGACAGGTACGTCCACTTGGTGCCGTGCATGGTCTGAGCGGTGAGGTTCTCGCTCACACGGCGCTCTCGGACCGACTGCTGCTAGGCAAGGAGTCCTGCCGGGGACATACACCGGAGATAGAAGTCCAACACAGGCATGATCCCCACACAGATAGCCACCACCGCCCAGAGACCGACCAGTGCCACTTCATCCTCCCGCTGGATCTGGCGGACATGCACCCACCGAACCTGTCCGGGGTGCGCATCTTGCACCTGCAACCCGGCGCCTCAGCCTACCCTGTCACGGACGTCTTGGCACGCTCGTCGCGGCCCGCGGCTCGTCACCGGCACGCACCGCCTTGACAGGCAACTCGATCTAGAGAAACAGACAGCGGGCGCCCGGCCGCTCCAGCCCGGCGCCCGCCTTGTCTTCCCGCGGAGCGCTGTCTCTTGCAGGCTCAGCCGCGAGGGCAGCCCGCTGAGCGGCCTCGGTTCAGGGCGCCTTTACCGTGAAGGTCCCGGCGCTGAGGCCGTAGACGGTCCAGCTCCCCGTGCCGGGGGTCGCGCGGTAGCCGACGCGTACCTTGTAGGTGGAGCCGGTGGGCACGTTCAGGGTGAGGCTGGTCGGGTAGCTGCCGCTGCCGTTGGCGAGCAGCGTCTTGGTGGCGTACCAGCCCGTGCCATTGTCGGCCCACACGGCGAACTGGCCGCCGGAGAGGGCCTTGTTGTCGGTGAAGGTCACGGGCAGGCTGCTGCCCACGTTGTAGGTGCCGCCGCCGCTGGGGGCGGTGACGCTGATCGCCAGGGGCTCCGTGACCGTGAAGGTCCCGGCGCTGAGGCCGTAGACGGTCCAGGCGCCGCTGCCGGGGGTCGCGCGGTAGCCGACGCGCACCTTGTAGGTGGAGCCGGTCGGTACGTTGAGGGTGAGGCTGGTCGAGTAGCTGCCGCTGCCGTTGGCGAGCAGCGTCTTGGTCGCATACCAGCCCGTGCCGCTGTCGGCCCACACGGCGAACTGGCCGCCGTTGAGGGCCTGGTTGTCGCT
>Ga0075524_10000154_pt1 | contig 14644 bp, 4 predicted proteins | sample NGEPerone_FD_76826 | JGI IMG/M metagenome (GOLD analysis project Ga0075524, IMG submission 76826) | Arctic peat soil microbial communities from the Barrow Environmental Observatory site, Barrow, Alaska, USA - NGEE Permafrost154B-one | ecosystem: Environmental > Terrestrial > Soil > Wetlands >...
TAAAGACTCCCAGCCAGGCATCGCCCACGGCGGCCGTGGGCGATGCCTGGCTGGGAGTCTTTATGTCCTATGACGGCGGCGAGTCCTGGACGAGCACCATGCTCCCGGGCTTCCCGCAGGATTCGGGCAATAACCCCCTCAAAGGCTATCGCGCGGCGGCCGACCCCGTTGTGCGCTCGGGCCCGAACGGGCTCTTCTACTTTAGCGGCATCGCTTTCAACCGGGGCACCAACCTCGGCGTCGTCTTCGTAGCTCGCTTCATCGACGACAACAACAAGGAAAACGGCGGCACGATCCGCTATATCGACACCAAGATCATCGCCAAGGGCACGGCGACGAAGTTCCTGGATAAGCCCTGGATCTCGGTCGACCAGCCCCGCGTCCCGCTGACCAATATCATGATCAGCGGTCAGACCTTTCCCCGCCACAACGTCTACATCGCCTACAGCTCGTTTTCCGGCACGACGACTCTGCTCGGCGACATCATGTTCGCCCGTTCGACCGATTGCGGCACAAGCTGGGGAAATCCGATCAAGCTGAGCACGGGCAGCTACGCGCAGCAGGGCGCGACGATCGCCGTCAAGCCCGTTATCGGCGAAGTCCTCGTCGCCTGGCGCCGTTTTGGCGTTTCGGGCCGGACTCCCGACACCATCTATGTCGCCCAATCCTTCAGTCGGGGAGCGGCCTTCCAGAGCCCGGTCAAGGTCGCTGACGTAACTCCCTTCGACCAACCGACGACCGACGAAACGCAGGCCCTGCCGGGGACCGCGGCCGGCCCGGCGTTCCGGACCAACAGCTATCCCACGATAGCCGTGGACAAGAGCGGCCACGTCTATCTCGCCTGGTCGCAGCGAGGGCAGGGTCCATCCGGGGACGCCCGAATCGTGCTTTCGGCCTCATATCTGGGCACAAACTGGTCGGTCCCCCAGCCCATGGCCAACGTCGACGAGAACGGGCTGCCCCTCCTCGGCCATCAGATCATGCCTTCGATGACCTTCGCGGCGGGGAAGCTGGCCCTGGTCTGGGTCGATCAGCGGCACGATATCTCCGCGCTCCAGTACGGGTTCAATAAATGGATCATCGACAGCCTGTTCTCCGCCCCCTATCTTAACCTCCGCCACACCATGGACGTCTGGGCGGCCGAAGCAGAAACTTCGACCTTCCCGAATCTTGTCTGGAAATCCAGCCAGGTCTCCCGCTACCTCCACGCTCTTCTAAGGGACCAGTTCGGCGAGATCGTCTACCAAAACGGTCTCCCCGTCGTTTTCCCCGTCCAGTTCAACTGCGTCAACTATCCCCTATTCAAGGGCGGGCACAATCCGTTCAACGGCGACTACATCGACATCGCCGCCTCGCCCTCCTTCCGGCAGGATACCTGGAGGAATTGGATCTTCAACACGGACGACCAGAGAGACCCCGTCTTTCATGTGGCCTGGGCCGACAACCGGGACGTCCGGCCTCCTTTGAACGGGAATTGGACCGTCTATGCACCGCCGGCATCCAGCCAGGCCTCCGCCTACGTCAGCCCGGAGCATCCATCCTGTAACCCGAACGGCAGCGGCAACGAGCCCGGGATGCGGAACCAGAACATCTATACCTCCCGCCTCACCTGGGGTGTCGTCGCCGGCGCCCCGGTCAACGACAAGCCCCTGAACCTGGCCAACGGCGTCGCCCGCGCCTTCGTCGTCTACGTTCAGAACAACACCGAAACCCTTAGGCACTTCAGGCTCTCGATCGCCGCCCAGCCTGCGGGAGGGCAGGCCTCGTTCGACCAGTTCAGCCTCCTGTCGTCCCTCGGCGTCGACATCGCGCCATATTCGACCATTTCCCGCACCGTTTTCATCCGCTCGTCCGACGCCAACGCCCCAGTGACCGTCAACGTCAACGAGATCGACGCTTCCGGGGCGATCATCGCCGACGGCCTGAAGAGCTTCGTCGATATCAACCGCGACACCTCGAACCCGCAGATGACGGGCAACCAGGAGACGCACAATCCGAACATCGTCAACTCGGCCAACCCGAACATCGTCAACTGGTTCATCAATCCGAATATCGTCAATCCCAACATCGTCAATCCTAATATTGTCAATCCCAACATCGTCAATCCCAATATCGTCAACCCGAACATTGTCAACCCCAACATCGTCAACCCGAACATCGTTAACCCCAATATCGTTAATCCTAATATCGTCAATCCCAATATCGTCAACCCGAATATCGTTAATCCGAACATCGTTAACCCCAATATCGTTAATCCCAACATCGTCAACCCGAATATCGTCAACGCCAATCCCGATGACGTCACGGCGACGGATGTCGAGTGGACGGTCAAGAACGAAGGCACGGCGACCACGTCATACAGCCTAAAAACCCTGGCCAAGAAATCCCCACCGCAGGGGGTCTATGTCCAGCTTCTCGTTTACCGTGTCCACTACACGCCGGCGGTCACGGGAGCGGAGCTCAAGGCCGAGGGCGTGGAGGCTTGCTCGCTGAAACAGGAGCCCCACCACGAGCTCGTCTTGAACATCGTTAATCCCAATATCGTCAACCCCAATATCGTCAATCCGAACATCGTCAACCCCAACATCGTCAACGCCGACATCGAGAACGCGACATTCTCAGTGGCGCCCGGCGAAGAGGTCGTCGTCGACCTCCGCGTCCTCGACTCCGGCACCTCAAACGTCGCGAGCAGCCCGCAAATGGCCATGGGCGCGATGGCCGCGGGCCTCTCGACCCAGGCCGTGACGGTCGATGAGTTCATCCAATCCCTCGGTTTCGCCGTGACCTCCCATGCCGTCAACTCCGTTGATGTCGCCCTGGGCAGCCAGGTACCTCCCGCCGACGCGACCGATCTGGTGATCGGAACGGCTTCTCTCCCTGACGGAGTCGTGGGGTATTCTTACAACGCACCCCTGAACGCTTACGGCGGAGCCGGGAGCTACGTCTGGAGCCTGAATGCTGGAGAACTTCCACCCGGGTTGTCCGTCGCCGCCGGAGGGGCCATAGTCGGAACGCCGACGCAAGCAGGGACCTATCAGTTTATCGTTCGAGTGGATTCCGGTGGTCAGTTCGACACCCAGCAGTACGCCGTCAACATCGATTCGAATACAACCCCGGATCCCCTGAACATTACGACCACGTCGATCCCGAGTGGGGTCCAGGGCGTCTGGTACGGCGCGACGCTCCGGGCCGTCGGCGGGGTCTGGCCCCGCTCTTGGCGCCTCTCGTCGGGCGCGCTGCCTGAGGGGGTGAGCCTCGACAGCGGCGGCGTCATCAGCGGAACACCGGCCGTGACCGGCTCCTTTGGCTTCACCGCGCGCGTCGCCGACCGGAACGGAACGATCGATACTCAAACCCTGACCCTCGTCGTGGCCCCCGAGACGGCCACCTATTTCGACATCACGGGCGTTGTTTTCAACGAGGGTGGAGCCCCGCTCGGCGGAGTCGTCCTTCGCGGGCTCCCCAACACGCCGGTCACGGCCGCCGACGGCACGTACGCTGATAAGGTTCCGGCTGGATGGTCGGGAACAGCCATCCCCTTCGCGGCCGGGCATGCGTTCTCGCCCGCGAGCAGAACCTACACAAGCATCTCTTCGAGCCAGAGTAGCCAAAACTATAATACGGGAAGCGCTACGCTCTCCATCTTCGGGACTGTAGAGCTTTACGGGAGCGGACCGCTCGCCGGAGTCGTGATGACCGGGTTGCCTGGGAATCCCACGACCGACACGTCCGGGAACTGCCTTGTCACTGTCCCCTACGGTTGGTCGGGGACAGTGACCCCAGTTCTCTCCGGCTATAGCTTCGTCCCTCCGAGCAAGTCATTCGCCGACATAACCACGGGCCAAACCGCGCTATTCACGGCGGCGTTGGTCGTGGGACCGGCGAACAGGCTCGCTTTCACCCAGCAGCCCGGGGCGGGATCGGAGGGACGTCCTGGGCCGTCCTGCCAAAGGTCGAGATCCAGGACGCGAGCGGGAATAGGATTCACGGCGACAACTCCACTCAGGTTACGCTGGCCATCGGCGCGAACCCAGGCAGCGGGTTCCTGTCCGGCTCTTTGACCGCGACCGTCGTCGAAGGAGAGGCGACCTTTGTCGGCCTGTCCATCGACCGGGGCGGGTTCGGCTATACCCTGATCGCGTCCACGGTCGCGCCGGTCACACTGATGCCCGCCACGTCAACCGGCTTCGACATCGAGGGTTTCAGCGATAGGACCTCGATGAACCAACCCCGACAGTTCCATACGGCCACTTTCCTCTTTACCGACAAGATCTTGATCGCCGGAGGTGGGGACGCGGAAGGAGCGCCCCTGGACTCGGCGGAGCTCTATGATCCGGAGGACGATACGTTCATCGGGCTTCCCTCTATGAGCGATTTCCGGGGGGGCCACACAGCGACGACCCTTCTCGACGGAAAGGTCCTGATCGTGGGCGGGAGCGCGACCGCCTCGGCTGACATCTTCGATCCGGCGACGGGGACGTTCACGAAGGCGGCCGGCATGACTTATGCCCGCACGAACCATGCGGCCAGCCTCCTCCAGGACGGCCGCGTTCTTGTCACCGGCGGATCCCCGGGCTTCGAGGATACGGCGGAGAGCTATGATACGGCCACGGGACTATGGAGCCTGACGGGGACGATGCACGAGAGTCGGGCATCTCACGCCTCGACTTGGTTGCCGAACGGCATGGTCTTGATCACGGGCGGTGGCGCCTACGTCACGAGCGCCGAACTGTTCGATCCTTCGAGCGGGACGTTCATATCTGTTGGCGACATGGCCGGGGGGCCCCGTTATGGCCATACGTCGACCCTCCTTAACGACGGGACCGTGCTCATCACCGGCGGCACCAATTACTCGGGCGACCTCAGTACGGCCGAGATCTTCGATCCCGCGGCGGGGACGTTCGAGGTTACCGGGACCATGCACGGGGCCCATTCCGGACATCATGCCGTCCTGCTCAGGGACGGGAAGGTCCTCATCGTCGGGGACGGCGAACCTGAGATCTACGACCCGTCGACAGGAGAATTCCGCTTGACCGGCCCCGCCTACATCGCGGGCAGTCGAAGAAACGCCGCGACGGCGATTAATGACGGGCGGGTCTTCGTGACCGGCGGTTACGGCGAAGGCGTCATGCCGTACACGGAGATGTGGAACCCGCTCCATCGATTCCCCACCCACGTCATCTCAGGCCACGTCCGGCACTTGGGCGTCGGCCTGCCGGGCGTGCTCATGGCCGGCTTCCCCGCTTTCCCGATCACGGATTCCGGAGGTTATTACGAGGCCGTCGTTATAGACGGCTGGTCAGGGACCGTAGCCCCAACCAAGCCGGGTTATACGTTCGGTCCCGCCAGCACCGTCTACCCCCCTATCGGCGGCGACCTAACATCGCAGGACTACGATGTCCTCACCGTTCCGACCTTCACGATCTCCGGGAGCGTCCGGGCCAACGCGCTGCCTCTTGAAGGCGTCGTCATGAACGGCCTGCCCGGTAATCCACTCACAGACGCCACGGGTCATTACACGGCGACGGTCAGCGAGACCTGGACCGGAACAGCAACCCCGGCCAAGGAAGGTCACACGTTCATGCCGCCTATAAGGAATTATACTGCGCCGCTAACTGCAAACTTAACAAGCGAGGATTATTCAGCGACTGCCCTGACCTATTCAATCTCGGGGACCGTGACCGCGGGTGGCTCGCCCTTGGCCAACGTGGTCATGAGCGGACTGCCGGGCGACCCGACGACGAACGCCCTCGGGACCTATACGGCCACTGTTGATTACGGCTCCACCACCACGGTCACGCCGACCCTCGCCGGCTATACTTTCACGCCTCAGAACTTTATCCATACGAACGTCACTTCAAACGTGACGCAGGACTATACCGCTGTCCTCCTAACCTACACGATCTCCGGAACTGTGACCGCGGGCGGCTCGCCGCTGGCCAACGTGGTCATGAGCGGACTACCGGGCAGCCCGTTGACGAACACCTCAGGGGTCTACACCGCCCACGTTTATTACGGCTGGGACGGGACCGTCACGCCGACCCTCGCCGGTTACGCGTTCACGCCTCCGAGCCAGACTTACACCGACGTCGTCATCTCTCAGGTCTCCAACTATGCGGCAATAGCTCTGGAATCCATTGCGTTCACTAGCCACCGAGATGGCAACTATGAGATCTACATCATGAAGGCCGACGGCTCAGGACAAACGCGCCTGACGAATGACCCAGCTGCAGATTCTTACCCTGTTTTTTCGCCTGACGGGAGCAAGATCGCGTTCATAAGCCTGCGGGATGGAAACTATGAGATCTACATCATGAATGCCGACGGCTCAGGACAAACCCGTGTGACGAATAACCTAGCTTCTGAGACCTTCCCTTGTTTTTCGCCTGACGGGAGCAAGATCGCGTTCAGTAGCGACCGGGACGGCAACGATGAGATCTATATCATGAACGCCGACGGCTCAGGACAAACCCGCTTGACGAATAACCCGGGGAACGACGAAGGGCCTATTTTTTCGCCTGACGCGAGCAAGATTGCTTTCGCCAACAACCAGGACACTTGGGACATCTATGTCATGAATGCCGACGGCTCAGGACAAATCCGCTTGACGAATAACTCGGGGGCGGCTTTTGAGCCCTGTTTTTCGCCTGACGGGAGCAAGATTGCTTTCACGAGCAGCCAGTCCGGGTACAGCAATTGGGATATCCTTGTCATGAATACCGACGGCTCAGGACAAACACCCTTGACGTTTGACCCGGCTTACGACGGCAAGCCTAGTTTTTCGCCTGACGGGAGCAAAATTGCATTCTATTCTACACGAGACGGAAACTATGAGATCTACATCATGAATGCCGACGGCTCAGACCAAACACGCTTGACGAATAACCCGGCGGATGATCTCGAAGCCTGCTTCCGTCAAGCCAAGCGCTCTGAAACGTACGAATTTGTTGCCAAGTGGGGAACACAGGGGGCCGCAGATGGCCAGTTTAATTATCCCATGGGAATTGCGGTCGATAGCTCCGGAAATGTCTATGTAGTAGATCGCTACAATGACCGAATTCAAAAATTTAATTCGAGTGGGACCTTCCTTGCGAAGTTGGGAGGCTCGGGGTCTGGAGATGGTCAGTTCCTTGATCCATTTGATGTCGCGGTCGACAGTTCCGGATTTGTCTATGCTACGGATATTTCAGCCGATCGAGTTCAGAAATTCAACTCAGACGGGACTTTTCTGACCAAGTGGGGAACCTTAGGGACTGAAGATGGCCAGTTTGATAATCCATGGGGGATAGCTGTCGATAGTTCCGGGTACGTCTATGTGGCTGATACACAAAATAGTCGGATCCAGAAATTCACCTCAGACGGGACTTTTCTGACCAAGTGGGGAACCTTAGGGACTGAAGATGGCCAGTTTTATCACCCAGTGGGAATAGCGGTTGATAGTTCCGGGCACGTCTATGTGTCAGATCAATCTAATCAACGAATCCAGAAATTCACCTCCGACGGGACTTTTCTGACCAAGTGGGGAAGCGGCGGGAATGGAGACGGCCAGTTTTATAATCCATGGGGAATAGCTGTCGATAGTTCCGGGTACGTTTATGTGGTAGATGAGTTGAATCACAGAATTCAAAAATTCACCTCAGACGGGACTTTTGTGACCAAATGGGGAACCTTGGGGACTGAAGATGGCCAGTTCAATACTCCTGATGGAATAGCGGTCGACGGTTCAGGTAATGTCTATGTAGCAGATTGGCAGAACTACCGAATCCAGAAATTCCGGAAAAAATAAGAATGAGGATAGCCCTTAGAGCGCGCCGAGGCGCTTCTTCGCGTCCTCGATCATCGCCTGGCCGGGGTCCGCCTTAACCTTTATTTTCAATAACTTCGCATATGATTCTTTAGCCGCCGCACTTTTCCCCTGCCCTTCGAGAGACCGGCCCATATAATAATCGAGCGAATCGAGCGTGCGCATCGTCGGCAGGTCGTTCAAATAGACGGACAGCGCTTCGCCCCGCCGCTGGATGCACTTCTCGAACTCCGCCTGGGCCTCGGGGAAGGCGTTCGCTTCGAGATAGGCCCGGCCCAGCGCGAAACGCCCCTGCCAGGTGTCCACAAATCCCTGCGCTTCCTCGAAGAGCTTGAGCGCGTTGGCCGTGTCTCCGCGGCGTAGCGACAGGCGCCCGCCGATGAGCTTTCCATAAGCCAGGTGGAGGTCCTGGATCTTCTTGCCCAACTCTCCGGCCACTGCCCTGGCCCTGTCTTCCTGCCCAGCTTCGATATAAACAAGTCCGGCTGCGCAGAGGATCTCTTCGCGCTTATTCAATCCCAGGGCCTCGTCGGCGGCCTTGATCGCCAGATCCTTCTTCCCCAGAGCGGAATAGGCCTGGGCGAGCAGGAGGGACTTATCCGCGGCCCGATAATTGAATTTGTTCTCTTTATCTGACGCGATCCCATTCACCAGGATCCCGACCGCGTCCCCCATCCCCCCTTCGTATACAGCCAGATCCGCCATTCCGGTAGCCGCGAAAGACGCGCCAAGGGAGCCCAAAGCTTGCATATCTCCGTAGGACTTGATCGCGCCATCCCTTCGGCCTTGGACCAGGTCGGCTAAGGCCAGAACGACGAACGCCTTCACGTACGTGGGATCGATCTCGAGCGTCTTGTGGGCCTCGTCCCGCGCTTTTCCAAAATCGCCCGAAGCGAGAGCGTACCAACTCTGGTTATACCTGTAATCGAGGTTTGCTGGATCGAGCTCCACAGCCAGAAGCCCTATCTGAAAGGCTTCCTGCATCTTGCAGCTCATGAAATAGGCCAGGGCCAAGTTCGTATAGCCCGCCTGGTCCTTCGGATTTTCCTGGACGAGGGCGCTGTATTCTTCGATCGCCCGCTTATAGTTCGACTTGAAGAGATAGTAGCCGCCCCGCGTCCGGTGCTTCTCCCGCTCGGTCATCTGGTCGATCCGGTCCAGGGCATCCTTGTAATATTTATCTGCCAGCTGCAGCTCGCCGCGGGCGTAATAGACCACCGCCAGGCCGGCGTAGGCCCGGCCGAATTCGGGATCATGATCGATCGCCCGAAGGTAGGCGTCGACCGCCTCTTTTTCTTTCCCCTGAGAGTCCAGCTGCTGGGCTTCCGTGTAGGCCTTCATCGCCTCGAGCGAGGTCGTCGTGAATGTTTCCTTGAGCAGAGCGCCCGAGGAATCGGGGGAAAGACCCGCCCTCAGCTTGGCCGAGAGGATATCGGGGACCTTAAGGATGTCCTTCCGGTCCTTGACGGACTGCTCGGATTGCGCGACCGTCTTGCCGCTGACGGCGTCTATGGCCTGGGCCTTGATCAAGTATCCGCCCTTGGCCGATTCGATTGAGGCGTTGACAACGGCATCGACCCCTTCCCTCCTGGAGATGAGAAGGGCGGCCCTTTCGGTCAGCCGGCCTTCGGCGGTCGGATCGACCTTGCTGAGGAGTCCGAGCGCTTGCTTCCGCTCGAAGACCAAAACATGCTCGGCTCCGCCCAGGCTGAAAGCAAAAAGCTGCTCCAGGACTCCGTCGAGCATGGTGTCTCCGGTGGTGTTGGCCACATCGGCGATGAGGACGGAGACCGTTTTCGGCCCCGCCGTCTCCGCGACCGGCGCAGTCGGCCGCCGCACGATCCTGTCGATGACGAAAGCTCCGAGCGCAAGACCGAAGACGGTCCCGCCTACGACCAGAGCCCTCTGCGAGAAGAGCCTTCCGCCTCCGCCTCCGACCTCCCGGTAGGCCTTCTGCAGGTCGGCCACGAAGTCCCCGATCTTCAGATATCTCTCGTCCGGGTTCTTGGACAGGGCCTTGTGGACGATAGGATTGAGAAGCGGGTTGATTGATTTCGGCGTGACGTGAGTGGCCGGAGCCGCGTCCCGCAGAATGGACGTCAGCGTCTCGATGGGCGACGGCTTGGAGAAGGGATTCCCGCCCGTGACCATCTCGTAGAGGATGATGCCCAGTGAGAAGATGTCGCTCCGGCCGTCGATGGCGCTGCCCTTGGCCTGTTCGGGCGACATGTAGGCGATAGTGCCGGCGATCGCGCCATGCCCCGTGAGCGACTGCTGGGTCATGGTCCTCGACAGGCCCGAGGCGTCCGTGCCGGGGAGGACACGCTTGGCCAGACCGAAGTCCATGACCTTGGTGTGCCCCTGGGAGCTCAACATGATATTGGCCGGCTTGAGGTCGCGGTGGACGATGCCTGCCTTGTGGGCATTCTCGAGGGCTTCGCCGATCTCGAGGGTGATGCGGATGGCCTCTTTGAGCGGCACATGCTCCCGCTCCATCCGGTCCTTGAGCGTTTCGCCCTCGACGTACTCCATGGCGATGTAGCCCTTGCCCTCGTACGTCCCCGTCTCGTAAATCTTGCAGATGAAGGGATGGTCCAGGGCCGCGGCCGACTTGGCCTCCCGCAGGAAACGCTCGCGCATTTTCGGGTCGTTTTCGAGCTCGTCAGGCAGGAACTTCAGGGCGACTTTCCGTTCGAGCACGGTGTCGCGGGCCAGATAGACCTCGCCCATGCCGCCTTTGCCGAGGAGTCGCACGATCTCGTAGTGGTGGATCCTGTCGCCGGGGTTCACCATGGGCAGGGCTCCGGCGCAAACGGAGAAAAGAAGATTCTCCAAACCCCCAATGCGGTCATCGCGACTCCCCTAATCTCGAGGATGACCTTTATGCCGGGTTTATAGCATGGGGCTACGGCCTAGTCAATCACCGGCTCTCGCGTTTCTCTGGGTCCCCCGGCGCCCGTTGAATTGGGGAATTAGTATTGTGTCCCCGATTTCGCAATGATTGTGGAATTGGCTATACTCCGGCCGAGGAGATCCCCGATGAAGAAAGCCCCCCTGATCCTGGCCCTGGCCCTTGTCCTCAGTTTGGGACCGGCTTCCGCCCCCTCGGCCGCAGGCGATCCCCAAACGAAACCCGTCAAGCCCGGGTCCGCCTGGGTCCTCAACGCCGAAGAGTACTTCGAGCGTCCAGGCGTATCGGTCCTCGTCTTCCACGACACCTACCCTGAGGGCAGACAGGGCGGCCTCGAGATAATTCAGCACGGCGAGAGGGTCGCCTCGCTCGGCGACGTCCGCCTCGAGCCCGCGCCCGGCCAGTGGGGAAAGCTCCCCACGGTCGGCAAGCGCACCGTCGACCGGGCCGCCAATCGCGCCGAAGTGCCTCTCCGCTTCGAAAAGGAAGGCATCGCCTATCGCGTCCGCATCGAGCCCGACGGCGAGGCGCTCGCCGTGACCGTCGACCTCGAACGCCCGCTCCCGAAGGAATTCGTCGGCCGGGCCGGGTTCAACCTGGAGCTTTTCCCTTCGGCCTATTTCGGCAAGTCCTACCACCTGGGGCGCACTGACGGCGTCTTCCAGCGGCAGGGCAACGGCCCCAACGTTTCGGACGCCTCCGCCGTCTGGGCGACGCCGCTCGCCGAGGGCCCGCTCTTCACGGCGGCGCCCGAGGACCCCCTCAGGCGCCTGACCATCGAATCCCTCACCGGCGACCTCCGCTTCTTCGACGGGCGCAGCACCGATACCAGCGGATGGTTCCTGGTGCGCTCGATCATTCGCGCCGGCGCGACCAAGGGCGCGGTCCGTTGGAGGATCACGCCCAACGCCCTCGCGAGCTGGCGGCGGCCGCCCGTCATCGGGATATCCCAGGTCGGCTATCATCCCGCCCAAGAAAAGCGCGCCGTCATCGAGCTCGATCCGCGCATGGACGAGCTCGCCCCCGCGACGCTCCTCAAGGTCGATCCCGCGAAAGGCCTCGTCCCGGTGCTCGAAGCGCCCGTCACCCGTTGGGGACGCTTCCTGCGCTACGATTACGTCCTCTTCGACTTCTCCGCGGTCCGCGAGCCCGGCGCCTACGTCGTCCGCTTCGGCGAATCGCAGACCTCCCCTTTCCTCATCTCTCCCGATGTCTATCGCCACGACGTCTGGCAGCCGACCTTGGAGACCTTCCTGCCGGTCCAGATGTGCCACGTCCGGGTCATCGACCGCGGCCGCATCTGGCACGGGGCCTGCCACATGGACGACGCTCTCCAAGCTCCTCCGGGACTCGACCTGGCCTTCATCGAAGGCTACAAGCAAGGCCCGGAGAGTGAGACCCCCTTCGCCGCGGACCAGCACATGCCGGGCCTCGACCGCGGCGGCTGGCACGACGCCGCCGATCACGACCTCGCCGGCGGCGCCCAAGCCTGGGCGACCCATCTGCTGGCCCTGACCCGCGAAACCTTCGGCCTCGCCTCCGACCAGACGACGGTCGATGCCGCCCGCCTCAATGTCGTCCTTCACGTTCCGGACGGCAAGCCGGACATCCTCCAACAGGTCGTGCACGGCGTCGAGGCCCTCCTCGGCCCCTTCCGCCTTGCCGGACATAGCTTCACCGGGATCTCGGACCCGTCGCTCGAGCAATACGGCACGCTGGGCGAACCGGCCTCGATCACCGACAATCGCGTCTTCGACGGATCGCTCAAGATCGACCAAGTCAATTGCGACCGCTCGGGGCGCCGCGATGACCGCTACGCATTTACCGGACGCGATACCGGACTCCAGTACGCCATGGCGGCCGCCCTGGCCGCTTCGAGCCGTGTCCTTCGGGGCTACGATGACGCCTTGGCCAAGGAGTGTCTGGCGACGGCCGTCAAGACCTGGGAATTCGAGCAGACGCACCCGTCCGTCCGCGCGCCCAACCCCTACGTTCCCGAGCGAGCCGATGCCCAGGAGGTGCTCGCCGCCGCGGAGCTGCTGATTACGACGAAAGAAGCGCCCTACGCGGCACGCCTGCAGGCGCTCCTCCCGGTCATCGAAGCCCAAGTGGCCGAGGTCGGCTGGGCCGCCGCGCGGGCGCTCCCCCACGTCCGGAACGCGGATTTTTCGAAGCGCTTGGGTACGATCCTTGCCTCGTACGCTGCGAAGCTCAAGACGGACCTGGCCAAGACGCCCTACGGCATTCCCTGGGTGCCTTACATCTGGGGCGTCACTTGGGACATCCAGGAGTACGCGGTCCGGCAGTATTTTCTGCGCCAGGCATTTCCCAAGGAATTCGGCCGGGAGAACGTCCTCCGCGTCCTCAATTATGTCCTCGGCTGCCACCCGGCTTCGGCCACGTCGCTTGTATCGGCGGTCGGGGCGCAGTCGATGACGGTCGCCTACGGCATCAACCTGAACGACTGGACCCACATTCCGGGCGGCGGGGTCTCCGGACCCTCGCTCATCCGGCCCGACTTCCCCGAGCTCAAGGAGCCCTTCCCTTATCTCTGGCAGCAGGCGGAGTACGTGCTGACGGGCGCGACGACCTATGTATTCATCGTGCTGGCGGCGGACCGCCTGCTTGCGGGCAAATAGTCAGCTAAAGAGGTCATCAAAGGAGGTACCCATGAATCGTTACGGATCCAAAGGATTTTCGCGTCGCGATTTTCTGAAGGCCGCGGCCGCCGGCGCAGGCTCCGGCCTTGTGGGCTTGAACGGGTTCGGCGCCCTCTCGCCACAGATCGCCCCGCCCAAGAAGAAGATCCCTGTCGGGGTCCAGCTCTACTCCGTGCGCGAGCAAGCGGCCAAAGACCTGCCGTCCGTCCTCGAAGCCATCGGCAAGATGGGCTATAAGGGCGTCGAGTTCGCCGGCTATTACGGCTGGGACGGCAAGCCCCAGGAGCTGCGGCGCCTCCTGGACGGGAACGGCCTCAAGTGCTGCGGCACTCACACCGCCATCGAGACCGTCACCGGGGATGCCCTCAAAGCTACGGCCGACCTGCATCACATCTTGGGCAACAAATTCCTCATCGTCCCAAGCCTCCAGGTCGAGGGCGCCCAGGGCTGGGTCGACATGGCCAAGAGGTTCAATGAGATCGCCGCAAAGGCCAAAGCCCTCGGCATGCGCGTCGGATATCACGCCCACGCCGGGGATTTCGATAAGCTCGGAGGTCTAACGTCTTGGGAGATCTTCTTCGATAATACGAACAAGGACGTGGTCATGCAGCTCGACACGGGTAACTGCATGCAGGGAGGCGGGGACCCCATCGCCTTGCTGAAGAAGTACCCCGGCCGGTCGACGACCGTCCATGTCAAAGAGTTCGGAGGACCCGAGAACGCCGTCATCGGCCAAGGGGTCATGCCCTGGGCCCAGGTGTTCCAGGTCTGCGAAACAGCGGCCGGCACCGAATGGTACATCGTCGAACACGAGACGGGCCCGGACCCGATCGGCAACATCAAAGGCTGCCTGGACGGACTGCGCAAGATAGGCCGGGGCCTTTGAGGCCATCGGCCACCCACGGCGGGCGCGAAGGAGTCACGATCATCAAAGAATCGAGGACCGTCAACCGGCGCGAGTTCATGGCCAAGGCCGGCGCGGCCGCCTTGTCGGCGACCATTCTGCCGCCGGGGCTCGTGCGCGGCTCCCAGGCCAATGCAAAGATCGGTCTCGGCCTCGTCGGGTGCGGCGGCCGGGGGGTCTGGCTCGCGAAGCTTTTCCAGAAGAACGGCGGCTACGCGATCACGGGCGTGGCGGACTATTTCAAGGACCGCGCGGACGCGGCGGGCGCCGCCCTCGGCGTTCCGGAATCCCGTCGTTTCAGCGGGCTTTCCGGCTACAAGCGCCTGCTCGAATCCGGCGTGGACGCGGTCGCCGTCGAGACCCCG
>Ga0075524_10000155_pt1 | contig 14629 bp, 12 predicted proteins | sample NGEPerone_FD_76826 | JGI IMG/M metagenome (GOLD analysis project Ga0075524, IMG submission 76826) | Arctic peat soil microbial communities from the Barrow Environmental Observatory site, Barrow, Alaska, USA - NGEE Permafrost154B-one | ecosystem: Environmental > Terrestrial > Soil > Wetlands >...
GGATCGTCGGCAGCCTGGGGGCGGTATTCAGCACGATCACCGGCAACACCATCCACGACATCCACGTCCGGCAGCTGTTCACCGGCGCGGAGATGGCCGGCATCAAGCTCCACGCCGCGATCGACGTCGTGATCGGCCACAACCACATCTATCGGACCGTCCGCGGGATCTGGCTCGACTGGATGGCCCAAGGCACGCGGGTCACCGGGAACCTCTTCCACGACAACATGGCCGAGGACCTGTTCGTCGAGGTGGACCACGGGCCGTTCGTGGTCGACGACAACATCTTCCTTTCGCCACGGTCGCTGCTCTGCGTTTCGCAGGGCGGAGCGTACGTCCACAATTTGATGGCCGGAGAACTGCGCGTGAACGCGTTCGACGCCCGGCAGACGCCGTTCCACAAGGCCCACTCGACGAAGCTGGCCGGGATGCACGACAACCCGTTCGGCGATGACAAATATTTCAACAATCTGTTCGTTGGCCCGGCCGATCTCAGCGTGTACGATGCGGCGCCCATGCCCGTGCGGATGGAGGGAAACGTATTCCTAAAGGGCGCCAAGGCATCCCGACACGAACGCGAACCCGTTGTCCGGGCGGATCTTGAACCGGCGCTCAAGCTGGTCGAGAAGCCCGACGGGTTCTATTTGGAGCTCGCGCTAGACACGGCGTTCGGGAAGCGGACGCGCCGGCTTGTGACCACCGATCTTCTCGGCCAGGCGGCCATAGCGGAGCTTCCATACGAGCAGGCCGACGGCTCACCCCTCCGCATCGACGTCGACTATTTCGGCGCGAAAAGGAACACGTCGAACCCGACGCCCGGACCGTTCGAGGCGCCCGGCGCCGGCCCGGTCGCGATTAGGATCTGGCCCCGCTAACTTCGGGCCTGGGGTGCTGATCCGTGATGCTGAATCGAATCTCCAGGATGGCGCCGGATCGGGCGATGGAACCCTTCTTGGCCTGAAAATCGACGAAGTCGAAGCCGTCGTGCCGATCGCCGGTGACTTTCAAATAGGGGTCGAGGTTGGCTTTGAGCTGGGCGAGCGCGACGACGGCCGCAGCCGCGTCAGGATAAGGCACGACGAGCCGGGTGAACGCCGGCCCGCCGGGCATCCGATAGGCGGCCAGGGCCCCGAAGACTCTGCCACCGAGCGACAGGGCATCTCCTTCCCCGAAGGTGAAGTAGGGCTGAAGTCCGTAAGGACCACGGATCAAGCGCTCGGAGCCGGCCACTTTTCCTTCCGCGGGGAGAGCGTCGAGCGGGGTCGGGACCGATTCCTCCGCTACGCCGGCCAAAAAGGCGTTGGCCAGAGCCACGGTCTCGGTTTTCGAGGCGGACACCTCCCCCAGGTTGTCGACTTGGATGAAATAGCGGCCTTTGAGGATCGTCAGCTGGACGTCTTCGCTGGAGTTGCGGGCGGCGACCTCGGGGAACGGCGTCTCTCTCCCCATCTTCATCAAGTAGACGCCCAGGGCGGAGGCGGCGCTCTCCATCTCGTAGGCGTTGAGCGTCAGCTCGGCCTTGTCCCGGGCATAGGTCTGCAGGCGGAGCCTGGCGAACCCGAACTCGAGGAAAAGCTCCGCCCCGCCGTCGATCTGATTGAAGAGGTCTTGGCCGGTGAATGTCCGGAGCGGACCGGCTTTGGCCCACCCGGGGGCAAATTCAGGCGCGGGGATCGCGGGCGGGCCTGGGATCGCCTGGCGCGCGGCGAGGGATCCGCCGGCCGCCAGGAACGCCGAGATCACTCCAATGAGAAGCCCGTCAAACCTTGACATGCGCGATCTTGGCCGGGTCGGCGATCCCCAGCCCCAGCTTCTCGGCATAGCGCAGGTACTCGGTGAAGCGGGGATTCTCGTTGACCGCGACGCCCATCTCCTTGCGCTTGGCCACGATCCTGGTGTGGCAGACCATGTCCAGCGCGAACGGGTCGGAGGCGAAATACAGGCGATTGTCGATGTAGGCGAACTTGGCGTTCTTGTCCGGCCCGCCGTCGTACTGCGACCTCAGGCCGTCGGTGACGTTGAGGACCATCTTGTCGCGCACGGGCCAGAAGGCCGGCACCTCGACACAGACGTCCAGGAAGAGCGGCTGGTGCAGCCGGTTCGTATTGCAGACGGCGCCGTAGCCGATGTTCTTGGTGGCCATGGAGATGGCGTTGCCGGTGTTCTTGAACGCAGGCATGTTGATGATCTTGGTCAGCTTCTGGGTCAGCAGCTTCCCGAAGTAGGAGTACTTGCCGTTGAAGACGTGCTGGTTGAGGTACGGCAGGTCCTTGGGGCCCTCGACGTCGGCCCAATAGAAGACCTTCTGATCAAAATTGGGGACGCTGACGTGCGTCCCGTCGGCCCTCAGCCATTTGCTGTTGTCCTGGGTCTTGCCCTCGGCGGCCGCCTCGTCCATCGTCTGCAGGCCTTCGATGCCAATGCCCGGATAGCGCTCGGGCGTGAAGCCCGCGTCCTTGAGCATATAGTCGAAACGGTCCCAGATGACGATGTTCTTGCGCGGCAGGCCGCAGGACGTCAGCCAGTCGATGACGGCGTCGACGACCTCGAGCCGGGTGCTGATGAGACCGGGCCCGACCGGGTTGACCTTGAGCCCGACCACGTCATTCTTGGTGAAGAACAGTCCGAAGCTTTTCTTGAGGCTCTTTCCGGTCAGCCCCCGGATGCCCTTCTCGAACATGGCCTTGACCACGGCCGCGTCGACCTTTCCGTCGGGCATGGCCGCGGGGTCATAGACCTCGATGACCCGGCCGGGGAACGGTCCAGGCAGGCTCCATTTGGTTTTGGGGACCTTGAGAGCGTCTTCGATATTGGTCTTGGGCCGGGGAGGCTTTGCGGCCGGCTTGGCCGGGGGCTGCTGGCCCTCGGTTTGCTGGGCGGCCAAGAGGCTCCGGCCGGTCAGGATGAGGCCGGCGCCGAGCGCTCCACCGGACTTCAGGAAATCGCGCCGGCCGACGGCGTTCTCGGAGGGCATCGAGCGGTAGCGTTGGTTTTTCATGATGCGTTCCTTTGGACCGGAATCGTTCAATTATAGCGGAAGCCTTCGAAAATCAGAAAGGAAAAAGGGGGGCATCCCAAAGTCAGAACCAGCCGTCCTTGCGGACCTTGCCGGAAGAAGCCATCTCAAGAAACGATACGGCGACGTCCTTTTTGGATGAGGATGCCATCTTTCTTCCCTCCTGGCGGCAGTCCTTGCTGCGACCCGTTCGCCTCGGACGGTTTCGCGAAGCCGCTGATCTTCCTCACGTACTGGGAGGCCGGCGGCTTGAAATTGAAGAGCGTTTTGATGTTCCGGCACATGGCTTGCCTTCCCTTCTCATTTCAGGGAGCTGAGGAGCTCCCCGAGCGCCTCGGTCATAGCCGCCGGATAGCGGTCATGATCGCGGATGTGGAAAAGAAATCGGCCCCGCGGGTGGGGGTCCGGCGACCATCGGGTGATGCCGTCGGCGCCGCACCGCACCCGGACGGGATCAAAAGCGTAAACCGGCTTCGCCTGTGCGTCGTTGCGCCCTCCGACAAGCCCGCTTCCCGCGACGGCGAGCCCGGCCATGTGGAAGAACCCGGCCGTGCACCACATATTCCGGAACTGATCTCCCATGCGCTCGAGGAGGGGCTCGTCCCTCGGGCCCTCCAGGGTCCGCAGCCAGCTCGGGCGAAGGGCGTCGGCTTCGGATTGGCTGGCCCGGTCGGACTCCCCTTGCTTGAACATGAAGGCGAAATAATTCTGAAGCCGCGGGGACAGTCGCGGCAGGATGTCCTTCTGAAGAAAGCGGTAGAACGTGCCATACTCCCCGGCGGCGAAAGGCAGGCCGTGAGTCGGAGCGACCTCGAAGCACGGCAGCCAGTACACGGGACAGGGCAGATCGAATATCGCCGCATAGGAGGCCGGGTCCAGGTTGACGTTGTATTCGAGCCGGGCCGCCAAGGCGGGGTCGGGTGTGCCGGAGCCGGCGTTGAGGTAAACGCCGGCGCACTTGGCGGCAAACAGCTTCGGCTCGAGCCGTCCCGCCAAGGCCACATCGCGGCTGGATCCGACGATCGAGATCACGACCGGCAGGGCCGACTCGCGCAAGATCCTCAGCAGGGCCTTCACGCCGGTTGTCCCCGCTTGATTCTCGGGGCGGGAAGCCTCGGCCGGGTCCAGCCGTGTCGGGGTCCCCGTCAGGACCGGCACGGCAAGGCCCGAGATCCTATTGAGCTGGGCCACGGCCAGGACATCGGGGTCCGCGGCCATGCCCTCCGGGGGATGATCGATCATGACGGCCAGGAGCTCGAAGCGGCCTTGGGCCGCCAGGGCAAAGACGGAGGCCAAGTCGAAATGATCATCAGGGTCAGCGTGAGGACGGAAGAGATCGGTCGCGTGTATCAGGGCGATCTTGGACCCGGCGGGGGCTTTCCCGGGGTCCCGCGTTCTCAAAGCGGACCCCCAACAGGCCGCTGCGCCACCGGCGACAGCTCCCAAGAATCCCCGGCGTGATACTCGACTCATGCGCATCTCTCCTCGACTCGAGATGATCGGCTTTCCGCTCACAGCTTGTGATATTCGCTTTGGATCAGGTCGGCCCCGTATTGTCGTTCCAGCCGGCGGACGGCAAAATGGCCCTCGGCGATGTTCTGAAAATGATCCATGAAGATCGTGTTGATGAGCCCTCCACCGATCGCGCCGATGGCCGGAACGCTCATGGCGGCGACCTCTTCCGAGACGACGACGCCGAAGCGGGAGGCGATCGCCGTGACCAGTCTGACGAAGACCGGAGCGCCCTTGGCGGTCAGGCCTCTTTCGGAAACATATTTTACCGCGTCGGAAACCGCCTTGGACAGGGCCGCGCGGACGGCGTAGTATCCGGTTTCCGCGGCATCGTCGGCCTTCGATCGGCCGCCGAGCGCGAAGACCTGCAGGCAGTTCAACATCGTCTCCGGGGAGTTCAGATCTTCGCCTTCGCCCCGGGCGATGTCCGAGATCGACCGCAGCATGATCACCGTGGAGATCGGCAGCTCCAGGGGAAGCCCGGCCCAGCCGAAGGCGCCTCCCGCAACACCGGAGGTCATCACCGCGATCTTGTGGATCCCCCGGGAGTGGCGGGACCGGCGACGGCCCTTCATGGTCGCCACGGCAAAGACCAGGGCCTTTTCGATCGATTTTCGCGTCGCCGAGTGGACGACTCCGGCCCACTTGCGCGGCAGCCGGGACAGTCCCTTCTCGAGCGGCGAGGCCAAGGCGTTCGTCAACCGGGCGGCCAGGCTGGGATGCTCCAGCAGCGCCTTGGCCCGCCTCAACGTTTGGAGATCTTCAGCGGTCAGTGCCATTCCGGATCACGGGGCCATGATAGGCGCGGCGGCGGGCGGACGTCAAGAAATCAGAGGGATCTGCCCGAGGGCTCGTCCTTGCCAATCGGGGCCGGGTGGATTAGTCTGATAGGCGGTCGATAACCGACCGGGAGCGTACACCATGATCCTGGCAAAACCCGAGATCCTCCGGCAGATCCGTGACGGCCGGATCAAGATCGAGCCCTATGACAAGACCGCCGTCGGCCCCGCCTCCATCGATCTGACGCTGGATGACAAGCTGCGGGTCTTCAATACCGACCAGCACATCACCCGGGCCGACATCGACTATCGGACGCTGGCCAAGCTCACCGACATCGCCAACGGTTACCTGCTGGAACCGGGGGAGCTGGTGCTGGGGATCACGAAGGAAAAAATCACTCTCCCGGGAAACGTGTGCGGCTGGCTGAACTCGCGCTCGAGGTTCGCCCGGATCGGGCTCATGAGCCATATCGCGGCGCCCTTCCTGGCTCCGGGGATCTCGAACAGGCAGATCCTGGAGATCTACAACGCCGGGCGGAACAAGATCAAGCTGATGCCGGGCATGAGGATCTGCCACGTCGTTTTCCAGGAATGCAAGGGCACCGCGAAATACAACGGGGCCTGGAAAGACCAGGAGCTGTAAACAGCCGGCGGAACTCCGCCGGGACTATTTCTTCGGCTTGGAGTAGTCGACCATCCACCCGATGCCGAACTTGTCCGTAAAGCTCCCGTAGTAGTCGCCCCAGGGCTGGTCGGCAATGGGCATCTCGATCTTGCCGCCGACGGAGAGGGCCTTGAAGATCCTGTCCGCCTCTTCACGGCTGTCCGGCTGGACCATAATGTAAGCATTATCGCCAGGAGTGAGCTTCTGTCCGTGAGATTCCAGAGCATCGCTGGCCATGAGGACATCGTCTTTGCCGACCGGCAGGGCGATGTGCATGAGCTTGTTCTCATCTTCTTTCCGGAGCTTTTGACCCGGCATCGGCATGTCCTTGAGGCGGATCAGAGCGCGGAACTCTCCGCCGAAAACAGACTTATAGAAGTTGAACGCCTCTTCCGCGTTGCCGGGAAAATTGAGATAGATGTTGAGTTTCGTCATCGTCCTTTCTCCTTTCTTGTCTTGATATAACCGGGGGGTCCTTTATCCTTTGTAGGCCTTCTCGAGTTCCGAGATGTTGAATTTCTTCATCTTCAGGAACGCGTTCGTGACGCGCTCGACCTTCGCCGGATCGGGATCCCGCAGCATCGCATCCAGGCCGGAGGGGGTGACCTGCCAGGACACGCCGTACTTGTCCTTGAGCCAACCGCACATGCTCTCCTGCCCCCCCTCGGCGGTGAGCTTCCCCCAATAGCGATCGATCTCTTCTTGGGTCTCACAGATCTCCATCAGGGAGATCGCTTCGGTGAAGGAAAAGTTGTGCGGAAAGGCGCTGTCCATGGCCGCGAACTCCTGCCCCTCGAGCGTGAAGGCGGCATGCTTGAGTGTCCCGGCCTTGTCGGGCTCTTCCCCTTGGCCGTAGCGGAGGATATCGCCGATACTCGCGTTCGGGAACACCGATGTGTACAGCTTGAGCGCCGCTTCCGCTTGCCCGCTCTGTTCGCCGACGAACATCAGCGTCGGCGTGACCTTCTGTCTGATCGGGCGGTCTCCCATGGCCATCACCTGCCACGAAAGACCGTACCGGTCCTGCGTCCAGCCATAGCGTTCGCTGAACGGATATTCCCCGAGCTCCATGAGCGCCGCACCGCCCGGGGCGAGCTTTGCCCACAACGCGTCAACCTCGTCTTTGGTGGCACAGGCGACGAGGAACGAGATGGCCGGCGTGAACTTGAACAGGGGCCCGCCGTTGATGCCGACGAACTTTTGGCCCTCGAGCTCGAACTCGATGGTCATGACCGTTCCCTCGGGCAGGCCGTGAGTTTCAAAACCGGCCTTGCCGGCGCGGAGCGAGGCGCCGACTTTGGAGTTCCTGAAGAGTGAAGTATAGAAATCGGCCGCCTCTTCGGCCTGGCGGTCGAACCAGAGATTCGGAATGATCTTTTGTTTAGTGGTCGTCACGGCCCGTCCCTTCTGAATCCTTACGGACGGCCGCCGCTCTTGACGACGTCGCCCGTCTTGAACCCGCTGCCCTCCACGATCTCGGCGGTGGAAGCCGCGTCACCGACCGAGGTCAACCGGATCTTCCCGATCCTGTCCTCTCCGACCGTCAGCATCTCATTGCCGACCTTCGTTGTTTTCGGCCTGAAGACGGTCAGGATGTCCCCGGTCTTGAGCCCTTCGTGGGTCCCGGCTTTGATCACCAGGGACCCGTCGTCAGCGACGAGGAGGGTCCCCGTCCAGGCCGCGGCCGGTTCGGGGGCGGCTTCCGTTCCGAACTGGCTGACCATCTTGGCCACGGCGTCACCGATGGCCTTCCGGGTCGCCTCGCCGAGCGGGGTTTTCTGGAAGGCCCCCACATCGGCGCCAAAATCGGCCCCCGAGTAGCCCACCTTGAAACCGGTCCTGTTCGCGTCCGCGACGGAGCGGGTCGAAAAGAGGATCTCGCTCGTCACGGCGTCGACGATCCTCACGTCCATGCCGACACGCGCCTTCGCTTCGCTCGCCCCGACCCGCAGCCCTCCGATGCGGACACCGCCGCCGCCTCCGGCCTTCGAATACTCGAATTCGTTGACCGTGCCGTAGATGAGATACCGGGCCCCGAGGATCTTGCCGATCTTCGCGGCCGTCGCGGGATCCACCCGGCCGCTGTCTCCGAGGTCCTGCTCCCCGAGCACGTCATGGATCTGCTGGCGCTCCAAGACCTTGAACTTGCCCGTCTCGACCAGGGCGGTCACGAGCATCTCGGACATGCCTTCCCCGATATCCCAACTCGCGCCATACCAGAAATTGGTCCCGCTGCCCGCGGTCGTCGTGAACTTCATGACCGCCAGGCTCTTCTGGTCGGCCCACGCGCCGGAGCACAAGACGAGCCCAAGCGCCGCTATAAGGATGCCGACCGCCATCCCGAATCTCGCCCTTCTATTATTCATGGTACCCTCCTGAGCAATACGCCTGAGGAATTAATTAGCAGGATTTATGCCAAAAGGCAAGGGACGAGATCCCCGCCCTCAGCTGGGGGGGTGGCGGCCGCCCGTCTCTGGGAAACTGGCGATCCAAACGTTAGCCAAGCCATGATACCGGCTGGGAAGGCCGCCCTGGATGGGCGGGCGCGGCCCCGGCCCTTGTCCCGTAAACTGGGACACGGTCTGTTCCCCCGGGACTTCGCAAGATCAGGGGCCAAGGGCTCGACGGCTCTTGCCTCGCTATCGGTTCACCGAGCTCATGGCCGTTTCCGGATAGCGCAATCCGGAAGCGGCTCCCTTCGGCGCGGCCTTGTCCAGGGCTTCCAGGTCCTCACGGCTCAGCTGGACGGCGAGGGCGGCTAAGTCCTCTTCGAGGTATTTGCGCCGCTTCGTCCCCGGGATCGGCACGATGTCCATGCCCTGCGCCAGGACCCAGGCCAGGGCGAGCTGGGCCGGGGTACAGCGTTTCAACTTCGCGATCGCTTCGATCCGCTCAACGATGACCAGGTTCTTCCGGAAGTTTTCGTCCTGGAAGCGCGGCGTGTTCCTTCGGAAGTCCGTCGGGTCGAGGGCGGCCGGGCTTGTGATCGAACCGGTGAGAAAACCGCGGCCGAGCGGACTGTAAGCGACGAAACCGACCCCGAGCGCCCGGCATGCTGCCAGGATGCCGTCCTCGACGTCGCGGGTCCAAAGGGAATATTCCGTCTGCAGCGCCGCGATCGGATGGACCTGGAAGGCCCTGCGAAGGGTCTCGGGAGCCGCCTCCGACAGGCCGAGGAACCGGACCTTCCCCTCCTCGACCAGCCCGGCCATGGCGCCGACCGTGTCTTCGATCGGGGTATCCGGGTCGACGCGGTGCTGGTAGTAGAGATCGATGGTTTCGATGCCCAGCCTGCGGAGGCTGGCCTCGCAAGCCTTGCGGACATAGTCCGGCTTTCCGCTGATCCCCAGCCGTTCGCCGTTCGGGCCGCGGACATTGCCGAACTTCGTGGCCATGACGACCCGGCCGCGATGAGGCCGGAGGGCCCGGCCGACGAGCTCTTCGTTGATGAAAGGTCCGTACATGTCCGCCGTGTCGAAGAACGTCACGCCGAGCTCGACCGCGCGATGGATGGTCCGGATCGATTCCTCGTCGTCCCGCGGCCCGTAGAATTCGGACATGCCCATGCAACCCAGGCCGAGCGCGGATACGAAGAACCCCGACCTTCCGAGCTGTCTTTGTTCCATGCGGGAATCTCCTCTCGGTCTCCTGCTCCGGTCGGCCGGCTATCTCTTCGTCGCCCGGTCGATGAAGGCGGCGACGGCATCGTGGAGCTTCACCCGGCTCTCGTCGTGCAGGTACATCATGTGCCCCGCGGGATAATAGTCCTGCGTGATGCGGGCCTGGAGCTCCGCCGGAAGACCGAGGTGGGTCATGGTGAACTCGGTGGCGAAGAACGGCGTCGCCATGTCGTAATAGCCGTTCTCGACCTGGACGAGCAGCCGCGGGTTGGTGACCATGGCCTGGGCCAGGTCGGACTCGACGTTCGGCGCGCCAGGGAAGAAGCCGCCCGACGTGCTGGGCGCCCCAGGAAACCCGCCTGTCGACGGCTGTCGGCGCCAGTTCCAGTCCCGGCCGCCGCCGCTCGAGGTGTTGTACGTCCGGTCCTGCCCGAACTTGAGCTCCTGGTGGTTATAGACGTTGATCAGGGCGGTGAACGCCCCTCCGACGGCCGGCCCCTCCGGGTCACCCTGGGCATTCTCGGCCAGAAGGTCGCGGGTGAAGCCGGTGAACCGGGCGTCGATGCGGCCTGTGGTCAGTCCCCGGCTCCGTTCGAGCTCGACGTTGAACTGGGCCAGCGTCACCCGGAGGTCGGCCTTGAGCCAGTAGTCCACGCTGAGGCTCGTGTATTCGGCCAGTCTGTCGGCCACGGCCTGCCTGTCCGCGGCGGGGAGGGCGGCGCCCTTGAACAGGGCTGCAGCGTAGTCGCCCTGGGCGTAGCGGCGAACCTCGGCCAGGAAGGCCTCGAGGTCCGCGGGCCTGTTCTTCAACGCCTGATGGTACCAGGCCACGGCGGCATAGCTCGGGAGGTAGAAGATGTAGGGCCGGTCGTCGCCCTGGCCGAATGTGATCGTGGCCATGTCGAGGACTGAGGAGATGAGGACGATCCCGTTGAGGTGGATGCCGTCCCGCGATTGGAGGAAATTGCCCAGAGCCGCGGAGCGGAAAGTCCCGTAGCTTTCGCCCATCAGGAACTTGGGCGAATTCCAGCGGTCGTTCCGGCTGAGGTAGGTCCGGATGAACTGGGCGAAGGCCTGAACGTCCTCGTCGATGCCGTAGAAATCCTTGTTCTGGGCTTTGCCCACGGCGTGGCTGTACCCGGTGCCCATGGCGTCGATGAAGACCATGTCCGTCTTGTCGATGAGGCTTTCGGTGTTGTCGACGAGGGCGTAGGGCGCGGGCGGAGTGAAGGAGGCGTCCACGGTCGACACGCGGCGCGGACCGAACGCCCCGACGTGCAGCCACAGCGACGCCGAGCCCGGTCCGCCGTTGTAGAAGAAGGCGATGGGCCGCGCGCGGAGGTCTTTGACATCGCTTCGGGTGTAAGCCACGGCGTACATCAGGCCGGTCGGCTCGCCCTTGTCGTCGCGGAGAAACGTCGTCCCGGCCGTGGCCCGATAGGGAATGCCCTGCCCCTTGATACGGATCATATGCTCCGTGACGGAGGATTCCTCCCGGGCCGGGGCGAGCTCCGCCGCAGGAAACGACCTGACCTCTTGGGGCTTTGGCGGCGGCGCGGCTTGCTGCGCCCGGACAAGACGGCTTGTCCAGGGCGCGACCAAGGCGATGACGATGAGAATCGAGAGGCCTCGGCTGATTTTCATCCCTTCGCTCCTTCCATGACCCGCGGTTCGGCGCGTGTCTTCGGCGTCCAGATGATTCTAGACGCGGCGGGGCGAAAAGAAAAGCCTCCGTCCCGGAAATCTGTCTACTGTTTGACCAGCTCGACCCTCCGGTTCTTGGCCCGCCCGTCTTCGTTGTCGTTCGAGGCCACCGGGGAGAACATCGCGGAGCCGTAGGCCCTGAGACGGGCGGCGGCGATCCCATGGTCCCGGACGAGCGACTGGAGGACGGCCTCGGCGCGGTCCTGGGACAGCTTGATATTCGTGTCCATTCCACCCTGATTGTCGGTGTGGCCCACGACATACAGATTGAGCCCCGGGCTGCCGGTCAGGAGCTTGGCGATCTCGCCGATGGCCTGGGCCGACTCGGGCTTGATGACGGACTTGCCGGTGTCGAAATAGATCCCGTAGACCGCCACGTGGCCTGTCGTCGCGAGGTCGTTGGCCAGGAATTCGGCGTTAGCGACGATGTCCTGGGCCATGCCCTCTTTCTGGACGATCGTCAGAAAATATTTGCCGGTGAATTCGGCCAGCACCTCGGCCCAGATCTCCTTGCCGTCCTTGGTCAGCTTGAGAGTGGACCGGTTATTGTCGCTGAAGACGACCGTCCCGCCCTGCTTCTGGACGGCGTTCTGGAAGTTACGCTGGATCTGCAGCATGCTCGGCTTTTGAGCCATGGTAGCTTGCGGGTAATAGCTGATCTTCCACAACTGGCCTTCGACGTGCTCCGTCTTCTTCTCGCCGACCATAAAATCATAAGCGTCGAATGGGCTCTGCTTGCAGCTGTGGATCCAATACTCCGGCATCCTCGTAAAAGCCGGGTGGTCCTTGCAGTTCCCCTCGTCCTTCTGCTGGGCGATGGCGCCGGCCGCCAATACAAAGAACAGGGCGCAAATCAGCACGAACGTTTTCTTGATCATTGGTCTTCTCCTTTGAGGACCGTCAACCGGGACATAGCATAGGGTCAGGCCCGGATGATGTCAAATCTCGCCAGGTCCGAGGATCCAGTCCGGCTGCGGCGGACGCTTTTTATCGCTGGGAAAAAGAGATCACGATCTAAACGTCCTCGGCTGAACTCCGGAGCGCGGCCTACTTCTTTTTCAGCAGCTCCTTGACCGCGGCCTCGATCTGCATGTCGCGGCCGGCCGACATGACGTCCGGGTCGTTTTTGACCAGGATGTCCGGCTCGAGCTGGTTGTTCTCGCAAAGCTTGCCGTCCGGCGTCCGCCAGCCGCCCTGCGGGATGCCGAAGCGAAGGGTCGGATCGATCTGCGACTCCCACCAGACGAACGTTCCCGTGCCAGGAACCGGCATGCCCAGCGTTTGGCCGAGGCCGCGGACCTTGTATTCGACGGGGAAGAGATGGGCGTCAGAGTAGTTGCACTCGCCCATCAGGACGATGGACGGCTTGATCCATTTATTATAGGGCTCGACCCCGACGACCTGGCCGCGGGGCACGATGTCGAAGACCTTTTTGCCGCTCAGGAAATCGGCCAGAGTATCATGGAGGTTGCCGCCGCCGTTGAAGCGGGTGTCGACGATCAGGGCGTCCTTGTCCGGGCAGAGGCCGAGGACCTCCTCGATGACCGTCCGGTAGCTCGAGTCGCTCATGCTCTGGACGTGGACATAGCCGAGGCGCCCGCCGGACAGGCGGTCGACCTCGGCCCGGCGATTGCGGACCCAGCGCCGATAAAGGAGCCCGCCCTCTTCGCCGAGCGAGACCGGCTTGACCGCCTCGTCCCAGCGATGGCCTGAGGCCGGATCGAGAACGGACAGGAGGACGAGCTGGCCGGCCTTGCGGTTCAAGAGCTTGTAGTGGTCGACCGTCTTGTCGAGGGCCTGGCCGTCGATCTTTTCGATGACGTGGCCGGCCCGGATCTTGAGCTCGGCCTTGTCCAGGGGGCCGCCGGAGATGACCTCGGCCACTTTGAGGCCAGGGCCGGCGAAATCGTAATCCGTGAAGAAACCGAGGGAAGCCGTGGCGTCCGCCGTCGGGTTGCGCTGCGGGGAATAGTAGCAGCCCGTATGCGAGACGTTCATCTCCCCCAGGAGCTCGCTGACCATCTCGGCGTAATCGTAGTTTGTGGCGATGTAGGGCAGGAACTTCCGGTAGATGCCGAAGTACGAATCCCAATCGGCCCCGTAGAGATCGGCGACGAGCATCTTCTGCTTCATCTGCCGCCACATGTGATCGTACATGTAGGCCTTCTCGGCGGTCTGGTCGAGGACCATCTCGCCGCCGACGGCCACGGGCTCGGACTTGCCGCTCTCGGGATCGATCTTCATGACCCGCCCGTCGACGCCGACGAACAGCGCCTTCCCGTCCGCGGACAGCTCCATTCCCGCCTGGTTCGCGCCGAGCTTGGAGAAGAGCTTGGTGTCGCGCGTCCGGGTCTCGGTCATCCAGAGGTCGTAGCCCTTCTCGAAGCGGGCCAGGTAAAAAAGCTTTTCGCCGTTTTTGGTCAGGGCCATATCGGCGATGTCCGCGGAGGCGATGGTCAGGCGGATCTTGCGCCGGTCGATGCCATCGAGCTCGAAGACGAGGTCCTTCTTCGGCTCCTCCGGCTTGACCGCCACGTCTTTGGCCTTGGGCTTTTCTTTGTCGGCCTTGTCCTTGTCCTCCTTGGTCTTGTCCTCCTGCTCTTTGAGGAGGGCGAACTCCTCCTTGGACAGGCGAAAACGATCATACGCGGCCCTGGTGAAGAACATGCCGAAGACGTCGTATTCCCTGGAGGAGCCGTCGGTATTGACCGCGCCCTCCCTGGGATTGGCGTAGGTCATCATCGTCCCGTCCATGCCCCAGCGGGGCATAAAGACGCCGAAGCCGTTCTTGGTCAGGTCGACGACCTTGCCTTTGCCGTCGCTCGAGACAAGCCCGATCTGCGGAGAGAACAGGCGGACGAAGGCGAACTGGACCAGGAACCACTTGCCGTCCGGGCTCCACTTGTAGGCCTGGTCCCCGTCGGCGTAGGAATAGTTGTAATCGGCGGGCAGGATCTTGCGGATCTCCTTGGAGGCCAGGTTGACGACCTTGAGGACGACGCGGTCCTCCAGGTAGGCGACCTCCTTGCCGTCCGGCGAGAATTCCGGCTGGAATTCCTCGGCCGCGGTGGCCACGACCGGCTCTTCCTTGAGGACGGTCGAAACGAAGAAGTAGGGCTCTTCCTTGCGGAGGATCGAGGTCTTGTAGACGTTCCAGTTGTTATCGCGCTCGGCGGCATAGACGAGCGACCGGCCGTCGGGGCTGAAGCTGACGCTCCGCTCCTGGCCGGGCGTATTGGTGACGCGCTTGGTCAGGCCGCCCTCCACGCTGCCGACGAAGATCTCGCCGCGGAAAACGTAGGCCATTTCCTTTCCGTTGGGCGCGAGCCGCATC
>Ga0075524_10000157_pt1 | contig 14515 bp, 17 predicted proteins | sample NGEPerone_FD_76826 | JGI IMG/M metagenome (GOLD analysis project Ga0075524, IMG submission 76826) | Arctic peat soil microbial communities from the Barrow Environmental Observatory site, Barrow, Alaska, USA - NGEE Permafrost154B-one | ecosystem: Environmental > Terrestrial > Soil > Wetlands >...
CTGCAACTGAACATAACCAAACGTTGGCTCTGGCGAAGGCTGCCAAGAAAATCGGCGCCACAACGGTTTTAGGCGGTTACCACCCTACCGCTGTTCCTGACTTGATGCTTTCCTACCCGCAAATCGACGTGGTTGTACGCGGCGAAGGTGAACAGACCATAAAACAACTTGTGGAGCAGGGCAGTGCTGAAAACGTGTTGGGTACTTCTTACAAGAAGAACGGAAAAATAATCCACAATGAGAACAGACCGAGAATTGAGAATTTGGATAGTATTCCTTTTCCAGCTCGGAACTTAAGGCAGTATCCATACAAGAGTGCAGACCGCAAAACAGACTGCGACGTCATTATGATGTCAAGAGGCTGTAGTGGTCTTTGCAGTTTCTGCTGCGAACCAAGCATGAGTTTTGGCTGTTCCAGATATCGTTCACCAGAAAACGTTATGGACGAAATAATTGAGCTGGCAAAATTCCACGAAAACAAACCTGTAAGCGTTATGTTTGCTGATCCCAACTTTATCGGTAATCCAAAAAATGTCGAACGCCTTTGCGACCTGATAATGGAACGCGACCTTAACCTAGAATTCGGTGCTTTAGTAAGGGCAGATATGATGGCATATAATCCTCAGGTAGTGAGGAAAATGTGTCAAGCTGGCATAGTCAAGTTCGAAATGGGAATTGAAAGCCCCAACGTTAAAGATTTGAAGTCAACTAGAAAAGGCGTAGCCGTAAAATCCCATAAACTGGCTGTTAAAAATATTCGGGAAAACGGGGGCAGGGCAGGCGGTACTTTCGTTATAGGTCTCCCAGACCAGCTAGAAGATGAAATTAAAACATTCCCCGTTTATGCTAAGGAGATTGGCTTAACTGCCGCCGCTTTTGGCATAGCAACACCGTTTCCAGGAACAGAATTCTATGCAGAACTCGACAAAAAAGGCCTAATCTTTGAAACCAACTGGGACAACTTTGACGAAATGCACAATGTCTTCAAGGCTAACTATCTAACAAAAGAGACAATTGAAGAGCTGGCAACCTACTGCATGGCAAAATTCTGGAATATAGACACTTTCATCGACCACGAATTGGTCTACCAGAAAAGGACGCTGAGAAAAAAACCAATAGTTGATTTCATTCAGGAACGTACATTGAACTTAGGTTTTATGGCAAATAATGGAAACGATCTTCAAAAAGGCAACTTTGACAAGCACGTCAAGACATTTCTAGAGGCATATGTGGACCCTCGTGTTGAAGCATACACTAGAACCGTAGGAGTTCAAGAAGTGTTAGAAATTTCAAAGTTTCTCCGAATTCTTGGGCCTCAAAAGATACAGTGTACCCTGAGCCTCAATAACCTCACAGTGAGCTTTGTGTTCAAAACCACCAGCAAGGCAGTCAATTACATACAAGTAATCCAAGGAAGAGTGAACGATGCAACGATAAACTTGGATGTGGACCTGCATTGGCTAACCCAACCTTCCGTTTCGAACCTGCTAAAGACACCTGGTTACCTATTCAAGAATAATTTAAGCATCAAGAAACTATGGAGCACTTTCAGGCTTCTCGTCGCAGTAGGAACAGAAATTTTGGCGTCGAAACTACAAACATCAAGCTCCCAAAAATAATTGTTCTCAATGAAAAAGCATCCTGAGAATCTAGCAAAATACAATTTTGAGGACAATTATCGTGAGTATAAAAATCTTAAAACTTATCACCTATAGAAAACAAGTCTCTTCAGAAATAATAACATTTAAAATGGGCCTTTATCTATTTGCTAAGAAATGCCGTTTTGTGAAAAATGTGGCGCAATCGTAAAGCCAGATTCTAACTTTTGCCCAAATTGCGGAGCACCCCAAAATGCGCAGCCTCAGACACAATTTAATTACCCACCTGTGCCACCTCCGCCCAATTACAATAATTCAATCCCTCGATTAGCAGAACCATACACGTTCCAACCACCCTCCTGCCAGAGAACAACTGAGCAAATCACAGGTTTCATAATAATCAGCAAATCGAAGGGTTTAGGCGGCCAAGAATACTTCACCGGCATACTAACCACAACTCAGCTTATCTTTGCTCCGATGACTAAGGAAATGGTAAAAGAAGTTACAAACATATCAAGACAACAAGCAAAAAACAAAAACCCAACCTCCACCCAAGTTTATCCCTACCAACAAAGGTACTTCAACGTTTCCCCATCAAGCATAATGGACCAAACATCCGGCTGCAACTCTATCCAGAACTCGTCAATCCGGGAAATTAACTTAAAGTTAATCAACGTAGCAAGCGATGGATACGCTGATTTTCAGGAATACGAAATGCAAATAGTCTCCGATCAGCAAACGCTAACCTTCCACATGACCAAAAGGGACGAGTATCTTACCCGACTTAAGCAAGTCTACCAAGACAAAATGAGAATTCATTGAGTTCAAAAACAAACCCTCTGCCAATTTTGGCAAAGAATAGATTTGTTCTCGCGAATGCGGGACAGAGGATCTTAAATCCTGTACTATCGAGCAAAGTTATTTTATGAACAATACGTTCTCAAGTTTCCTAAAGTGCTCGTCTCCAGTCACTACTTCCGCTTTCTTTACTGTTGCAGTTGCGTAAACAATTGAGTCAGCCAGACACCATCCATCAATTTCTCTTTTTAGTCGAACATTTAGCTTAGCGGATTCCACGGCAATTGACTCGTCGAGAAATGCAAGCGAGCTTTTTTCCTTGATAAAGGCTTTTTGTTTTTCGGCAAGTTCTTGACTTTCGACTTTAAGGGTTTTGGCGTAAACTTCTGCCAGACAAATGGTGGGAGTTATTTTTTCTTCCGAGTTTTCAATAAGAGGTTTAACTTTCTCGCCCACTCTTGATCCCATAAAATACTCAATCCAGGCGTAGGAGTCAATGACATACTTCATAGGCAACGATCCTTGTGGTCTCTGAGGTCAGAAGTATCAGTTTTTATCATGGTTCCAAACATGCTTTCAGTTTTCCCAAAGTGCTCAATAAGGATTTTGTTGATTTCGTTAGATATATTCCGGGCGCCAGCTTTCTCTTTTAGCGTTTGGTAAACATCGTCACGCAGAATGATCGTTGTCTTTTTAGACATATACATCACCGTAAACATCTATGGCGAGCCAACATTTTAAGATTGTTACAAACGGTAGAGAAACCAAAACCTAGTACTGCCGAATGTGGGACTTGACCCCTTCAATAGCATTTTTTTTCTTCTATCAGACAACAAATATTTCAGGATCAAAGTTTAATGTTCAATGCTTGGCAAGTCTTCCACTAAAACAATTAAAATAAATGACCTGTATACATCATGTATGTGGCAAGGCCTAGGATGTCAAGACAGATTTCAGTCTCTAATGATTGTCGTAGTCTTTGATGACTAACTTTGATTCTGGTAAACAAAATATTCTTAAACCTTGAAAATAGGTGAAATATTAAATTGCTCGAATTCTAGCTGAATCTTTAGCAAACTTGAATCTTAAACACTCATTAAAATTACCATTACAGTTCTTCAATTGGTTTTCAGGCACATCAATTTTAATTGCGTCACAACAATTATTATCCGTAAGGAAACAACATTTTAACATGGTACATATTGACCGTGTCCCTCCTTAAAAGACTTAATCAATCAACGTCCCCACAACCAACCTGAACAAACCTTAATCATAGAAATTCCTGGAGACACAAGCATTAGACCAAATACAATATAAAATAAATCGTTAAAAGACCTGGCATAATCAGTGAGAGGTTAGTAAAACTGAGACTTCGAAAGTTTGGTTTTTTCAAATGGTTTTTATGTGAGACTGCCCTATTTAGGAATGGTGTTTTTGAATGGTTGAAGATTTTGAACAAGACGATTTCGACATGATTGACCCGTCAGCCAAAAGAGTTCTTGTAGTTCTTTCCCAATTTGAGAAAGGTCTCTTGGTAACGGTGGATCTTTTACACAAAAAAACAGGTTTGATGCCTGAAGCCCTAAACGATGCAGTGCGGCATCTGTCAAAATCCAAGCTCATCGACATACCTGAAGCGGAAAAAAGACATGGTCCATACGATTTTAGCACCGTCGAAATAGCTGACTTTGGAAGGCAAGTGCTAGCGAAATTCGGATAAAAATCTACCTAAGCTCTCATCTTAACTAGCAACGGTACTAACAAGAATTGGGAGCTAATGGATTTTTTCTTTTTAACTCAACAATAATGAGGCTTACTGCTGCAAGTGCTATGGTAAAGAATAATGTAATTGGCGGGATGTTGAATTCGTCAACAGCAGAAGTTGGTGTTGAAGTTGGCGTTTGTGTGGGTTGGCTTTGGTTAACTCCCTTAGTGATTACTACTCTGCGAGTGCGTGAATATAGGTGAAGCCTAAATTCCATGAATCCCAGTTATCGGTAAGCACATAACTAATTTGTTTGTCGTGGCTGTTTTGAAAGTGCTAAATTCGTCAAAGTTACCAAAAAAATTCGCGTTATTTAGGAACATTGAGTAATTTTCGCAACATTTCTTCAGACAAAAATCTTCTAACTTTCCACCCCAGAGCAGCGCTGAGATCCAAACGTTAGTGTCAAGAACTATTTTTGGTGCGTGCTTGGTCGATGCCTGATGTGTTTACTGATTGACCATATTACGGTCACGGAATGAAGTTTATTAACGCAGTTCAATCTCAGCATGGTCGAGAAGGTTTCGAAGTGGCAGTGAATTCTATAATAGGGACGTTTCTGCATGTTTTCAAAAATGATGCTACAAGCTACTATCATACGTTTTTTTCCAGAAAGGGTGCAGCGCCAATATGCATTGCACTTTGTTCAGTTATAGTAATTGTATATATTACGTCAAATGCAGGTTCACTTATCTAAACAAACCCAAGTGTGTATCTACGTTAAGTTTTAGGCTACTTTGCAGGTTTTAAGCTGTTGCTTATTAGCAGAGAAACTATTTTCCCTTTAATCTATTTTAGTTAGGACATAAAAAATGTAGAGCCAAGATAAAGTATAAAAAAATAAAAAGAAAAGTGGTGGTTAGTTTTTTCTTTTAAGAGAAGACTTGGTTTTGGCTTTTCTTTCTTTTCACAATTAGCCCAATCAACACCAAACCGATCAAGATTATGGCGCCTATCACTGGAACACTTAGACTCATCGATGATGGTGGATTTGTCATAGATGTAGGAGCGGGACTCGGGGTAGGCTTAGGTGACGCAGTTGGCGCTGGGGCCCTTGTTGCACCTGGCGGCAACGGTCCTATAAAGTCATATGGATAGATTGTAGATGTTGGAGTTGAGGTAGGAGATGGACTTGGGGACGGCGCAGCTGATGGTATCGATGTGAGAGTAAACGTTGATAAAAACTGCGATGTATAAAGAGTGATTGAAGCGCTAACAGTTGTGTTTAAGCCGGCGTTGTCTTGAATTTCACAAAAAACTGTTTTTGCTCCATCACCGCTGGTAAGTTGCCAATTCTTGCTGCTTACGTATGGTTCCCAAATAGCTTGATTCCATGTATCGTCATTGCTGAATCGGATTTGATTGACGCCTGACGTAGAATCGATGGCAGTCAAAGTTAAGGTGACCGTGTTTGAAGTTGTGGAGTTTGAACCGCCATTTATCTCTAGTGAGACTTGAGGCGCAGTTATGTCCAGTTTAATGTCCGTTAAGATCATATGCGAAAGTTCCATGCTGCCTGTTCCGTAAACGTTCCAGGTGCTCCAGTACTCGAGGATGTTGCTGGAGCCTTCTGAGGTTATGAGGGGTTGCCCATCGGTGGAGATGCTGCAGACAGACCCATAATTGATCTTGTAGTAGATTTCGTTGCCGCTGTAATCAGAGGTTAAATTCACCGTAAAGTCTGCTGAATGCCATGAATCAGTGTAATTATAGGTTACTTTTGGCAATCGAGTTAAGTTTATACAATAGGTACTGCTGCCGTCGTTTATTGCGAGAATGTGTGATCCAGCGGTGGTATTTGGCACTTGCACGTTTACGTCAAATAATCCAGTGGTATCTATGGTTGCTGTGCCCAAGTTTGTTGTACCATCCCAAAGGATAGTTGCGGTTCCAGGACTGAACCATTTGCCTGAAACATTTATTGATTGAGAATTCTCGACAAATAGCGTTGAGGAGAGGTCAGTGTTGTTGCCGTATAATCCTGCTGCAGTTGAGTTGCCTATTTGGGTTAAGCCTCGTCGCCATTCAGTGTAGGGGACTGTTGTGTTGTATGAAATGCCGTTGCTGTTGTCTTGGGCTCGAAAAACGATACTGCTAAAGAGTGGCGAATTGTCGCCTGCTGGGTTGTTCAACAATAAGTCTGGAGCATGAGTGGGGTAACTAAAGTTTTCTGATGGTATTGTTAGGTTATCTGTTATTGGGACCCATTCATTGGTTAATGGGTTTAAGTATGAAATGTTTACCGAACTGCCAGCAAAGCCTGTGCCTTCAAGTGTGATTATGCCTGAGGGAGGGCCGGATGTTGGTGAAACGTTAAAGGTTGTTGGCGCCAAGGAATAGGTTAACGTTAATTTTACATATTGATCATTGTTGGTTTGGGTTGGTGCTTGAGTTGAACTGGTGTTTCCTATGGCGAAATAGTTTATTGTTCCAGTGTCGTTGGTTCCTCCATTCTCGGATCCAGCGTCGTAAACTTCCATGAAGAACGGTTGATTGTATGGAGAGGTCATGTAATCCTTAAACTCTGTTAAGTCAAACACTATGTTGTTTTGGCAAAAAGGTAAAGCGCCTCCGAAGACAAAGTCAGTAAAGTTCTTCGTAATAATTGGTGCATTTGGGGTTCCTAAACCGAAAGTTATGTTGCAGTCACTTCTAGCATCATGAGCAATATTAAACGTTGCCTGTATCTGGGGTTGGTAACCAACCAAGTCCCCAAATAGAAAGACAGGATTGTCCAGGGTTGAAATCTCTTTCATGACGTTATAGGATATCCAGAAACATCCATCAGGGAGATTTTCCCAGCCACCTATTCCCCACGAATTAGCAATTTTAAAGGCGCCATGGCTTAGCGTGTCATTTTCCATATAAGTGAAATAATCGTCATACCCCACGATTGCAAGAGCATGATCCGCAGTTTTGTTTATGTAGTTATCTGTAGTAAACAAATCTTGATTTGATGTACCTGTCAAGTTCAACATATTATCGTATGCGTCAATACCTAAAATTGCCAGGTTGTCCGCAGCCAACCAGTTTTTCAGACTTGTTATGCCTTGGGTTGAGTTAACATACAAGTACTGGTAGCCAAATGTGCTGTTTGAACGGTATAACGGTGCTTGAGCCCATGCATTTTCTGATGGCCACCTCAGGTGATCCTGCCAGTAATAAGGCATATTTTGCCAAGAACAAATACCAACATTGCTAACTAATTGAATTGGCGCCTCAATGGTTGATCCACCATCTGTACCGTTGTTGATTAAATTGTAAATGAAGGCTGGGCTCATCACTTCGCTTTGATAATTTGCTGATATATTGCCATCATTGCTTCCCCCAATCCATCTTGCCTCCGTTAAATTCCATGAATGCTCTTTGGCCTCTTGGAAAGTTTTACAATAGTATCCGGTTGCAAAAGATGCGCATGATCCTTGTTGGCCTTGATCGCCAATAGGTGGGAACCATGGTGATGCAGTTTGATCTACTGCAGCAGGGGGGGTTTGACCGGTAATTTCGTCAACGATGTAGGCATCTTTAGAGATGTCGGTCCACTCACTAGAAGTCGGTGGACTTAGCCCGGTGCCGTGTCCATTAACGATATTGTTGTAGTTATGTCCTTCTTGATAAACTCCAGCTCCATTTTTATACTGCTGAAGCTCTGTTGCAGTCATTTTATGCTCTGTAACGCTAAAATTTCCATAATTTAATTGTATTGAAAGATTATTTGAGCCAGAGGCTGAGTCGAAACTTACTTGAGCACTTGTATAACTAGCCTGTAAACAAGAAATAATTACGGAAAAAAGTAAAACTGTAATAACCACTAATACTTCGCATTTCATTTTTTTCTGCAAAGTTATTATCACGCTCTTGCTCGATTCGGGAGATTGTCACTCCACATTTTGGGGGTGGCAACAGAGTTGTAACCCTCGATAGAGAGGAAAATTGTTTGGTACGGTGTAACTTTTTGTTCTGATTTTTCCATTAACATTATTCTTTACCTAGTTTCAAATTTTTAAGTAACTGACTTTTCTATATTAACTATTATGAATTAGCAGTAACTAAATTCGACGACAAAAATTTAATTGTCTAAACAATTAAAAAGCGTTAATTAGTACTAAGCAATAGCCTTACTCTAACTTTTTATGGCTAAAAAAACCATTGCCAATCTGTGTAATTTAATTGAAAGGAACACTTATATCGATAGATATGTCGTTGTACTATTTGATGAACGATGGAAACTGTTACAGTTTCAAAAAAATACCAAATAGTAATCCCACAAAAACTGCGTAAACAAGCAGGAATAAAGCCTGGCGACAAGATGGCCGCTATAACCAAGCATGGAATTATTCAATACGTCCCGATCTGCTCAATAAAGGATACAAAGGGCTTCATTTTAGGACTAAACACTGAAAAACTGCGAGATGAGTCTGATAGAATTGATCAGCATTGATAGCTACGGGTGGATTGAACGCTTCACCAACGGTCCGAAGGCGTCACTATATAATCAGGTAATTGAATCAAACCAACCAAAGGATATAATCACTTCAGTGGTTGTTCTCTACGAAGTTTACAGAAAAGTTAAGCAGCTAAAAAGCGAGGAAGAAGCGCTATTAGCTGTTGCTGCATTGAGCCAGACAACTGTTGTTGATGTTGACCAAACAATTTCAGTTGAGGCTGCTGACTATAGTCTTGAGTTTGGTCTGCACTTTTCGGACGCGCTTGTTTACGCTACTGCACGCCATTGGAAAGCTAAACTATATACTAGTGACAATGATTTGCAGGCGTTAAAATCCGTATGTTTTGTATAAGCTTTCCAAGTTCCGTTGTTAAATCAGGCAAATCTCATCCGACATAACTGAAGAAGAAACAAAAGCCAAGGATTTACTCATAGCAGACTTACGCAAAGAATGGCTACATTTTAAGTACTCTATACACATCTTGTATCTGGATGAATCTGGCGAGCCTCACAATAAGTAAGACCAAACATATTTTGTTATTATTGGTGTTTTGGTGATATTATCGATAAAATCAAGCAAGCATTAATTGTTGGGCTTTTTAATCTTAAAGAACTTAAATAATCCAATCTAAGGGGAAAAGGATGGATATCAAAGAAGTGACTAAAGATCACGCAGAAATGACTAAAGAAGAGGTTTTCAAAGACTACGGCAACGTTCTTCGCGGTGTCAAAGATAGGTCAAAAATCAAAACGCGAAGACCTCCTAAGAAACTAAAACAGTGTGCTAAATGCGGCAGAGTAGGCGACGAAATGACTAAACATTCGCTTACAGGTGAACATAAGCCACCTTTCATATGGCTGTGTAGGCAACCCTGCCACGACGAAATGCACAAGTTCGGTATAAAAATGACACAAGAAGAGAAAGAAGCGCTAAAAAGACAGCCACCATGTAGCATACAATTCCCCACAGATAGCAACATTGTCAATCCTTACACAAAACTGATTGCGCCTGAGTCGCTATATGGGGAAAAATTTAAGCAGTCTTTCAAGCGGATTAACTCTGAAAATAAAGAAACATAATATAAAACAAAAGAAAAACAAGTAAATCAACAAACACAACTAAAAACCAACAGCCAATCAATATAACAAAGACAAACACAAAAAAAAGCCACCAAAGAAAAAAATGCCACACTACGTTTGTAATACACGTGAAAATGCTTTTATCTTATTCATTCTCAATAAAAAGTAAAAAGGCGAAATAATGATACCTAAACCAACAAACCCAATACCCAAAACAGCATCTATACTCAAAACTTCTCCCGCCATTCGGACCGCACGATTAGCCATATTTTCAGCTCTCAGTGTAGTTGGCTCACTTATTAAAATCCCCAGTCCAGTTGGAAGCCTTGCCTTTGACTCATTTCCAGGTTTCTTTGTTGCCTTACTTTTTGGACCAGCCGAAGGCGCCCTTGTAAGCGGATTAGGACACTTGGCGACAGCTGCAACAAGTGGTTTTCCTTTGGGCATTCTGCATATTCCAATCGCCATCGGCATGGCTTTGGCAGCGGCGGCAATTGGCTTATTAAACAAAATGCACAAGTCGTTGGGAGTTATACCTGCACTTGTTGCAGGTGTTGCAATTAACACTGCTTTAGTTTTTCCTCTCGTGCCTTGGTTAGCTGAGGACATAAACGTAGGCTGGTTATTTGCATTCGGCTACGCACCGTTTCTAGTGGTTGCAGCAACGTTAAACGCTGTTGTCGCAGGCATCATCTATCTTGCTGTTAGAAGGAAACTGAAGACTTGACTAAAAACCCCATCCTATCCCTTTCTCAAATAAAAACTAACAGGGATGTCCTACTTTTTCAGTTAGCACACGATGAAATCCTTGTTATCGGTTGCGACTCCGCTGGTGGAATAGGACCAAATCCTCTGGACAAAATCAAGGTTAGTGGTTTCATTCTCGGAAAATTTACAGCTAGAACAGCTCTCATGGAAGTCCTTGCTGTCAACGCTATGCCAGTCTGTATTGTGGATGCTCTGGGTGTGGCGCCTAAACCGATTGGTGCAGCTATCCTGCGTGGAATTAGATCTGAAGCCAAAAGAGCTGGCTTGGATCCTAAACTTGCGGTGACAGGCAGCACAGAAAAAAACATAATTGTAGAGCAGACAGGTATCGGTGTCACTGTTATTGGAACTTGCAGTAGGGTGAAACTTAAAATTGGAACCTCTCTTCCAGGTGACGTTGTTGTGGCTGTGGGTATCCCCTCAGTTGGGAACGAAGTTCTTCCAGCCGAGAAGGCAGGACACATAGTAAACTCCAAGGATATCCTGACAATCAGAGAATTAACCTATGTTCATGAGGTTATTCCAGTGGGATCAACGGGGATAGCGCATGAGCTTAAAAAGTTCGCTGAAGGTTCTAAGTTGAATTATACCATTGCTAACCAGAAGGAAGTGGACGTATACAAGTCTGCAGGTCCGGCAACAGTAGCTTTAGCGAGCCTTCCTGAAAGCAATGTTGCAAATCTAATGCGCCAAATGAATAAGCCAGTTAGCGTAATTGGCCATTTGCACTAGCAAACTTCCAAGAGTTGTAGCTTTAATGCAACAAATTTGTTATTCATCTGTAACCCCAGAAACTAGTTCAATTTCAGTTTAAAATCGTTTCTAACAGATTTTATGTTTATGAAGTGTTGGTCAAGTGTGCTTAGTGTCAGGTCTCTTCTGATACATATTGTGGCGATTAGTATGTCAATTGTTGGCAGGGGCTTGCCTTTTTGGAGCAGAGCAACAGAAATTTTTAAGCTTTCATTGTAATCATCAATTGTCGGATAAATTACATCTAAATCCTTGAGTTCTAAGGCTTTTGGAAATTCAATTATGTTGAATATAGTTGTTAAGCCTTTGAGGCTGGTTTTACTAGTTTTTAGGTAGTTTATGAGCTGGTTTGTGTCGTAGACAATCTCTTCCATTCCAGGTCCCTACTTTTTTCGTATTGTTCAGTTGCTTTCTCGAGGGTTATATTGGATAATTCTAGATTGGAGTCTTTGAGCATGGCTACTAGTATGCTTGAAGGTACAACTCCTCCTTTGACTATTTCCATTTTGTTGATGTAGTCTGCTATTGATTTTCGTACAACTTCGCTCCATTTTATTTCTGAATGTTTCTTCATCTTTTCGCATAGCTCTGAAGGAATTGAGATAGTCATGTTTGTCATGGCAAATATTTAAGTAAAAATGCATATTTAAGTATTATTACTTAAGTATCATCACTATAAAAATACGAAAATGCCTTCCCAAAGCAATACCATCAATCAGAAGAAATACCAAAACCCAAAGAACTTAATTTCGTTAATCCGCGCTAACTTTGATCTCTTGGACATTCATGCTTTTTTGATTCGCAAGTTTGAGAACATTAACTTTTTGGAAAGCCAAAAATAGCAATTATTTAATACAATATCTGATTTATTGTGAGAGAAAAGAAAGCAAAGACTTCATTCCTATTTCTGACAATTACTGCGGTTTTTATCATTTGGTTGGGCTTTTTAAAAGTATACACACATTATAACTCGATTTACAGGTTAGACTCTTTAGACTATATTATTGCTATCGGCGCAATCGTGGGCGGTCTTTTGGTGTTGATGTCAAAAAAATCAATTGCGATTTCTTTGGTGTGCATCTTTTTTCTTATCTTCGAGGTAAATAAGGCAATAATAGACTTTCGTGACTTAAGTGATGTTCTCTTATGTGTTATTGCAATTTTCTGTTTAACAATCCCGATTATCAAATATTTCTTCAGTGAAAAGTCTTGATTTCTGATTTCTCAACCTGACCTTGTAAGACTTTAGACGCTACAATAAGGGCAGATAACTTTTTTTTATCAAGTTTTCATCTACTTGAAGGTTTTTGTTTATTGATTTAAAGAAAAAGGGGTTTGCGGGTGACACTCTCCACAGGAAGGAGGCTTCAATTCAATTCCCTGCCTAAAACACCCGAGAATTGGAGTTCCACCTCATTTAAAATCCTATTTTGGTGTTCGTTCTCCACAGCGGTAAAGAACGTATATGCCCAAAACCATGACTAAACCTGCTACCACTTGAATTATAGTAAACGGTTCACTCAACACTACAAAAGCAAGAACGGCGCCAAAAAGAGAGGACAAAGAAAAAATTACTCCCGTTCTCATTGAACCTATTTTTCTTAGGGCAAAGAGGAAAAACAATATCGAAAATGCTATGCTGAATGCTCCAACGAAAAGAATGTAAGGAATAAAACTTAGGGGTATACTGAAACTAAATCCGAGAAGAAAGGACAATACAAGCAACGCTAAACCGCCTATGAGGCATTTTAGTCCAGTTACCATTATGATGTCTCTTTTTTTGCTTAGGTGTTTGCTCAAGTTGTTGTCTATTCCCCAGAAAAAACAAGCGCCTATAATCAACAAATTTCCTATGATATTCTGAGTAATGGTGAGGTTCTGGAATGCTCCGTTTGTAGTTACGAAAATCACTCCGAATAGTAGAAGGAGTATTCCCCAGTACTCTTTTTTGTTGCATCGTTCATTTAAGAAAATGAAGGCTATAGCGACGGTAAATAGAGCTTCAGCATTTAGAAGTAAAGATGCATTAATTGCTGTTGTTTGATTGAGACCGTTTAGGAGAAGTAGAGGCGCGATTATTGAACCACAGAAAATGACGAGTGCGAGTGTTTTGTAGTCTCTTTTGTTAATTTTTTCTTCTGTTTCTGACGTGTCAAGTTTATTGAGGATTTTAGGACATAATGGCATTGCGTGAATGGCAAACAGGAAAACGCCCGCGACAAGATAAATCATTCCAGCTATAACTGTTGGGTTTACGTTTTCTAAAACAATTTTGTTTAGAGTTGCACTTACCCCAAACAGAATCGCTGAAACGACAGCTGCAACGTAACCCCAATGATGAGACATTGCTGAACCTAAATCTGAATGATGGCTTTTAGTTTTTAGGTCACCAAATTTAAACTTCAACCATTAACCACATTAACTAACAATTAAGGAGCGTTTCAAAACTGTTTCACATCTGTTTCAGGCAATTATTAAACCACTTTAAGACGTTCATCTTGGTAGGTGAACTATGTGGAAAGAAATTATGAAAGAAAGTTCCCAACAACAATCATCGCCATCATAGCGGTAGTGGTCGCGGTTGTAGTCATTTTCATGGCAGTTTTAGCTTACTTTGGTTCAAGAAACTCCTACGGGTACAGTGGATATTACGGTGGAATGATGGGGGGCTTCGGAGGTTATGGTATGCTGTTTATGATTCCTATAGGATTAATCGTGCTGTTAATCATAGGCTATGCAATATGGCGTGGATATGGCTGGGGCGGAGGCTGTTGTGGAAGCGGTCATAACAGTCACTAATACTCGTATGGAGACAGGGAAAACGCTATGGAAATCCTACGACAACGCTATGCTAAAGGCGAAATCAGCAGAGAACAATACGAACAGATGAAAAAAGACTAGTAAGCTAAGACACAAATAACTACCCAAAAGTGACCAGTTTATTTGACCACTCAACTATCTCAAGCATATCCTTCATGGTTGCAATTGGGCAGAAATTACTCTCTTCTTTTTGTCTATTTTTCATGCAAGTTCCACAAGCGAGAAGTTCTCCTTTGTTTTCAATGAAAAATTGTAGCTGTTCTTTTACGTTGAATCTTTCGCTTTTGATGTCTTCAGCTTCAACTCCTTTGTTCACTAAAAAAACTCTAACCTCGTGGTGCTCTTTTAAGGCAACGTTCCCAAATCGGAATGCATTCCAGACTTCTTCCGGGTCGTTTGTGCTCAACAATATCCCAATCTTCATAAAAACAAACATCCTGCCAATAATTCAGTAGAATTGATCCTATTTTGTTTTTCTTCTGTTAG
>Ga0075524_10000160_pt1 | contig 14456 bp, 17 predicted proteins | sample NGEPerone_FD_76826 | JGI IMG/M metagenome (GOLD analysis project Ga0075524, IMG submission 76826) | Arctic peat soil microbial communities from the Barrow Environmental Observatory site, Barrow, Alaska, USA - NGEE Permafrost154B-one | ecosystem: Environmental > Terrestrial > Soil > Wetlands >...
CTTCATCCCGCCCTATTGCCCGCATCTGAACCCGATCGAGCGGCTATGGGGCGTGATGCACAAGCATGTCACGCACAATAAATCCTACGCGACTTGCGCCCAATTCGCCGATGCGACGCTTGGGTTCCTGCGTGAAAAAGTCCCCAGGAACTGGCTGCGATTCCGCGATTCGGTCACCGACAACTTTCGCGTCATCAATCCAAAGGATTTTCGGGTTGTGACGTGAACCGGGTATACAATAGAAATACCTTCGCACCTGCGAGTCGTGGATTTTTTATTGCCCAAATGCCCAGTTAACTTCTGGTCGATTCAGCAATCAACCCGAGTTTCTCCGCAATCGACACGAGCTCGGCAAGCGATTTGACCCTAAATTTCTGCATAACGCTATGGCGATGTGCCTTGATGGTTCTCTCCGCAGCTCCGAGCTCGTGTGCAATCTGCTTGTTGAGCTTCCCTCGAACAACTAGACTAAAGACTTCGCGTTCACGTGGCGTCAGGGTAGAAAACAGTTCACGAAACGCGCCTAACCGTACGTAGCGTTCGTGGGTTTCGTCATAACGATTCAAAGCTCGCTCAATTGCTTCCAATAACAATTTTTTTGGCGCCGGCTTAGACAAGAAATCATCAGCCCCGGCTTTGATGGTACGGACGCTTGTCGGGATATCGCCGTGTCCTGATAAGAATATAATCGGCAACTCGAAACTCATTTTTCCCAGCATCTCCTGCAATTGCAGGCCATTTAAACCGGGCATTTGAACATCGAGCAAAATGCAGCCTCGGACAGGCGCCGGCAAGTTTTCCAATAGTTGCCCGGCTGACTCATAAAGACTGACTTGATAACCCGCCGCCCGCAAGACACGGCCGACAGCGGTCCGGACAGATTCATCATCATCGACAATATGGATGACAGGTACAGCCGTACTCATTTGTAGCGACCTTTGGATTTCGACACGACATATTGAGACATTTTTCGTTGCTGTCTCCCCAGCATTGTCGCTAATCCCCGCCGGCATAGCCGTCCATTATTTCACGTCTAGCCGCGCAATAGCGTAAATCCAAATGATCCGCAGCGGCTGAAGTATCGATGCACCAGATTTCCATCAATCGCTCTCTCGTTTAACGAAGCTCATCATACCGAAAGCGCGGCTTGTGCCGATTCCGTTTCTATCAAGCTCAATGTAAAACAGAACATAGCTCCACTCGCGGCTCTGTTCTCGGCCCAAATCGTTCCGCCGTAGGTGCCGATAATGGTACGGGCAATTGATAATCCAAGTCCGGTTCCCTGCTGCTTTGTCGTAACAAATGGCTCGAAAATAGTTTTCAACTTGTCTTCCGGAATGCCCATACCGGTATCTTCTATCGCTATCACCGCTTCCCTATCTCGGCGAATTACTTGCAGTTTAAGTTTGCGATTGCCCGCGGAAACATTTTGCATGGCATCAATTGCGTTCATCGCCAGATTCAATAGCACTTGTTGAATATGCACGCTGTCGGCACGGACTCGAAGATCGGCGGGGATCGGTGCTATTTCTAAGATTACACCTTGTTCTGCTGCCCAAGGTTTAAAAAGTTTGACTGTGTCGCTCACGAGCTCAGTTAAATCAATGTCTTCCTTTGTGAGTTCATCGCGTTTCAGCAGCTTGCGCATGTGTTTGATAATATCGACGGCGCGATGATCGTCCCTGCGGATATCTACGAGAATCTCTTTTAGTAGATCCAGGTCGGGCGGATTCGCCGTTAACAACATTTCAGCGGCTTCCGCGTTGTTAAGGATCGCGCTGAGTGGCTGATTTAATTCATGCGCGATCGATGCCGACATCGCGCTCGCGGTCATAACGCGGTCCATTTGTGTCACTTGTAATAGATTCTGATGCGCCACACGCTCGGCTAATTGGCGGCGGCGGTGCTCATAGAAGAGCAACAAGATCACGAGGGCTTGAATTGGGATCACGAGAGCGATCGCCACTATTTGCCAGCGGTAGAGATCCCAAATATTGAGTTCTCGGAAACGAACTTCAGTTCCGCTCGGAAGCGCAAGTTCACTAACGTCCCACCGCTTTAGCTGTCGCGCATCAAATATCGGTTTGGTAAAAGATCCAGATGCGATTGGAATACTAGCCGCGGCCTCGCCGTTTAAAATTCGCGAGATCCGACGCCCGACGTCACGGCCAAGGTCTTCAGAAGACAGGACGATGCCGCCAGTTGCACCCTTTCCAATGAGCGTTTCTGAATCGACAACTATTGGGCGATCGGCCACCTCGGCTAGAACCTTGAGCACCTCGCCAGGGTTATGACTACGTCCCGTTTCATCGCTGTAGATAGGAGTGTAAGCGATTGCCGCATCACTAGGCAGAGCCGCGACCCGCCTTTGTACTTCTTCAATCGGAAGGCCCGTAAGGTCAATCACGTCCAGGTTTTTGGGCGATTGCTGTACTTCAATTCGGTATTGACGGCGTAATGGCTGGTGATCTAGTCGGTCACCAACCAATGCAATCCGGGCAAGGTTCGGCACAAGGTACTGCGCGGACTTTGCCAAATCCTGGAAACGTCGCGACGCAATTGCGCCAGTGGCGTTTGGAGGAATCGTGTCCGTTGTGTCATAAAATGTTACAAAGACAATCGGCGCTGATGGCCACATTTCTGCGCGAACGCTCGACATGAACTTGAGCGCTTTCGAACCGAACGCAACGATCATGCCGATCGGCTTATCTTTATATTTATTCGTGAAAAACGCGTGAAGTGTCGCCTCGTAGGCCGGACCGTTGAAGTGCCCAAAATCCAATGATTCTGGGTATAAAATAAAGGGTTTTTTGGATTCGGCATCGAGTGTCGAGTGAACTTGCTCTCTGAAGTGATGGATGAATGGAGAATTCGAGTCGGACTCATCGACAATCAGAATCGCATCCGGCGGCTCCTCTGCATATGAGCAGGTCGACGCAGCCAGACTTGCGGCTACAAAAAATGCGCTGAAAAGCCGCCTACCGAAGTTCATTGCCCAATGATTTGGCTGACAGTAGAAATTACAATCCCTTTCAGCCGCTATCACCCCAATACACAGTGACTGCTAAAACGCTAGCCTCGCTCACCGCCAATGTATTGATTAAAATCAAATTGGCGGCCTCAGACGTGCACCAAAGAGCCGAAATAGGGACGCCACCAAGTACCGCAGCGGCGGGGTCGAACTGAGAATTGGGGGACGATAGTAGCCAGGGAAACCAAGTACCTCGAGCATCTTCGGCGTCTCGAGCAGGCGATCGAGCGGTTCGACAGTGCTCAATTAGCAAAGGCAACGAGGCAGGGCTCTGGCTCAGGGATGGGGCCTCTCGTGCCTAGTGGCAGGTCAGGAGTTCATGCAACTGAGCGCTTTGCGACTGCGCAGGATGATGTGGCGCGAGGTGTCAAGCACGATCGCCCCGGAGCTCTCGAGTTGAGTCACCACACGCGATACCGTTTCGATGGTGAGCCCGAGATAATCGGCGATGTTCCGTCGTGACATCGGTAAATCAATTTCGTTGGCGCCGGGCGTTCGCGCCGCCATTTCCAATAAGAAACAGACGACCCGTTCTTGCGCGGTCTTAACCAGCAGAATCAAATGTTCCTGCGCGCGCTGCAACTCCTTGGCAGATATCATCCAGAGCTGACGGGCAACTGAACTGTCGCGCTCAGCTAGCGCGATTATCGCGCTGCGCCTCATCATTAGTAATTTGGAATTGATTGTTGCTTCGGCCGATAAAGAGTGCTCGCCGCCAAGCTCGAAGCCAAAAATATCACCGGCTAGATAGAACGATTCAACCTGATTACGGCCATCCGTTAGTACCCTGTAGGTGCACACGGCGCCACTGACGACTTTGTATACGTAGTCAGTTGGCTCGCCCTCGCCATAAATCTCGGCTCCGCGACCAAATTGCATCGGCGCACCCATCTTTTCGATCGGACCGTCGAGCCCAACCGGTTTCACCTTGACTGGTTGCACGACGCGAGCGGCAGGCTGCTGAGAAACATTTCGCCTAATCGTCTCGGTAAACATGGTCATCGCTCCAAGAGGACTAATGGTTATACGATTGGGTCGATTGCGCTTTAGGCGCGACTTTCCAAGCAAGTTGCTGAAGAGCCAGCTGTTCTTCAGCCAAGCGGCCTTCAACAAAGCGGCGTTCTTCGGCGGTCAGATACGTTGCTAGAATTTTTCGGTATCTCTCAATGTTCGCTCGGTGAGCAAATTGCTTCACAGTCTCCATCCGCAACGTCATCGAACACCCTCCTTCCACGCCTATTAATTTTATGATTATTGATGGGACTCGACGCTAAGTGGATATTGTACTTAGGTGCATAGGGCCTATCGGCAATGCCGCAGTGCACAGCCAACGCCCGCTTCGGGTCATTAGCGAAAAACGAGCTTTGTCCGCTCTACCCCCAATAGCGACCGTTCGGCGGCTGAGTTCGTTTTTCGGCTAAGTGCCATTAATCGCCAACGGGTCTAAACGGCGCGCTCCCACGCCGCCTTGAAATTCGCCATCGCTTGCTCGCGGCTCGCCGCATAGCCGCGATCGTGCGCCCGACTCGACCCTGCCACGAAGGCACGAACGGCAATTCAAATATCGACAAGCTTGCCTATTGTCCTTAGGGGCAATTTCCCATCCTTTAGTCGAATGCTAGGTACCGTCAGTACCCCGGTATTTTTTGTATGCCATCAGCTGCACGGAGACATTATGCGGCGACTAGATGTTTAAGCGCGTCGTCGCAGTAATTGACGACGATCTCAGTGTGCGGGCGTCACTTGCGCGTCTATTGCGCGCAAAGGGGTATGACTGTGAAACCTTCGGGTCAGCGGAGGAATTCTTAAATGGCTTTACAGCTAGTAGCGTAAATTGCGTGCTTATTGATATTCACTTGGGCAGCGGTATGTCAGGGATAGAACTGTGCAGACAACTGACGGAGTCGGGCCGTTCCATCAACGTCATTTTGATGACTGGGGTTGATATAAAGCAAAATGAAATAAAAGCGATTGAAGCGGGCTGTGATGCGTATTTGCACAAGCCGTTCTCCCAGCACTCGTTGATTAACGCAATTGAGAGGCGGGCTGCTTAGCGACCGAATTTTTCGTACCCCGCCTTGAAATCCGCCATCGCTTCCTCGCTTGCCCCAAAGGGCAATTGCTTTCTCGAGCGATTGATTTCTCATGGCGTGTCTTCAACACGGAGAAATTTGTCATGGCTGACAATGTAACCAAGATTCCTGTGAAAATTCAGGAAAAGGCTGCCAGCGTGCCGTCCACGACCCAAGCGTGGGCACCCTTTTTGAGCCTCCGCCGGGAAATGGATCGTCTGTTCAACGATTTTGGTCGAGGCTTCGGGCAGTTCCCCACCCGCAGCCCGGTATTCGATGTCGAGCCGTTTTGGGGTCGTGAAATGACATGGGAAGCTACCCCGGCAGTCGACATCGCCGAAAGCGAGAGGGCCTTTGAGCTCACGGCCGAATTGCCCGGGATGGATGAGAAGAACATCGAAGTGAAGGTCGCCAATGGCAATCTAATCATCAAGGGTGAGAAGCAGGAAGAAAAAGAGGAGAAGAAGAAGGATTATTATATGCGTGAGCGCAACTTTGGCGCCTTCGAGCGCCGCTTCGAGATGCCAGAAGGCGTCGATGCGGATAAAATCGAAGCGAGCTTCAAGAAAGGCGTACTCACGCTGACGCTTCCCAAGAAGCTTGAGGCGCAAAAGCCCGCGAAGAAGATCGAGGTCAAGGCTGCTTGAGCCCGTCTGACTCACGCATTTCGAGGCATCCGGGTTGCGCTTCAAAAAGCAACCCGGATGTAAATTTCCAAGAACTGCGAACGGAAAGGGTTAGATATGGATCTCAAGGAAGCAATCTACACACGACGCGCGGTGCGAGAATTCACCGCAGAGCCGGTCCCTGATGAAACACTGCGTCAATTGATCGACGCAGCGGTTCAAGCGCCGAGCGCGGTCAATCAACAACCGTGGTCCTTCTGCGTAGTACGAGACAAGTTATTGCTTGCTCGAATATCGGGCGAAGCGAAAGCATATATGCTCAGAACCTCGCCTATGGCGCTATCGCATCATTTCCAAGGCATTCTGAGCGATCCGAAATTCGATATTTTCTATCATGCGCCTGCACTCATCGTTATTTCCGCCGTGGCGGAGAGCCCGTGGGCAATTGAAAACTGTTCTCTGGCGGCGGAAAACTTGATGCTGGCGGCCCATGCCGCCGGATTGGGAACCTGCTGGATCGGGTTTGCCCAGACTTGGCTTGGAACTCCCGAGGGAAAGGCGGCTTTGAGCCTTCCGGCTAAGTATGCACCGGTTGCTCCCATAATCGTGGGGCATCCGAAATCTGCAACACCGCCGGTTCCCAGAAAAGAGCCGGAAATACACTGGATCGGTCCGTAAGCCATCGTTGCGGCGGTCTCTCCAGGAGCTTTTGATACTGTTCCTTCGACTTGTACGCGGGCTTCACGGTCGTCGGCCATTTTTTTAGGTTGACCTCGTCTCCCTCCCGCACGCGAAACTCCTTTGAACTGATTTTCATTTCGATCCTTACGACGTGGTTGCTACCGTGATCCACCCAGCGCCTCGAATCCTGAGATCACGTCGAAAAGTTCTTCGTCGATGCCACTCTGGCGCAACTGGTGGAAGGTGCGGTGAAGCTGTTCCAGCAGGTCGTTGATGTTCTTATCGGCGCGTTCCATTGCCGCCAGGCGGCTCGCGTTCTCGCTGGCCAGGGATTCGGCGCACGCCCGGAAGAGCGAGATGAAAAGATATTCGCGGATAAGTGCGCGCAGAGTCGCGATGCCGCTGCCCATGACCTCGGGCAAGTTGGTGGTCGGCCAGTAGATTTTGGTCAGACCTTGTCGCCATTGCGCATCGAGCGGCAACAGCCGCTGGCTAACTGGTTCGTAGAGCGCCCCAGACAGCGGTCGGTTATGGAACACCCATAGTGGCGCATTCTCGCTTTTGCCCCGATGCGCTTCGCTTTCAATTTGAATCTGCCCGACGAGCGGGGCGATGGCGTGGACGGAGTTCGGAACCGTGAAGAGTCCGACCAGCGGCAGGCCCGCATCCGCCAGACGCGCATGAACACGCTCGCCGACCGCCCAGATGTGACATTTTCCGGGCAGAGCCGCGAGGGTCTTGATAGCATAATCGGCCACAACGTCGTTAAACTGCCCCACCAATCCCTGATCGGAGCCGAAAACGATTGCGCTTATCGCATCCGCATGGGTTGGTGCTTTCCGTTCCATCAAGGTAGCTACCGGCTCGTTTTCCCGAAAGCACGCACCCAACCCCAGTTCCACGGTCCGATAATAATCGGCCAACGCGCGCACCGATTTCTCATATTGTCCGATGCTCGATGCGGCCAAGGCTTTCATCGTGCGGACAACGGATTGGAGATCGCCGGCACTGCTGATCTTTCGGCGCAAGCTCTCCGTGGTGTCGCTCATGACTTATCCTTGGCTTCCGCCGTGAGCCCCGTTGGAACGTCCGGCTTAGACCCGCCATCAGGCTCTGCCTTGGCTTTGGATTGCAATGCCGACTTGGACTCGGGTTTGGGCTTGGCCTTAGACGCGGGTTCAGGCTTTGGCCCGGCTGTGGCTTCCGGCTTCGGGGTGGCTTCGGCTTCCGGCTTGGGTTGGAAAGGAGTGAGCGCCTGGCGGGCGATTTCGATGATCGTATTACGATCCTCATCGCTCAACTTATCGGCACTTTCGAATCGCGCGCACACTTCCGCCGGGATGTTCGCCGCCGCCTTTTGGACGGCGTGTTCGGCGTCCGGCATCTGGTCCAGCGCCACGCGGTCAAAGAGTTCCGCGGTTAACGCCAGCAACACTGCGATTTGTGCGGGCACTGACACCGGCGCGCACTCCGCCTGCTTGAGGCAGGCGCGGATGCGCCGTCCGTGCTCGATGATCTTGCGGGTGTTTTCATCGAGCCGGGCGCCGAACCGGGCAAAGCTCTCAAGTTCCTCGAACTGCGCGTAAGCGAGTTTAAGGTCGCCCGCCACGGCACGATAGGCCGCGCGTTGCGCTTTGCCGCCAACGCGCGAAACGGATTTGCCGACATCGACGGCAGGCAGCACGCCCAATTCGAACAGTGACGGAGAAAGATAGATCTGCCCATCCGTGATGGAAATCAGGTTGGTCGGAATGTAGGCGGAAATGTTCTGAGCTTCGGTTTCGATTATGGGCAGCGCCGTTAGCGAGCCGCCGCCGAGTTCCTTGCGCAAGTGCGTCGCGCGTTCGAGCAGCCGCGCGTGAATGTAAAAGATGTCGCCGGGAAAAGCTTCGCGGCCGGGTGGGCGGCGCAGCAGCAAAGACAGCTCGCGATAGGCGCGCGCGTGATGCGTGAGGTCGTCATAAACGACCAGCACGTCGCGGCCTTTCTGCATGAAATGCTCCGCGATGCTGGTCGCGGCGTAGGGGGCGATGAAGGCGAGACCCGGAGGGTCGTTGCCCTCGGTCACGACGAGGACGGTGTAATCCATCGCAACCTTTTCCCGCAGGGTTGCCACCGCCTTCGCGACGGCGGACGCGCGCTGACCGATAGCGCAATAAACGCACACCACATTTTGGTCGCGCTGGTTGAGGATGGTGTCGATCGCAATGGCGGTCTTGCCCGTCTGGCGGTCACCGAGAATCAACTCGCGCTGGCCGCGCCCGACCGGAATGAGCGCATCGATGACCTTTAGCCCAGTCTGGAGTGGCACCGTGACGGGCGCACGATCCATAATGCGCGGTGCCGTACGTTCGATGGGCAAGCGCTCGCTGGCGGCCACCGGTCCATTGCCATCGAGTGGCCGACCAAGCGGGTCGATGACGCGCCCCAGCAATCCGTCGCCCACGACCACATCCATGACCCGGCCGGTGCGCTCGACTTCATCGCCAGCGTTCAGATGCCAGTATTCGCCGAGCAGCACGACGCCGATTTCAGCCTCGTCCACGTTGAAAGCCATGCCGAGCAAATCGCCGGGAAATTTTACCAACTCCTCAAAACCCACAGCAGGGAGCCCGGACACCTTGGCGATGCCGGTGGCGATGCTAGTGATCGTGCCCACCTCTCGCGGTGTTAGTTGCGGCGTGAATGCTTCCCGCACCTGGCCTATTCCAGCAAACGTACGGTCGAAGACACTCTGCAAGCTTTCAGGCTCGGTGATCATTGATGCTTCGTTTCGGGCTCGGGTTCTTCAGGCTTAGATGTAGTTTTGGCCTCGGTCGTCGACGCGGCTTTGGGTTGAGGCTTGGGCTTGGGCTTGGGCTTGGGCTTGGGCTTGGGCTCGGCCTTCGCTTGAGGCCTAGGCTCGGGTTTCGCTTCAGGTTTGTCCTTCTCTTTCAGAAGTTCACCGACGCCCTTTTCCAGCGACGCGAGGTAATCCGCGATGCTCCAAGCTATTTTTTTTCCATTCGTGGTGAGCTCGACCCCGCTGACCAGGTCCGGCGCGGTCTCGAACCGGACGTGAACTTCGGCCGAAAAGGTCTCGTTGAGCGCATTTTGTATTGCTGCGCGTTGCGCCGCAGGTAGCTCAAACGCGCTGCGCACGAGCGCGGGCTCAGACGCTGTCTTAAGGGCCTCGCCGAGGCCCTCTTTTGCCTTGCCGTCCATTGCGCGCAGGCGACGGGTGAACACCTCGCTCATGCGCTCTTCCAGACTTGTCGTGGCAAGATCTGTCAGTGCCTTTCGTGTGATGGCGAACACTTCCTGCTGGGTTCGGCGACGGATGGCTTGATTGAGGTTGTCGGCGTCGCTTCGCAGCGCCTCCTGTCGCTTGGTACTCAGGGCGTCGGCTGCCTTTCGCGCATCGTCGAGGATTCGTTGACGTTCGGCTTTCGCTTCGTCTGTCGCCTTGCTCAAGAATACGGCGCGCTGCTGGTCGAACTCTTCGTTCTTATGCTGGAACTCATCGCGCTCCTTTTGCGCTTCGACCTTTTTTGCGTCAGCGTCTGCGAGTTCTGCAGCGATCCGCTTCTCACGCGCGTCGACGGCGTTGAGGATCGGCTTGTAAAGAAAGCGCTTCAGCAACCACACCAGGATGATGAAGTTGAGCGCTTGCGCACCGACAGTGAACCAATCGATGAGCATGAATTACTTTCCTGCGGTTAGGGCGATGACGTGATTCCAGAACGGATTGGCAAAAATGAGAATCATCGAGACCACGAAGCAATAGATCGCAATGGACTCGATCATGGCCAGGCCAACAAACAGGGTGCGTGTGATCGTCGTTGCGGCATCGGGCTGTTGCGCCAGCGAACTTAATGCCGTGGCGACCGCACGGCCTTCGCCGAGCGCAGGCCCGACACTCCCTAGGGCAATCGTCAGGCCGGCGGTGACGATTGAAGCGATGGCAATGAGCGTCATGTTATCCATAGTGTCTCCTCTTGTTGTCGTTGTTCATGCTTTAATGTCCTGCATCGGCTTCGCCTTGCGACCGCGTGTGGCGGCTGCGATATAAACCGCGGCCAGGATGCTGAAGATGTAGGCCTGCACCATGCCGGTGAGCAGACCGAGCGCACTCATGGCAATCGGGAAGATGAAGGGCGTGATGGTCAGCAAAATGGCGAGAATCATCGTCCCGCTCATCATGTTGCCGAACAGGCGGACCGCCAGGGCCAGCGTGCGCGACAGTTCGCTGATTATGTTAAACGGCAGCATGATGATTGTCGGTTCCACGTAGGATTTGAGGTAACCGCCCAGTCCCTGCTCCTCGATGCCAAAAAACGGCACGGCCACCAGCACGCACAGAGCCAGCGCCGCGGTGGTCGAAAGCGACCCCGTCGGTGGTTCGTAGCCGGGAATGACGGTGCAAAGGCTGGCGAGCGCGACAAACAAAAAGAGCGTGCCCAGAAAGCCGATATATTTTTTCGGCTGGCGGAGGCCGACATCCTCGATCTGTTTCTCGATGCCGGTGACAACGATTTCCAGCAGGTTCTGCCAGCGGGAACGTTGCAGTTCTGTCGAGAGATTGCGGGTAATGAGCTTTGAGCCGACAGCCAGCACGAACATCAGTCCCCACGTGAACACGATCGTGCCGTTGAATTTGAGAAACCCGTGCTGCCAGAAGATCATCTCATCGGGACTAAGGCGCATAACTGGTCTCCGGCGCCCGGGCTTTGTGATGTTTGACCGGCGGGCGGGTCAGCCACTTCACCGCGAGGCGGGCCAGAATAAAGCCAAGCAGACACACCAACCACCGCCGCCAATCTTCGCGCCCGACGAAATAGAATCCCGCCAGGGTCACACTCATCCGCAGGAGCATACTGGTGAAGAACCACAGCGCCGGCCGTGGAGACGAAACGCCCTTAATGACCGTCCACCAGAGACCGCCGAAGAAAACCGCGCCGAGCAACAGGCCCGCCGCCAACGGCGGTGCCAGAACCAAGACTTCATTCATCGTTATCCTCCTGATCGTCCCGAATCTCCTTGTCTTCCTTGGCCACCCAGTGCCACGCATTCAAACAGCCGATGGCGAGCCCGGCCATCAACAACGCCAGCGTCCAGGCGTGCGTGCCCGGATAATGTTCGTCGAGCCAGATACCGAGCGCCGCCCCGAGCAGCGTCGGAATCACCACCGACCAGCCGATCAACCCCATCATCCCCAGGCCGAACCAGACACCCTGCCCGGCGTTACGCCGCGCCTTGAGCTTGCGTGCCGCCTTCGCGCCGACCTCCTGACTGAGCGAGGCCTTCAGCTTCGCGAGCTTGTCTTGGGGTTCATCGGTCATGGTGCAGGCTCGCCATGCGCCGGATGAGATCGCCTTCCATTTTCGCCAAGACCGAGCGCACGCTTTGCTCGTGCTCGTCCAAAGTCAGAAACTCTTTCTCCACCGCTTCGCGCAATTGGCTGAGACCTGCGCCGCCTAATGCCCGGCGCACCGAGACGAGCACGTCCTGACCGGTCTTCACGAGCACTCCTTCGTCCACGGCCACGAAAACTTCGCCGTCTGTTGGTGTCTCGTAGGTCAGAATCCCAGGCGCCAGCGCCGCGACGCAATCCAGTCGGTGCGGCAGGAGTCCAAACGAACCCTCGCGCGTCTCGGCGACGATGCGCGACACGCCGGCTTTCTCGGCAAAAACCTGGAATGGCAGGAGCACCTTAAGATTCATGGGCGCCGCCCGCTTGTTCAAGCTTGGGTTGAGGTTTCGCCCCGGCATTCGGCTGCGACCCGGACGCGGCTCTGGCCCGCAACCCGGCGGCATCCTTCAATCCCGGCTTTGCAGCGGTTGAATCCGGTTTTGCCGCGGCTGCGGGCAGGACGGGTTTCGCTTTTGCCTTGGCTTCATCAATCGTCCCGATCATGTAGAGCGCGCTTTCCGGATAGTCTTTAAATTCATCGTTCAGGATGCGCTCACATCCATCCAGCGCGTCCGCGAGACTGACGAGCTTTCCTTTGAGGCCGGTGAACTGTTCAGTCGTGAAAAAGGGCTGGGTTAGAAAACGCTCAAGCCGGCGGCCACGGACGACCACGTTGCGGTCCTCTGGCGAGAGCTGCTCCAGGCCCAGCATGGCGATGATGTCCTTGAGTTCGGCGTATTGCGCGAGCGTCCGCCGGATCTCCTGCGCCAGGCCGTAATGCCGTTCGCCGACGATGCCCGGCGTGGCCATCTTGGAGCTGGATTGTAGTGGATCGATGGCCGGGAAAAGCCCTTCGCTTGCCCGCTTGCGCGAAAGGACGATCGACGCGGACAGATGCGAGAACGTATGGACCGCCGCCGGATCGGTGAAATCGTCCGCCGGCACATAGACCGCCTGAATGGAGGTGATGGCACCGGTATCCGTGTTAGCGATGCGCTCTTCCAGCCCCGACAGCTCGGTACCCATAGTCGGCTGATAGCCAAGCCGCGACGGCATCTGGCCCATCAAGCCGGATACCTCCATGCCGGCCTGGATGAAGCGAAAAATGTTATCGACAAGCAGCAGCACATCGCGGTGCTCGTCGTCGCGGAAATACTCGGCCATCGTTAGCGCCGCATGCCCGACGCGGAACCGGGCGCCCGGCGGCTCGTTCATCTGCCCGAAGACCATCACCATGTTCGGCAGCACGCCGGCTTCCTTCATCGCGTCGTAAAGCTCCTCGCCTTCACGACACCGTTCGCCAATGCCGCAGAAAATGCTCACGCCCTCGTGATGACCGATCATGTTGTGGATCATTTCGGTCAGCAGCACCGTCTTGCCGACACCCGCTCCGCCGAAAAGTCCCGCCTTGCCGCCGCGCTCCAGCGGCACGAGCACATCTATGACCTTGATGCCGGTCTCGAAGACTTCCGACTTGGTGGAGCGTCGCGCCAGCGACGGCGGAGCTCGATGCACCGAACGCCATTGGACATCGGACAATGCCGCTTCGCGATCTATGGTGTTGCCAAATACGTCGAACATCCGCGAGAGAACCGCCTCGCCAACCGGCGCTTTCAACGGCCCGCCTGTGTCCTCCACCGCCATGCCGCGAGCGAGACCTTGCGTGGGCGTCAACGCAATCCCGCGCACGTGACGCGCATCTTCTTGCGCCAGCACTTCGATGACGATCTGCCTTTCCGGTCCTGTGAGCAGCACTGAGTAAATCGGCGGCAAATGGTCATCGAACCGAATGTCCACGACACTGCCGCGCACCGCGACGACCACGCCGAGCGATGGGATCTTCACAGTGTCTTGTCCGAGCATATCTAACCCTTTCGTAACAGCAGGATCAGGCCGACCACTGTCGCCAACGGCACCCACAGCCCGACAGCGATGCGCGTGGCTTTTGCGGTGCGATCTTTCTCCCACCAGCTCGCCGGGCGAATGCCCTGCACCAGAAAAGTCGTCGCCCCGGCAAAGTTCACGCAGACATACTTTACCAGAAACAGCGAAACCGCGCCTCTGGCGCCCCTGCAAAGGTCGACATTCTCTTTCTACGCTCAGTATCCTGCAGCCGCATCCACATTGATCGTCATTCACTGCTGCCCGACCGACTTCGGGCGCTTTGCGCCAGATTCGTAGCGCGTCCGGGCCGATTCTAAAACTCGTACCGATCAGCAACTTGGCTTTTAACGTTTTGATCTATCGCGCTGAGTTCGCCGCATCCGCCGACGTTCGACCGCATGCAGCCGCAACCGCCGCGCGACGAAGCCGGGAAGGCGTGCGACATATTCGCGACCCGCCGCACCGATATGATCAGCCACATCAAATGGCGCGAAAGCCGGAGCCTGTGTCGCTCGTTCGCCGACGAATGCATCGACGAATGCAGCTCGGAGGAACTCGCCGTCGCTTGGAACTGCGCCGGAGATCCCGACGCCGATCTGCACCCTAAACCGTTGACCCACTGGGCAGTGAAGGGCCACTCGTGGGCACTTATTCAGAGGCCGCCTGCAGACGTGCGGCTTCAACTGCCGCCGGGTGTCATGAGCAGCGGCTTCAATAGCTGCTGGAACGACTCGGTAACCCCCGCGCGGTTCAAATGGTCGGTGTCGAAG
>Ga0075524_10000163_pt1 | contig 14393 bp, 11 predicted proteins | sample NGEPerone_FD_76826 | JGI IMG/M metagenome (GOLD analysis project Ga0075524, IMG submission 76826) | Arctic peat soil microbial communities from the Barrow Environmental Observatory site, Barrow, Alaska, USA - NGEE Permafrost154B-one | ecosystem: Environmental > Terrestrial > Soil > Wetlands >...
CGGCTGCACGCCGAGCTGCCGCGCTGGGGGCTCGTGGTGTGGACCGCGGGCAACGTCTCGCAGCGCGTGAGCGTCCCGGGCTCCGCCGACCTGTTCGTGATCAAGCCCTCGGGCGTGACCTACGACGAGCTCACCGCGGAGTCGATGGTCGTCTGCGATCTCGACGGGAAGCTCGTCGACGGCACGCGCGCGCCGTCGTCGGACACCGCGGCGCACGCCTACGTGTACCGGAACATGCCCGAGGTGGGCGGCGTCGTGCACACGCACTCCACGTACGCGACAGCGTGGGCCGCGCGGGGCGAGCCTGTGCCGTGCGTCCTGACGATGATGGCCGACGAGTTCGGCGGCCCGGTGCCGATCGGCCCGTTCGCGCTCATCGGCGACGACTCGATCGGTCGCGGCATCGTCGAGACCCTGCGGGCCTCGCGCAGCCCGGCCGTGCTCATGCGCAACCACGGGCCGTTCACGATCGGCAAGGACGCCAAGGCTGCCGTCAAGGCCGCCGTGATGGTCGAGGAGGTTGCGCGCACGGTGCACATCTCCCGCCAGCTCGGGGAGCCGCTCCCCATCGCGCAGCCCGACATCGACGCGCTCTACGACCGGTACCAGAACGTCTACGGACAGAGCAGCACCGCAGTGCCCGCCACCCCACCCAGCGACGGCGACGCCGGCGCAGATCAGGAGAACGCGCGATGAGCAAGCCGTATGCCGACCGCGAGGTCTGGTTCCTCACCGGCAGCCAGGGCCTCTACGGCGAGGACACGCTGCGTCAGGTCGCCGAGCAGTCCCAGGAGATCGCGCGCGCGCTCGACGCGTCGGGCGACGTCCCGGTCAAGATCGTCTGGAAGCCCGTCCTGACGGACTCGGGGGCCATCCGCCGTGCCGCGCTCGACGCGAACGCCGACGACGCCGTCATCGGTGTCATCGCGTGGATGCACACGTTCTCGCCCGCGAAGATGTGGATCGCCGGCCTCGACGCGCTGCGGACGCCGCTGCTGCACCTGCACACGCAGGCCAACGTCGAGCTGCCGTGGTCGACCATCGACATGGACTTCATGAACCTGAACCAGGCCGCGCACGGCGACCGCGAGTTCGGCTACATCCAGACCCGGCTCGGGGTCGCCCGCAAGACGGTCGTGGGCCACGTCTCCAACCCCGCCGTGACCTCGTCCATCGGCACGTGGGTGCGCGCTGCCGCTGCCTGGTCGGCGACCCACGAGCTCAAGCTCGCGCGGTTCGGCGACAACATGCGCAACGTCGCCGTGACCGAGGGGGACAAGACCGAGGCGGAGCTGCGCTTCGGGGTCTCGGTCAACACGTGGGGCGTCAACGACCTCGTGGCCGCGGTCGACGCGGTGGCCGACGCGGACATCGACACGCTCGTCGCGGAGTACGAGGACCTCTACGACGTCGCCGCCGAGCTCCGTCGCGGCGGCGAGCGCCACGACTCCCTGCGCTACGGCGCGCGCCAGGAGCTCGCGCTGCTCTCGTTCCTGGGCGAGCTCGGGGCGACCGCGTTCACGACGAACTTCGAGGACCTCGGCGCGCTGCGCCAGCTGCCCGGCCTCGCCGTCCAGCGCCTCATGTCCCAGGGCTTCGGCTTCGGTGCCGAGGGTGACTGGAAGACGGCCGTGCTGGTCCGCGCCGCGAAGGTCATGGGTGCGGGGCTGCCCGGTGGCGCCTCGCTCATGGAGGACTACACCTACAACCTCGTGCCGGGTGCCGAGAAGATCCTCGGTGCGCACATGCTCGAGGTGTGCCCGTCGCTGACCGCGACGAAGCCCTCGCTCGAGATCCACCCGCTCGGCATCGGCGGCAAGGAAGACCCGGTCCGCCTGGTCTTCGACACCGACACGGGCCCGGGCGTCGTCGTCTCGCTGTCCGACATGCGTGACCGGTTCCGCCTGACGGCCAACGTCGTCGACATCGTCGCGCCCGACCAGGCGCTGCCGAAGCTGCCCGTCGCGCGTGCGGTCTGGAAGCCTCAGCCCGACTTCGCGACGTCCGCCGAGGCGTGGCTGACCGCGGGCGGGGCGCACCACACCGTCCTGACCACGGCGGTCGGGGTCGAGGCGTTCGAGGACTTCGCCGAGATCGCCAAGACGGAGCTGCTCGTGATCGACAAGGACACGACTCGGCGCGGCTTCCGCCAGGAGGTGCGCTGGAACGCGGCCTACTACCGGCTCGCCCAGAGCCTCTGACCGAGACCAACTTGGCTTCAAGTGTTATAGACATGTGACCGTCCACGGCGGTGAGCTTGCCGATGTGAGCGTTAACCTGGACTCCTGGCCCGATCGGCTGGACGCTCCGAAGGTCCTGATCGTCAGGCCTGCACCATCGATCGACCGGCGATGCAGCCGTCAGTCAATCTCAACGAGGAGAGCACCAATGCGCATCAAGCACGTTGCCGCGATCGCGGCAGCATTCACCCTCACCCTGGGCCTCGCGGCCTGCAGCGGCAGTGGCGCGGGCACGACGGCCGAGCCGAGCACGTCCGGCTCCGCCGCCGCCCCGGCCGCAGCAGGCGCCCTCGTGGGCGTCGCGATGCCGACCAAGTCGTCCGAGCGCTGGATCGCGGACGGCAACAACGTCAAGACGCAGCTCGAGGCCCTCGGCTACAAGGTCGACCTCCAGTACGCCGAGGACGACATCCCGACCCAGGTCAACCAGATCGACACCATGATCACCAAGGGCGCCAAGCTCCTGATCATCGCCTCGATCGACGGCACGGCCCTGACGAGCCAGCTCGAGCAGGCGCACGCCAACGGCATCCAGGTCATCGCGTACGACCGCCTGATCCGCAACTCGGCGAACGTCGACTACTACGCGACCTTCGACAACTTCAAGGTCGGCGTGCAGCAGGCCACCTCGCTCCTGACCGGGCTCGGCGTCCTCGACGCCTCGGGCAAGGACGCGGGCGTCAAGGGTCCGCTCAACGTCGAGCTGTTCGCCGGCTCGCCGGACGACAACAACGCGACGTTCTTCTTCAACGGCGCGATGAGCATCCTGCAGCCGTACATCGACAGCAAGGTCCTCGTCGTCAAGAGCGGCCAGACGGACTTCAAGACCGTCGCGACCCTGCGTTGGGACCCGGCCACGGCCCAGTCCCGCATGGAGAACGTGCTCACCTCGACGTACTCGGACGGCTCGCTCGTCGCGGGCGTCCTGTCTCCGTACGACGGTCTGTCGATCGGCATCCTCGGCGCGCTCAAGGGCGTCGGCTACGGCACGGCCAGCCAGCCGTGGCCGATCGTGACCGGCCAGGACGCCGAGGCGGCCTCGGTCAAGTCGATCATCGCGGGCGAGCAGTACGCCACCATCTACAAGGACACCCGTGAGCTCGCCAAGGTGACGGTGGCCATGACCGATGCCATCCTCAAGGGTGAGGCCCCGAAGGTGACCGACGAGAAGACCTACGACAACGGCGTGAAGATCGTCCCGTCCTACCTGCTCGACTCGCAGATCATCACCAAGGACAACTACAAGGCCGTGCTCGTCGACGGCGGGTACTACACGGAGGCCGACCTGAGCTGACGCTCGGGCGTTTCTATCGCAGCACGGTGCTCCGCCGGCGGGAAATCCCGCCGGCGGAGCACCGCCCCGAACTAGTGAGATCGGCTGGGACATGAGCGACGACATCCTGGAGATGCGCAGCATCACCAAGACGTTTCCAGGCGTGAAGGCATTGCAGGATGTCAGCCTGTCCGTGGCGCGTGGTGAGATCCACGCGATCTGCGGAGAGAACGGCGCCGGCAAGTCCACGCTGATGAAGGTGCTCTCGGGCGTGTACCCGCACGGCACCTACGAGGGCGAGATCTACTTCGACGGCGAGCTGTGCGAGTTCGCGAGCATCCGTGCGAGCGAGGACCGCGGCATCGTCATCATCCACCAGGAGCTCGCGCTGAACCCGCTGCTCTCGATCGCCGAGAACATCTTCGTGGGCAACGAGCAGTCGTCGCGCGGCTTCATCGACTGGAACAAGACGAACGCCGAGGCGGCCAAGCTGCTCGAGCGCGTCGGACTCCACGAGAACCCCGTGACCCGCATCGCCGACATCGGCGTCGGCAAGCAGCAGCTCGTCGAGATCGCGAAGGCGCTGTCCAAGCGCGTCAAGCTGCTGATCCTCGACGAGCCGACGTCAGCCCTCAACGACGAAGACTCGGCTCACCTGCTCGGGCTGCTCCGTCAGCTCAGGGAGCAGGGGATCACGTCGATCATGATCTCCCACAAGCTGAACGAGATCGCGGCGATCGCCGACTCCACGACGATCATCCGCGACGGCAAGACCATCGAGACGCTCGACATGGGCCGCGACGACGTCAGCGAGGACCGGATCATCCGCGGGATGGTCGGGCGCGACCTCGAGCACCGGTTCCCGGAGCACACGTCGAACGTCGGCGCGGAGGTCCTGCGCATCGAGGACTGGACCGTCCACCACCCGATCCAGCACGAGCGCCTGGTCGTCAACGAGGCGAACATCACGGTGCGCCGCGGGGAGATCGTCGGGCTCGCTGGTCTCATGGGCGCAGGCCGCACCGAGCTCGCGATGAGCGTGTTCGGCCGCTCCTACGGTGCCAACATCACCGGCCGCGTCTACAAGGACGGCCAGGAGGTCCACCTGCACACGGTCTCGGACGCGATCAGCGCGGGCATCGCCTACGCCACCGAGGACCGCAAGCGGTACGGCCTCAACCTGATCGAGGACGTCAAGCGCAACATCTCGGTCGCCGGTCTCCGGAAGCTGTCCCGCCGTGGCTGGGTCAACGACAACGAGGAGACGAAGGTCGCGCAGGAGTACCGGGTGAGCATGAACATCAAGGCCCCCTCGGTGCTCGCGCTCGCTGGCAAGCTCTCGGGTGGCAACCAGCAGAAGGTCGTCCTGAGCAAGTGGATCTTTGCCGACCCCGACGTGCTCATCCTCGACGAGCCGACCCGCGGCATCGACGTCGGTGCCAAGTACGAGATCTACACGATCATCAACCGCATGGCCGACGCCGGTAAGGCCGTCATCTTCATCTCCTCCGAGCTGCCCGAGCTGCTCGGCATGTGTGACCGGATCTACGCCATGAGCGCGGGGCGGATCACCGGCGAGGTACCGCGCGAGCGGGCGACCCAGGAAACTCTCATGCAGTACATGACCAAGGTAAAGGACTGAGCCTGATGGGCGCCCTCGAAACGGTGAAGTCACTCTTCACCAAGAACCTTCGCCAGAGCGGTATCTACCTGGCGTTCGTCGCCATCATCATTCTGTTCTCGTTCCTCACCGACGGCATCCTCCTGAGGCCGCAGAACGTCACGAACATCGTCGTGCAGAACTCCTACGTCCTGATCCTCGCGATCGGCATGGTCATCGTCATCATCGCCGGGCACATCGACCTCTCGGTCGGCTCGGTGGTCGCGTTCACCGGCGCTGTCGCGGGTGTGCTGACGGTCCGCCAGGGGTTGCCGTGGTGGGTGGGCGTGCTCGGTGCGCTCGTCATCGGCGCCGTCGTCGGTGCGTGGCAGGGGTACTGGGTCGCGTTCGTCGGCATCCCCGCGTTCATCGTCACCCTCGCGGGCATGCTGATCTTCCGTGGCGCGACGATGGTCACGCTCGGGAACACGCAGATCTCGCCGTTCCCGGACGCGTTCCGCAACATCGCGTCGGGCTACGTCAACGGGTGGCTGGGCGGTAACGGGATCGACGTCTTCACGCTGGTCATCGGTGCCGTCGGGGTGGTCGGCTTCGCCGTCAGCCAGTGGCGGAGCCGGCGCGCCCGGATCGCGTACCAGCAGGTCGTCGACTCGATGCCGATGTTCATCGGACGCATCGTCCTCATGGCCGTCGTTGCGATGGCGTTCGCCTGGGAGCTCGCGAAGTACAAGGGCCTGCCGATCGTCCTGATCATCCTGGCGGTCCTGATCCTCGTGTACTCGGCCATCGCCAAGCGCAGCGTCTTCGGTCGCCACGTGTACTCGATCGGTGGCAACCTCAACGCCGCGATGCTGTCCGGCATCAAGGTCAAGTGGGTCAACTTCTGGATCTTCGTGAACATGGGCGTGCTGTCCGGGCTCGCGGGCGTCGTCTTCACCGCGCGGCTCAACCTGGCCAACCCGAAGGCCGGCAGCGGCTTCGAGCTCGACGCGATCGCGGCGTGCTTCATCGGCGGTGCCGCGGTCACCGGCGGTGTCGGCACGGTCATCGGCACGATCATCGGTGGTCTCATCATCGGTGTCATGAACAACGGCATGTCGATCATGGGCGTCGGCATCGACTACCAGCAGGCCATCAAGGGCCTCGTCCTGCTGCTGGCCGTCGCGTTCGACGTCTACAACAAGCGGCGGGCCGGCGCCTCGCGCTGATCTGTCGACCGAGGCGGGCGGTGCCTGCGACCGACGGGTCGCAGGCGTTGCCCGCCTTTGTTGTGCCCGGGCAGCGCCGGTCCGGGGCAGGTGGACAGACGCGCCGAACTGTTACCCAGCCGTTACCCGGCAGTAGGCCCGGAATGTGAATGTTAACGCTAACGTCTGTGTCGAGGGCGGTGGGGACCGCTCCCGACGGACTCACCCACCCGAGGACGATGCCGGCAACGATGCCGGTCGTACATCTCAAGGAGGAGATCCATGTCCCACAGCAAGCAGAACCGGATCGGCGTCGTCGGGGCTCTCGCGGCGACCGCACTCATGGCGCTGGCAGCCTGCAGCAGCGGCGGTAGCACGGGCGCCACGACGTCTGGCGCAGCGGCCGGCTCGGGCGACAAGCTCATCACCGTCGGCTTCTCGCAGGTCGGCTCGGAGAGCGGCTGGCGTGCGGCCAACACCAAGGACATCCAGGACACGCTCACCAAGGCGAACGGTTTCGACCTGAAGTTCTCCGACGCCCAGCAGAAGCAGGAGAACCAGATCCAGGCGATCCGGACCTACATCGCGCAGGGTGTCGACGTCATCGCGTTCTCCCCGGTCGTCGAGTCCGGCTGGGACACGGTGCTGGAAGAGGCCAAGAAGGCCAAGATCCCCGTCGTGCTCACCGACCGTGCCGTCGACTCCAAGGACACCTCGCTGTACGTGACGTTCCTGGGGTCCGACTTCATCAAGGAGGGCAAGGCCGCGGGCGACTGGGCCGTCACGGAGTTCGGTGACAAGCCGACCAACATCGTCGAGCTGCAGGGCACGACGGGTTCGGCCCCGGCCAACGACCGGATGGCGGGCTTCAAGGAAGCCATCGGGTCCCACACGAACCTGAAGATCATCGCGTCCCAGACCGGCAACTTCACGCGGTCCGAGGGCAAGACGGTCATGGAGGGCTTCCTGCAGGCCAACCCGAGCATCGACCTCGTGTTCGCCCACAACGACGACATGGGTCTCGGCGCGATCGAGGCCATCGAGGCCGCCGGGAAGGTCCCCGGCAAGGACATCAAGATCGTCACGGTCGACGCGGTCCACGACGGCATGCAGGCACTGGCCGACGGCAAGATCAACTTCATCGCCGAGTGCTCGCCGCTGCTCGGTCAGCAGCTCGCCGACGTCGTGAAGCAGGTCATGGCGGGCAAGACGCCCGAGAAGCGCATCATCACGACGGAGACCACGTTCACGCAGGAGCAGGCCAAGGCAGCGCTGCCGACGCGCAAGTACTGAGCGCCGGGAGCGTCAGCTCCACTGGTCCTGAGCGTCACGGCCGTACGACGGGGTGGTCCGCCACCTCGTCGTACGGCCCGGTACCCGCCCTCCGGAAGGCCGTCGCATGACCACATCACCAGTCGTCGTCGAGATGCGTGCCATCTCGATCGAGTTCCCCGGCGTGAAGGCGCTCCAGGACGTCGACCTCACGCTCCGCCCCGGCGAGATCCACGCGCTCATGGGGGAGAACGGTGCCGGCAAGTCGACCCTCATCAAAGCCCTCACGGGCGTGTACACGGTCGACTCCGGGACGATCGTCGTCGAGGGCGCCGAGCATGCCTTCGCTGGTCCCGCGGCCGCGCAGGCCGCCGGCATCAGCACCGTCTACCAAGAGGTCAACCTCTGCGCGAACCTCACGGTCGCGGAGAACATCATGCTGGGGCGCGAGCCGCGGCGCGGTGGCTCGATCGACTGGCGCGGGACCAGGAGCGCGGCGGCGACCCATCTGGCGCGCCTCAACCTCACGATCGACCCCAGGTCGTCGCTCTCGGCCCACTCGCTCGCGGTGCAGCAGCTCGTGGCCATCTGCCGGGCCATGGTCGTCGATGCCAAGGTCCTCATCCTCGACGAGCCGACCTCGAGCCTCGACGCCGGCGAGGTCCAGCAGCTGTTCACGGTGATGCGCTCGCTGCGCGACCGCGGCGTCGCGATCCTCTTCGTGTCCCACTTCCTCGAGCAGGTCTACGAGATCTCCGACCGCATGACGATCCTGCGCAACGGACAGCTCGTCGGCGAGTACCGCACGAGTGCGCTGCCCCGGCTCGACCTGATCTCGAAGATGATCGGCACGTCGCTCGAGGTTCTCGAGCAGCTCGAGGAGGCCCCCAAGCAGTCGGTCGCGGCACTCGCGCACACCGTCCCGTACCTCCAGGCGATCGGCCTCGGGCGGCGCGGGGCCATCGAGCCGTTCGACCTCGACCTCTATGCAGGTGAGGTCGTCGGGCTCGCCGGTCTCCTCGGCTCGGGCCGCACCGAGCTCGCGCGCCTGCTGACCGGCGCCGACCGGTCGGACCACGGCCAGACGCGCATGGGCGACGCGGTCGTGCACCTGCGCACGCCGCGCGCGGCGCTCGACCGGAAGATCGCGTACTCCTCGGAGGACCGCAAGGCCGAGGGCATCGTCGCGGACCTCACGATGAGCGAGAACATCCTGCTGGGCCTGCAGGCCGAGCGCGGGTGGACCCGGCGCATCCCCGCGCGGCGCGCCGACGAGATCGTGCAGCAGTACATCGCGGCGCTCGACATCCGCCCACCGAACCCGGACATCCCCGCCCGCAACCTGTCGGGCGGCAACCAGCAGAAGGTTCTGCTCGCGCGCTGGCTCGCGACCGCACCGAAGCTGCTGGTGCTCGACGAGCCGACCCGCGGCATCGACGTCGGCACGAAGGCGGAGATCCAGCGGCTCGTGACCGAGCTGGCGCGCGACGGCATGTCGGTGGTGTTCATCTCCTCGGAGCTCGAGGAGGTTCTGCGGGTCAGCCACCGGGTCGCGGTCCTGCGTGACCATCACAAGATCGCCGACATCGAGAACGCGGATGTCGGTGTCGACGACATCGTCGAGCTCATCGCGAGCGGAGGGCGGGCCTCATGACCGCGTGGAAGACGTTCGTCGGGAGCAAGATCTTCTGGCCCGTCATGGCGCTGGTCGCGCTGCTCGCGGCCAACACGATCAAGACGACGCGATTCGTCAACATCCGCGTCCAGGACGGTCACCTGTTCGGGGCGCTCATCGACATCCTGCGCAACAGCTCGCCGCTGCTCCTCGTGGCAGTCGGGATGACGCTCGTCATCGCGACGCGCGGCATCGACCTGTCCGTTGGCGCTGTCGTGGCGATCTCGGGCGCGGTCGCGTGCAGCTACATCGCGTCGTCGGCGGACCCGACCGGGGTCGTCACCGTGCTCACCGCGGTCGGGATCGCCGCGGTTCTCTCGCTCGTGCTCGGGGCCTGGAACGGGTTCCTCGTCTCGGTCGTGGGGATCCAACCGATCATCGCGACACTCGTGCTCATGACGGCGGGCCGCGGCATCGCGATGCTCATCACGGGCGGGCAGATCACGACGATCAACAGCCCGCCGTACAAGATCATCGGCTCGGGCTACTGGCTCGCCGTCCCGGTCGCCGTCCTGATCTCCGGCGGCCTCTTCGCGATCGTCGCGTTCCTCACCCGGCGCACGGCACTCGGCATGCTCATCGAGTCCGTCGGCATCAACCCGCAGGCCAGCCGGCTCGCGGGTGTCCAGGCGCGGACGATCATCTGGACCGTGTACGCGCTCGCCGGGCTGTTCGCCGGCATCGCCGGCCTCATGATCAGCTCCAACGTCATGGCGGCCGACGCGAACAACGCGGGGCTCTTCATCGAGCTCGACGCGATCCTCGCGGTCGTGATCGGCGGGACCTCGCTCGCGGGCGGCAAGTTCTCGCTCGCGGGGACGCTCGTCGGCGTGCTCGTGATCCAGACCCTCACGCTCACCGTGACGATCCTCGGCGTGCCGCCGGCTGTCACGCCGCTGTTCAAGGCGGTCGTCGTCATCGCCGTGTGCATCATGCAGTCCCCGGTGGTCCGGGCCCGGATCGCCTCGAGACGGCGCGTTCCCGTGATCGCGCCCGTCGCCGCGAAGGTGGGTGCCTGATGACCGCTCCCGACGTCCTCCCGACGGCGGACGCGACCCGCGCCGCAACGGACGGGAGCCCCCGCGCGCGCCTGACCCGCGCGGCCCGCTCGGTGCACGTCGACCGGCGGTTCCTGCCGGTCCTCGGAGCCCTCGTCGTCCTGCTCCTGATGTTCGCGGTCGGGGGCGCGCGCTACGAGAACTTCCTCTCGGGCCGCGTCGTGTCCAACCTGTTCATCAACAACTCGTACCTCATCGTGCTCGCGGTGGGGATGACGTTCGTGATCGTCACCGGCGGCATCGACCTGTCCGTGGGGGCCGTCGTCGCGCTCTCCGGGATCACGGCGGCCTCGCTGTTCCAGAGCGGGTGGCCGGCGTTCGTCGTGATCCCGCTCGTGATCCTCATCGGCTCCGCGCTCGGGCTCGTCGTGGGCGTCATGGTCCACGTGTTCGAGATCCAACCGTTCATCGCGACGCTCGCCGCGATGTTCCTCGCACGCGGGCTCTGCTACGTCATCAGCCTGTCGTCGATCCCGATCACCGACCCCACGATCGTGTGGCTCTCCAGCACGCAAATCCCGATCGGGGACACGTGGACGATCACGCCGAGCGGCATCATCGCGCTCGCCGTCGTCGCCGCGGCGTTCTACGTGCTGCACTACACGCGCTTCGGTCGCACGGTCTACGCGATCGGCGGGAGCGAGGCCTCGGCCGTCCTCATGGGTCTGCCCGTCGCGCGCACCAAGGTCCTCGTGTACGTGATCAGCGGCACGTGCGCCGGCATCGGCGGCTTCCTGTTCACGGTCTTCTCCCGCTCGGGCTACTCGCTGACCGGCGTCGGCATGGAGCTCGACGCGATCGCCGCCGTGGTCATCGGCGGCACGCTGCTGACCGGCGGGAGCGGCTTCGTCCTCGGCTCGGTCCTCGGTGTTCTCGTCCTGGGGCTCATCCAGACGATCATCACGTTCCAGGGAACGCTGAGCTCGTGGTGGACCAAGATCTTCATCGGCGTGCTGCTGCTGGTCTTCGTGGTGCTGCAGCGGGCGATCGCGGCGCGACGAAGGTAGTCGGGAGCCCGTTGGGCCGATCGGGGCCGATCGGGGCCGATCGGGGCTGAGCGGGCGGGGTGACGAGCGCACAGCACTACGCTCGCCCTGTGAATGACGCCCAGCAGTACCGGCCCGTCATCGCTGATGTCGCGCGCCTGGCTGGCGTCTCGTTGCCGACGGTCTCGCGCGTCCTGACCGGCGCGGTCCCCGTCAGCCCGGCCAAGCGGGCTCTGGTCCTCGCGGCGATCGAGCAGCTCGGCTACCGCCCGAACGCCGCGGCGCGTGCGCTCGTGTCCGGACGGCAGTCGCTGATCGCCGTGCTCGCGGGCAACACGTCGCGCTACGGCTATGCCCGGACGATCCAGGGCATCGAAGAAGCCGCGCGCCAGGCGGGCTACACGGTCGTCATCATGGTCGTCGAGTCGGAGGACCCGGAGGTCGTCGACAACGCGGTGAACCTCGTCCTCGGTCAGCCGGTCGCGGGGGTGATCGTGCTCGAGTTCGACGGCCCGGGGCGCGAGGCGCTCAAGCGGCTCCCGCACGGACTGGCGGTCGTCGCAGCCGCGGGCGGGGTGCGTCGCGGGGGACCGGTCCCGTACGTCCTCATCGACGAGCGGGCCGCGGGGCGGGCCATGACCGAGTACCTGCTCGGACTCGGGCACGCCACGGTGCACCACGTGGCGGTCCCGACGATGGGGGAGCCGTCGGGACGGACCGAGGGCTGGCGGGACGTCCTCGTCGCGGCGGGGGTACTCGTGCCGGAGATCCTGCACGCGTCGTGGGAGCCGTCCAGCGGGTACCAGATCGGCCTCGAGCTGCTCGAACGTCCCGACGTGACCGCCGTGTTCTGCGGCAACGACGACCTGGCGATCGGCGTCCTGCGCGCGTTCGTCGAGAACGGTGTCGCTGTTCCGCAGGACGTGTCGGTCGTCGGGTTCGACGACCAGCCGTTGGGCCGGTTCTGGTTCCCTGCGCTCACGACGGCGGCCCAGGACTTCGACGACCTGGGGGCGCGCGCGTTCGCGAGCCTGCAGCACGTGCTCGACGGCGACGCCGACAGCGTGCCGTCATCGGCGGTCGCGACGCCGGCGCTGGTGATCAGGGAGTCCGCGGGACCGGTCGGGTGCGGCACGGCCGCACGCGGTGCGGGCGGTCGCGGCACCGCAGGACGCGGTCCGACCGGGGCCGTCGAGTCCTGACGCCCGACCGCGAAGCCGTTCGACCCGAGCGGCGCCGGGCTCTCGTCTGAAAGCGTTATCACGCCGTGACCCCAGCCACTTGCTTCTTGCTCTGATCAACGTGTTCATAGACCTCGCACCCGGATCTGGACGGCTCATCGACGAGCCCGTCGGCACCGCCGGATGCGTGGACGAGGAGCTGAGCCAGATGCGAGGGCGCACCAGGCGCTCGGGTTCCGGATGCTGCACGCGCTCGGCGACGAGGTCGTCGCCGAGATCCCCGCGGGCGTGGTGACGCGGCGCAGCGCCGACGGCCGGTTCGCCGGACTGTTCTTCCACTACCCGCCCGAGGAGCCGCAGACGGTTCCCGCGTCGTTCGGCACGCGGGACGTCGCGGACGCCACGCTCGCGCTCGGCAGCCCGCTCGCCATCGAGCTCACCCTGACCGGCCTGCGGCCCGGTGCGCGGCTGACGCTCGAGGTCCTCGACGACCAGCGCGGCGACGCGATGGCGGCATGGCGATCGCTCGGCTCGCCGCGGTCCCCGGACCGCGCGCAGACCGCGGAGCTCCGCCGTCTCGCGCGGGCGACGCACCGCGAGGGGCTCGTGGCCGACGCCGACGGCGTGCTCGAGGTGCGCACGACGCTGCGGCCCTGGGCGGTCGCCTCGCTCGTCGAGGAGCTGGCACCGGGCAGCAGGTGACGTCTGCGCGGGGCGTCGTCCCGGGTGCCTACGGCCGCGCCGCGAACCGTTCCAGCAGGTCGGCATGCCCGGACACGATGAGCAGGTCGTTCCCGGAGATGCGCGTGTCCGGTGTGGCGTAGACGAAGTCCACGCCGGGGCTCTTCACGCCGATCACGGTGATGCCGTAGCGCTCGCGGATCTTTGACTGCGCGACCGTGAATCCCTGCGTCTCGCGCGGCGGGCGCATCTTGACGATCGTGAACCCGTCCTCGACCTCGATGTAGTCGAGCATCTTGCCGGACACGAGGTGCGCGACGCGTGCGCCGGCGTCCGCCTCGGGCAGCACGACGTGGTGCGCGCCGATCCGGTGGAGGATCCGCGCGTGCTCTGCGCTGACCGCCTTGGCCCAGATCTGGGGCGTGCCGAGGTCGACGAGGTTGCCGGTGATGAGCACGCTCGCCTCGAGGTACGACCCGACCCCGACGACCGCCACGGGGAAGTCGCGTGCGCCGAGCTGCTCGAGCGCCGCCGGGTTGGTGCAGTCGGCCTCGACGAGCGGAAGCCGTCCAGCCCACTGGGCGACGAGCTCGGGCGACTTCTCGACCGCGAGCACGTCCTGGCCGAGCCGTTCCAGCGTGCCGGCGATCGCCGACCCGAACCGGCCGAGCCCGATGACGAGCACGCCGGCGTCCTTCTTGGAGGTGCGGGCGACCTGGGGTGCCCGCGTGGTGTCAGCCAATGATGGGCCTCTCTTCCGGGAGCCGGATCACCCGACGACGGTTGCGCAGCGCGAGGGCTGCGGCGAGCGTCATGGTGCCGACTCGGCCGATGAACATGAGAACGGTCAGGACGTACTTGCCGGCGTCGGGCAGTCGACTGGTGACGCCGGTCGACAGCCCGCACGTCGCGAACGCGGAGACGACCTCGAACAGCACCGTGTCGAGCCTGAGGTCGGTGATCGCGAGCAGGAGCAGACACGCGACGAGCACGATCGTCGCACTCACGAGCGAGACCGCGATCGCGACCTGGACGGCCTCGCGCGGGATGCGGCGACCGAACGCCTCGACGTCGCGGTCGCCGCGCGCCTCGGCGAGGATCGCGAGGAGCATGACGGCGAGCGTCGTGACCTTGATGCCGCCCGCAGTCGACGCGGACCCGCCACCGACGAACATGAGCGCGTCGTTGAGCAGCCAGGTGCCCTCGTGCATCTGCCCGA
>Ga0075524_10000164_pt1 | contig 14382 bp, 9 predicted proteins | sample NGEPerone_FD_76826 | JGI IMG/M metagenome (GOLD analysis project Ga0075524, IMG submission 76826) | Arctic peat soil microbial communities from the Barrow Environmental Observatory site, Barrow, Alaska, USA - NGEE Permafrost154B-one | ecosystem: Environmental > Terrestrial > Soil > Wetlands >...
ATCAGCGATGTAAAATTTCCATTAAAGAGCCGCGATGAACTGCCCCCTGTTCTAAAAGCGCTGCAGCATATTTTCATTACCCCGGAATTAAATGAAAAAGTGTTTGCCTTATTAGAAGAAAAGATTTGTAAAAACAAAAAGAAAACCGGGCGCAAAGGAATGGACTTATGGCACCTGTTTGTACTGGCTGTGGTACGCCATACACTGGATACTAACTGGGACAGGTTGCATGATACTGCCAATTACCATGAGCTTGTCCGCAGCATTATGGGAGTGCATGGCTCCACTTTTTATGATGAGAAAATTGAATTCAATTATCAGAATATTTTAGATAATGTAAGTCTGTTGGAGCTTAAGAGATTCTTCAGTTGCTCGAAGAAGAGCGTGTGTTGGAAGTTTAAAAAAATCAAAAGGTCAACAGATTAAAAAAACATCAACGATTTGATTGCTTGATTATGAAAAGATTTAAAAATTTCCATTTGAAAAACTATTAGAAAATGAAACCTTTTCTCCAGTCTGAAATTTTACTCAAGTACTTATTTGTTATTTTATTTGTAATCCCAATAACTATAACCCATCTTTAAGTCTTATTGTTAGTTTTTCTATTTCCAGCATAACTTCCAATGGAATATTAATAATATGAATAAATAAGGAACCTCGTTTTATAAAATTCATAAACACAGTGAAAACAACTACCACATAAGATTAGTACGCAATTAAATAATAGCCATCTTTATTTTCAACAGTTCATAGATACGGATGGAAAGTGCTCTTTTTTGCTCTACATCTCATAGTTCGCAGAGTGTTCCTACATGCAAAACGGTTTGATGCCTGACGGTATTAGCAAAGCGATAGCTTTCTACTAACCGATAATGCTTTATTTGTTCACTTGTTGATTTTATATTTTTATAAACAGCTTTTAGAAACAATGCCAAAGGTCTGCCTGCTCAATGGTTTTTACAACAGGTGCTGGGGTGACTACAAGCCATTTTCAAAAATAACAAGATTGAACATAAAGTATTTATAAATGTGTCTTTGTATTATAAGAGATGTTTTTAACTAAAAAAGGTTGTTTTTTAACATTTGAAAGAAACGCGGCTGCAATGTGGGTTAAAATTTTCACACTGAAATTTTTTGAAAATAGCAAATTGATTTGAAGATAATAATTTGAAGAATTTACAATAGGAATTTTGAAAATTTCTTTGTTCACTGTGATGAAAGTAAACGCATTCCAGGCAAAGAAGGATGGGAAGCTTATATTTGCCTGATTTTTATATTGCGAAACAATAGCTTGCCATTTTCTGTTCCTTGTAAGGAAATATGGCCCTTATGAAAAGTTCCAAAATAAGGCATACCAGCAAATTTACTTTTAGCAATTAGTTCTTTCCATTCATCGTTCCATAAATAAGTATCGATAACCTTGTGTCCATTCTGAAATAACTGCAGATGTCCTTGCTCGCATTTAATACGATACTCATTCCATTTGCCTCCTTCTGTTACCCATACGGTATCTACAGGCACCAGATCATAAATATCACCTGCCCTATGACGAAGGACACGGGTATCAGGACTGCAATACAGATCCACAATCTGCATTTCCGGACCTGTTTCATAAGTATTTTTATAATCAGGAGATTCATGAACATAAAACATAACACCGCTGTTACCGCAAGGCGTTATTTTCCATTCAAGGCTTAATTCAAAATTTTCAAATTCGCTATCTGTTACAAGATCAGCATACTCAGGATAAGGAGTTTCACTATTCCTATCCAGGATTATAGATTGATCTTCGATCTTCCAGGCCTTTCCAGGTTTGTTTTGAAGATAAGAATGCCAGCCAGTGAGGTCCTTGCCATTAAAAAGCAATTGCCAACCTTCCTCTGTTTCTTCCGGGGTAAGTGTATTTAAATGCTGTGCATTCAGCGGTTTTAAAAATAAAGTTGAAATAAAAAAAATTAATAAAATAGTTTTCGAATGCATCTTCAGTATTTTAAAATTTGAGTTTCTCACTATTTCTTACAAATTGCCCTTTTTTAGTTCTTCAATTGCATGATTAGCTGCCCTCGCAGTAAATGCCATAAAAGTGAGCGAAGGACTTGAGGTTCCGGAAGAAGTCATACATGATCCGTCAGTTACAAAAACATTCTGACAGGAATGAACCTGGTTCCATTTATTCAGAAGAGAGGTTTTCGGATCTTTTCCCATCCGAACTCCCCCCATCTCATGGATATCAAGTCCGGGAGCCTGCCTGCTATCACGTGTTTTAATATTTTTACATCCAGCCATTTCAAGCATTTGAGTACTCTGTTCAAAAAAGTCTTTCAATAGTTTTTCATCATTTTCATCATAATCAACAGAAACAGTTAACAAAGGCATACCCCATTCATCTTTTTTCTCATTATCTAAGCGCACATGATTTGTAATTTTAGGAATTACTTCTCCTGAAATCGTCATCCCTACTTTCCAGTCTCCGGGCTCACTAATGTTATTTTTGTAATCATCACCAATCTGCGCCCCTTCTACCTCATGCCCCCAATCCTCACGGCTGGCTGAAAGAAATGACATATATCCCCGGAGAAAATCCGTTTCCTGCTTATACACATTCCGGAAGTTAGGTATCAGGGTTGATGCCGGCCTTCTGCCTGAATAATATTTATCTTTAAAGCCATCTATATCACTTGACAAGGAACCGCGGTAATTTTGAAACACTATGTATTTTCCCAATAAACCATTATCGTTACCCAGTCCATCAAGAAAACGGTCCGATGTAGAATTTAATAGGATCAGATTACTATTCAACGCTGCTGCATTCAGAAAAATCACTTTAGCAAAATAATCCGTTACTTCTTTGGTATGCGCATCAATAACCCTCACGCCGGTTGCTTTCCCTTTCTTACTGTCATAAATGATAGAATGAACAACAGAATCGGGGCGCATCGTTAAGTTTCCTGTTTTTGCTGCCCATGGCAAGGTAGAGGAATTAGCACTGAAATAACCGCCAAACGGGCATCCTCTCTGGCAAAGGTTTCTCGCCATGCACTTACCCCTGCCCTGTTGCAGGTGAATTTCCTTAGGCTTGGTTAAGTGTGCACAACGGGCATTTATCATATAGCGGTCTTTGTAATTACTCATAATTCTGGACTGAACCGTCTTTTCCACCACATTTAATTCCCACGGCGGAAGAAATTCACCATCAGGAAGGGTTTCCAGCCCATCCTTGTTACCGCAAACACCGATAAATTTTTCTACATACGAATACCAGGGGGCTAAATCCTCATAACGGATTGGCCAGTCAATACCAAAGCCGTCACGGGCCGGGCCTTCAAAATCAAATTTGCTAAACCGCTGTGTTCCTCTCCCCCAAAGTAGTGATTTGCCTCCTACCTGGTAGGCCCGTATCCAGTCGAAAGGCTTCTCCTGAATGTAAGGATGCTCCTTGTCTTTTACGAAAAACTGGAGTGTATCTTCGCGAAAAGCATAGCATTTGGAGACCACTGGATTTTCTTCTTTAATCTTTAATGGTAGCCGGTTCCTATGGGGGAATTCCCAAATATCCATTGTGGCAGTTGGATAATCTTTAAGATGTTGAATATTTCTGCCCCTTTCAATTACTAATGTTTTTAAACCGTGTTCACAAAATTCTTTTGCTGCCCAACCACCGGTCATGCCGGATCCTATTACAATCGCATCATATGTATTTTTATTAACACCCATTTTTGCTTATTTAAAAAATTTAAAAATTTAGATCATAAAGCCCAGGCTTTGTCACCGGGTGTATAATCGAGATTGCCATTGTAAGAACCTGGAATTGGAACATAACGAAGGGCTTCAGTAGCACCAGGTTCGGACGTAAAATATCCAAATACAGTAATCTCCTTTACCAGGGAAAAATAATGTGGGGGACCATTTTTATTCTTGTTGCTGTGGTACTCCTTTGCTTCCTTGTCAATAACTGTAAGCAGATTCTGCTTTTGTGTTTTTGATAATTTAAGAAAATCTTTCCCATATTTATCCTTACTACGCTCTCTTAATTGTACCAGCCCCTTCTTAAATACTTCCTGGTCTTCATTACTATAGCAATCAGTCAGGTAAACTTTCATAAACTCGCCAATCCGGGCTTCCCGTGCCCCTTTTGAAGAGGCTGTTGCCGGGATTATTGTTTCCCCTATGTCATTCAGCAAAACAATATCCTCTTCTGTCAAAAACTGTTTTGAATCATTTTTTGAATTACAGGAAGACAAAAGACTATTGGGTGCAAGGATAACTCCTCCTATTCCCCATAATAATGTAGAGACGACCTTTCTTCGTTTCATTTTGTACTTTTTTAAGTTAATTGTTATTAAATATTCATACCAGCCCGTTCCAGCAGCTTTTTGGTAGCTCGGATACCATCATCTTCACTTAATACATTTCCTGCATACTCAATCCCGATGAAGCCCTGGAAAGCATTGGTCTTTCCAGCCTTCACAATTTTGATCATTCTCATAAAATCAATATTCACTTCGTTGCCAGCAGCGTCAAAAGTGCGTGATTTTGCACTTACGCCTCTTGCATATGGCATCATTTCCTTTGTGCCCAAATATTTATCATACATATTCTGGCACTCTTTGCCGGTTCCGGTTGTCTGTAGCGAAACACACCAGTTATCAAAATCAGGAAGGGTTCCGCAAAAAGGATTGTTTACCTGTTTCATTATATCAACGAGCCACTTTCCATTGGATGAAACTCCTCCGTGATTTTCAACAATCACGCCGATCTCATTCTTTTGTCCATATTCAGAAAGCCTTCCAAGGGAATCGACTGATGATCTGGCAAGTTCTTCAACAGTACCAATACCCCTCAAATTTACCCGGATAGAATGACAACCGAGAAACTTTGCAGCGTCAATCCATTGATAATGATTTTCAATTGCTTTACTTCGTTCCGCATCGTTGGTATTTGCAAGTGATCCTGCCGTATCCACCATTATTAATGCATTGCGCACATCCAGATCCTCAGTTCGCTTTTTAAGCTCATGCAGGTATTTCATATCTCTTGCTTTGTCCTTAAAGTATTGATCTACATACTCTACCGCATTAATTCCAAAATCTTTTTTTGCCTTAGAAGGAAAATCCATATTTTTCATGGCTCCTGATTGAAGAGTACGGTGTAGCGACCACTCGGCCAGAGAGATCTTAAAAAAAGGTTTGTTTGCCATAGGGGCAGTTGCACCAAATGAAGGAAGACCTGTAAAAATTGCCATTCCTGTAGTTGCTATACTAACTTTTCGTAAAAAGTCGCGTCTGCTGTTATCCATTTAATCTTTTTAAAGGTTTATAAATATTATTTAATATCTAAACTCGTGCTGCTATAGTTTTCACTATTTCGCTGTCAGTTATAAGTTGGTCTTTTTTACTTCTTTTTTTCGGCATGGAACCTAATAAAAAGGCTGTGGTGACAACAAAAGCGAACAGAGCGGGCAAGATCCAAAACAACTGCCATTGATCCAGTGCTCCACTACCTGTTGCTGTAACAGTGCGATTAAAGAACCAACCTGCGAGTAAGGTACCCACCCCTTGCCCTATGCCGTAGGATATAAAGACAAATAATCCCTGTGCCTGTGCCCTGATAGATGCAGAAGCCATTTTATCAAGATAGATTTGCCCGGCTATATATACAAAATCATAACAAATACCGTGAAGGAGTATTCCGGTTAAGATCATCCACGTTACGGCTTCCGGAGCTCCAAAGGCAAATAGCGCGTAGCGCAATACCCATCCGCACATACCAATTACTACCACCCATTTTACTCCCAGCCTCAATAAAAACCACGGCATCATAAGCAGGAAAATAGCTTCTGACATATTTCCGAAGGTCATCTTAAAAGCAGGATTTGAAATTTCTGCAGACCTTAAAAAAACAGGCACATAGGCATAATAGGTAGCTAACGGTATACTGATCAACAGGATACTAATTAAAAACAGGATGACAGGCTTCGAATTCAGTTTGGCCAATGCATCTAAACCGATAACATCTCTGAAAGAGAATTTCTTACCTGCACCGGGTGGCGGCACATCAGGGAGGGTGAAACTATAAATTCCCATTAGCATCCCGGCCACTCCTGCAATTTGCAAAGGAAGTCCTGTATTATCGCTTTGCAAAACGAGGCTCACAAGAATACCTGCAATGGCCCATCCAATAGTGCCAAATACACGTATTAAAGGAAACTGTTTTTCCTTATTTGGTAACATATGAAAGGCAGTAGCAGTGGCCAACCCAATTGTGGGCATATAACACAACATATTGATCAATAAAAGAAACAGAAAAACGGGAGGAGAGGCATACGCACCTTCAGCTACAAAAGGGGCACAAAAAATAGCTATTCCGGCCATGATATGCATAACGCCCATTACTTTCTGAACAGAATAAAAACGGTCTGCAATCATTCCCAGAAAGAATGGTGCAATGATAGACCCTATTGGGCTGGCCATGTAAGCCAGGTAAATGATATCTGTCATCCCAGAGCTCTTCATATAATTCCCTACCGTTGCATACCAGGCCCCCCAGATGAAAAACTGCAAAAACATCATGAACCGAAGTCGCCCCTGTAAAAAAACATGCATATGAAATATTTATTAGGGTGTGAAAATCAGTGAACCAATTCCTTGGTACCTGCTACTATTTTCTTCATATACTGAAGAGCCTGCTTATTAGCGATATCTACCTGCTCAATGCCGGCGATCTCGTGATTTTTGATCTGTGGCAAACAATACTCGGATATCAGGTAGCCACCATAATTATTCTCCTGCATTGCTTCTATAAATGCTCCATAATTAATTTGACCACCAAAAGAAGGAGCAGGATCCTGAATTACTTCACCACTATCAGCCTGGCTGAAATTCCACGCCCCGTAATGAGTCATCACTATGTACTCTGCAGTTTTGTTTACTGCCTCCTTCACATATTCATCACTTTGCCGGTCATAGAAAAGAGGTACATCCAGGCAAAGCTTTACATTCTTCCGGTCTATTTCCTGGACCATGGTAAGAACATCCTCATATCCTGGTGTGATTACGGGCGCATGGTTTTGCAGAGCGAGTGTAATACCAAGATCCGCAGCTTCATCTGCTAAAGCCCTGATACCTTGCACAGCATGATTCCACTTTCTAAGAGCCTCAGGATATAATCGCTTATAATAACTTCCCCGTTCATAAGGAGCATAAATGGCTATTTCATGTTCATCATTTATAATCCCCGGCCAGGCGGCAAATACTTTAACAAGATTAATATTAAGATCACTCGCAAGCTGAAGTACCAGTCTCATCATAGCAAAATTATTCTCCCTGTCCTCCATACACCGTCCTGTGAAGTTGGATAAACTTTCGATGGCGCAAATTGGAATATTTTGATCTTTTGAGATTTCCGTTATACGGGTTCTGTCAGCTTTGGTAAGATCGAGAGGTGAAGCAACCGGCCTCTTTGTTTCTATTGCCAATGCATCAAAGCCAAGTTCTTTTGCCTTGTAAATCTGCTGTTCTATCGACAGTGGTCCGCCTGCATAAAATAAGCCGGAATAAGTAACAGAAAGCAATGCAAATTTCATTTCATTCATTTTAAAAAAATTATTGGTTTAAAAATATTACCGTTATTAATGCCTCACCATGGTCTTGAATTTACTCAGGCAATGTTTCTCTCATAATCCTAAGGAAATTTCCTCCCATAACTTTTGCAACATGTTCATCAGAGTATTTTCGCGCATAAAGCATATCTATAAATCTGCTGTTCTGTTCATACTTTGTTAATTTTTCGATCTCACCGCCCGGGAAAGTGCCTTTTGAAAATCCAGGGATATAATTGGGACTCGGGTTCCCCACATCATGCCCTAACCAGCCGATGCCTACATGGTCAATTCCGACAAGATCAGCCACGTAATCTACAATGTCTGCACACATTGTATAGGGAGTCTCCCCGGCTTGATATCTCATTCCCATCAACCCACCAGTAGAAGCTATTGCCTTAATTTCAGCATCAGAATGTTGAAGTGGCGTGTTGATAAACTTTTGAGGGTTCTGGTGAGTGGATACAATTGGTTTAGTGGATATCTCCGCCGCATGAAAAATTCCGTTGGCAGACAAATGAGATACACCTACCATCATACCTAACCGGTTCAATTCCTGAACAACATCAACGCCGAATTTGGACAACCTTCCGGCCATCTTTCCCTCCCCAATACCGTCCGCAGCGCGGTTGCGCGCATTATGGGTTAATTGAATACCACGCACACCTAAACGGAAAAAATTCCTTAAAATCGCGAGGTCACATCCAGGGTAATATTGCTCAGGTTCTGCATTTATCTGTAGAGAGGCTGCCCCCTCCATATCTAAAAAGAATTTAACATGGTTCGGATCAGGTTTTGTAGGAATATCCTTTTTGGTTAAAATGAGAGATGCCTTGCCATTAGTTTTAGCAATTTCCAAATGAAACATGTCTATTACTCTCATGGCACCTTCAAGTATTTGATCACTCCCTTGTCTTTCATCTGTAGAATCTCCGGAAGCCGGCATAATATAAACCCCTATTCCCCCCTCAAGTAACCGGGGCAAAAGGAAATCTCTTAAAGGTGAATTTTGTGATTCCTGTTTTAATTTGAAACGAGCATTAAATTCCCAAATGTCTGCATGCCCGATAACGATGACAAAATCTTTTGGACCTTTTCTACCAATCGAACCCTTCATAAACGTTGGAAGGTTTACTTTAGCGAAAGTCGGTAGCCCTGCAAACATACCAGCAGATAGAATACTGGCATTCATTAAAAAATTTCTCCTATTATTTTTCATTTTTAATTTCATTTTAAATTTCTAGTAGATTAGTCCATACGTAAATTTTAATTTATTTGTTTTCGAGAGGTTAATAACCTGGATTTTGCTTTAAAACTGTTGGCCCTTCAATATCTATTTGAATTTGCGGAATGGGCAGGTATTCATTGATACCTTTTTTGAATTGAGTATTATTTAAATAAGATCGTTTCGTCTTTTCAACAGTTATATAGTCATTAATCGTTTCATCTGCAATACCCCAACGAACCAAGTTAAAGAAGCGATGCCCTTCCATTGCCAGCTCAAGGCGACATTCAAACCTTACTGCTTTTCTTGCATATTCCTGGTTTGGAAAAGAGGGGTATTTTTTAACTACATAAATGGCTGCAGGATCACCGTTACTATTTGTAACTACACAATTAGCAGCTCTTTCTCTTATTTTATTTACCAAGTTAAGCGCAGTTTGCAAATCATTTTCCTCCGTAGCTACTTCAGCCCTCAATAGTATGATTTCTGCAAAGCGAAGCACTCTTATATTATTGGCATTTCCGGTAAAACCGGCCTTTTCTGAAAGAATGCCATGTTCTTTTTGATAGTAAACATTCTTTTTAGGAGCATATGGACCTCCGAAACTTTGATTCCGAACCCAGTTACTTCCACCGAATACGCCCCAATCCAGATAAGGAATTCCTCTGCGCCCTACTGTCCAGTCAAGGCGTGGATCCAGGTTACCGGTATATGGATCGAAGGATTGGGTAGCTAAAATTCCCTGGTCATTTTTAACATCCACCTCATTGTAAGTATCTAAAAGAGGTAGGCCATTCGCATCTGTTTTAAAAGCGTTTACGAGATTTTGAGAAGGCTGAAAAAAACCGCAGCACCGCCCAGGGCCATTATTCCGGGTATAATTCAGTGCATCTCCATAATTACCATTGAGAGCAAGCCCTCCGTCATTTACAGATGCCTGTACCTCGAAAACAGATTCTCTATTATTGTTTGTAGGGATCTTGAAATTGTCATGGTAACAATCAACTAATGAATAGGGCCCGTTATCAATCACATCATCTAATAACACTTTTGCCGCCGCATAATCATGCATGAACATATAAGCTTTGGCCAGTACTGCTTTGGCCGTCCAGCTTGTAGCTCTACCCGGCTGCGTTTTGGTAGGAGAAAGATGGTCAATCGCAAATTGAAAATCAGCCACGATCATGGGCCAGATATCTTTATCATTTGGAACCTTAAAATCAGTGACATTCTCATCCACATAGGGAACATTATTCCATATCTTTTTTGCATCGAAATGGTACCAACCACGCAAAAATCTTGCTTCAGCTATTGCCTGGGTCTTCTCCTTGTCTGTCATATCAGTAGCTTTGCTGACCAATCGCAATACATCATTACTCCTTGATATACCATCATATACAACAACCCATTTATCATTATACGGTGTAGACTCAGGTTGCCCTAAATGGCGCTCAATGACTGTTAAGATTGCTTGGTCAGCTGGTTCACTTCCCTTGTAGGCATCTCCGGCTGTCAGGCTGCCGAAAATCCAGTTGCTTCCGGGCGCTAAATTGGTAGGTCCTGCGCCTACCCCGTCTAATAAGCTGTAAGCCCCGATTAGTACGGCATTCACTCCCTTTTTATTGGATAACGTATTCTCACTTGCTACACCCAGTGGTAATTTTTCCAAGTAGTCCTTAGTACATGAAGGAAGGAAAGCTGTTACGGATAGAATAATAAGTATTATTAAAATTATATTTCTCATCTTATTTATATTAAATGTTACTCATTTTTGTTATAGTCCAATGCTAAAACCAGCCTGGTAAATCGTTGACCCAGGGTAAAGCCCACGATCAATTCCCATTTGAGAAGCTATTCCGCTACCGGTAAAATTGATCTCAGGATCCAATCCGCTGTATTTGGTAATAGTAAATAAATTGTTGGCCTGGACATAAACCCTAACTCTCTCCAGCTTCACACGCGATAATAAACTGGGAGACAGGCTATATCCCACCTGTAAAGTTTTCATTCTTACATAAGAACCATCTTCCACAAAATAACTTGAAGGCAGTAAGCTCCTGCTATCATTGGCATCAAGAATAGGAAGAACTGCATTGGGATTATTTGGAGTCCAAGACTCAGTAAGCATCCTCATGCTTCTGTTATTTCCCAGTTCATTGAAGTCAATCAAGCGTCTTACATAATTGACTAGGTCATTGCCTTGAACCCCCTGGAAAAACATGGTTATATCAAAGTTCTTATACGCCACATTAACGTTCAAACCATAGGTAAAGTCGGGATGAGGATTTCCAATCCAAGTTCTATCTTGGTCATTAATGATACCGTCTCCATTGACATCACGGTATTTGAATTTCCCAACGCCGACAGTTCTTCCATTGGTTACCTCAGCATAACCAGCATAGGGTGCATGATCTTGTACTTCCTTCTCATTCTGGAAAATGCCGTCAATTTGCAACCCATAAAAAGAAAATATGGGTAATCCTTCTGCTGACCGCGCATAACTAAAATTTCGAATCTCCGGTGCTATTAAAGCTTCATTCCTGTTACCGCTTAATGAAACAACCTTATTTCTATAGGTAGAGAAATTAGCGCTAATATCATAGGTTAGCTTGTTGGTTATATCTCCTTTATGAAAACTCAGTTCTAAATCAATCCCTCTGTTCCTCATTGAACCCACGTTTACAAAAGGAGCTATGGCCTGGCCCTGTGTTGCAGGAAGAGGTACCTGATACAACATATTGGATGTAGTGCGATCAAACCAGTCCAAGCTGAATCCGATCTTACCTTTTAAGAAAGTCGCATCCATTCCGATATCAGTCTGAGCGGATGTTTCCCATTTAGTATCTGGATTACCATAGGCTTGAGTATCAAAGCCTGCTATAACACTCGTATTTGAACCATTCATATCATAAGATGAATTTGAAAGACTGGTACGATAGGTTGTATAACCGTTATAATTGCCTATTTCCTGGTTACCTGTGAGACCCCAGGAACCGCGTAAATTCAGGTTTTGAATCCAAGTTACCGACTCTAAAAAGCTTTCTTCGGATATACGCCAACCAGCACTAAAGGCAGGAAATAATCCGTACCGGTTATTCTGTCCAAAACGGGAAGATCCATCGCGTCTCACAGTTGCCTGGAACAAATAACGGTCTTTTAATTTATAATTTATTTTTCCAAATAAAGAGAACAATGACCATTCATAACCACTGCCGGTATTATTCAGCGACAAGGAACCTGCATTAAGAAACATAAAATCAGGATCTTCACTAATAAATCCTTGCCGAGAAGCCTGAAAAGCTCTTTGAGAACTCTTGATCGCTTCACTTCCTAATAAAATTTGAAAATCATGAATGTTATTATAAGAAAACTTGTAGTTTAAAGTATTCGACCAGGTAGTACTCATTTCAGATGTTTTCGCATTTAAAAGTCCGTTAAAGCCTATAGGCGCTGCGGCCTCTAAATTCAGCAGGTCATAAGTAGTTAAATCATTGTTCTGGTAATCAAAACCAAGGCTTGTTCTAGCCGTAAGATTCTTTAGTAAATCGACTTCGGCATAAAGATTTCCGAAAACCTTAATATTCTTTGAAGAATTATTCTTTGCTCTATCCAGTTGTCCCACCGGATTTTGAGCAGAACTCAATCCATTTGCCCTGGTCCCTGCATAATTGCCCATAATGTCATATACCGGAACAATACTTGGCATCCGGTACGAATTGCCGACGGGGTTTCCATCATCATTATTCGCGTTTGGGGTGCTGAAAAACCCGAGATTCTCGGATTGGCCAACTTCTAAATTTTCACCAACCCTGACTTTATTCTTTATTAAAAACTCACTGTTAGCGCGGATAGAATAACGCTTAAAAGAAGTATAATGCACACTTCCGTCCTTATTGAAATAATTGATGCCAAAAGCATATCTTCCTTTATCACTGCCGCCGGAAGAACCAAGATTAAATTCCATGGTAGGCGCTGCAGGATTCAGGATTTCCCTGAGCCAGTTAGTGCCCGCTTTGTTAGCTCTCGTGATTTGATACATATTAGCTTCCGAAAAATTGTATAGGCCCGGATTGGTTGCCGGGTCACCTTCGAAAACACCATACTTATTACCTGCAAGAATATAATCCGGCACGACCGGGTTCACACTATTACCATATTGTGGATCAACCGGATTTCCATTCGTTAATTGTTGTGCATTTCTGAGCTGGGTCCATTTAAGTTCACCGAACTTTAGCGGGTCAAGGATTACATCGGCATGACCGTTATTTTTTGGAACCTGCACGCCATACCGCGCATCAAATGTTAGTTTGGACTGGCCAGCTTTCCCCTTTATCGTTGTAATGATAATGACCCCGTTAGAAGCCCTGGAACCATAAATAGAAGCAGCCGAGGCATCTTTGAGTATCTGTATAGATTCAATATTGTTGGGATTAATATTGTTTAATCCTCCTTTTGTAGGCACACCGTCAATAACATAAAGAGGATCATTATTATTAATGGTACCAAAACCGCGGATACGAATAGTGGGTTCACCACCCGGAGTATTATCAGATGTTACAGTTACACCCGAGGACCTCCCCTGTAGCTGCTGTGCCAGGTTTGGAGAAGGCACTTTATTTAATTCATCTACATCAACAGATACTATCGACCCAGTTATATCTCTCTTTCGCTGCGAACTGTAACCAACAACAACTTCGTTTAATGCTTTACTTTCTTCCTTTAACTCTATGTTAATCGTGTTTTGATTTTTTACACTTACTTCTAAAGTTATAAAGCCCACATAAGAAAATACCAGCGTACCATTATCTGGAACAGTTATTGAATACATTCCATCTGTATCGGTAATAGAACCACTTTTACTCCCCTTCAGCATTACGGACACACCTTCAATAACCTCACCTTTTTCATTAACTACCTTTCCCCTTACTGAAATAGGAGGAAGAAGCAAATCAAATGCTTCTTCCTTTTTCAAAGCATACTGAATTACTTTTTCCTTTATTACCACTGTACGCTCAAAAATTTTATACGTTAAAGGCTGGCCTCTAAAACATAGATTTAGTGCCTGATCCAAAGAAGCTTCATTTACTTTCAAGGTTACCGGGGAAGCCTTTTCCAATACTTTATTTTCGTAGAGGAAGGTATATCCAGTTTGATATCCGATCTTCTTAAGTACTTTCTCCAGACTGGTTTTATTTTCATCCAGGGTAACTTTTTGAGCAATCCCCTTCGCGCCTACCTGTAAACAGGCAAAAAGCATAAAACAAGTTGTGAGCTTCATAATCAATAAAATTTTGATTTGGTTAAGCCTCGCTCCTGGCGGAGTTTTGTAATTAGCAATCAATTGCATAGCTTTGATCTGTTTTTGGTTAACGATAATAATACTTACGGTTTTGTTGATTAATAGCCTGAAACATCATCCCGGGCCCTGACCTCCATCACGGCCCGTTTTTATTTCAAACTATATTTTTATTTTATTTTTCTACTATTTCTGGAAAATTAAAGCGAATCAGTTTCCCATATGATAATCTTTTTGTTCTCTATTTTCATGTTTACACCTGTA
>Ga0075524_10000171_pt1 | contig 14224 bp, 13 predicted proteins | sample NGEPerone_FD_76826 | JGI IMG/M metagenome (GOLD analysis project Ga0075524, IMG submission 76826) | Arctic peat soil microbial communities from the Barrow Environmental Observatory site, Barrow, Alaska, USA - NGEE Permafrost154B-one | ecosystem: Environmental > Terrestrial > Soil > Wetlands >...
GCGGCGACGCGGGTGACCGGCGGCAGCGGATGCCGCAGGAACGGATCGAGCGCAATCTCAGTCGCGCCGGCGTCGGCGGCGGCGTAGGCATCCTCGATGCGGCACACGTCCGCGGCGAGCACGAAGGGCGGCGGCTCGTGCGCCGCGAAGGGCACGGGCGCGTACGAGGCGTGCTCCTCGCGTGATGCGTGCGTGGCCGAATCATCGGCCGCTATCGCCGCCGCGATGCTCGCCGCGCGCTCCGCGCTCGCAGCGTCGCGGGCCCAGTCGCGCCGCACCATGAGCTGCTCGATCGCGCGCTGGCGCAGCCCGTTGATCTCGCTCACGGGAATGAACAGTCCCGAGGCGAGCGCGCGATCGTCGATGGACCCGAGCGCGAACGGCGTCTCGCCCATGCGGCCGAGCTGCTCGCGGAGCTGCGCCTGGTCGAGCATTCGCTTCGTCGCGAGGACGAGCGGGATCTCGGTGCGCACTTCGACCTCCTCGCCATCGGCCGTGAACAACAGCTTGAGCGGCGATCCCGCCGAGCCGAAGGCGCGAACGTCCACGCGCGTCTTGCGCCCGCGCGCAGGAGCGGCGAGCGATGCGAAGCTCTCGCGTGCGCGCGCGAGGAGCGCGGCGTGCGAAGTGCGAATCACGCGCCAGCCATTCGGCACCGGCATGCGCGCGTCGATCACCTGTCGCACCACACCATGGTTCGCCGAGAGCGTGCGCACACGCGAGATCGTGAACCCGGTGACTGCGCCCGACTCACCGGCGGGCGGCTCGAGCGCGATCCCGTCGCCGATCTCGAGCGGCGTCGCGAGCTCCACGAACAGCCCACCGCGCGCCCAGCCGGTGACCAGCCCAAGCTCGACACCGCGGTTGTCGGGCTGGTCGCGCGTGATGTAGTCGCGTCCCGCGCGCCCGCCGTACATCCCGCCGGTGAAGCCGCGGCTGAAGATCTGCACGAGATCGCCCGTGTGCTCGAGCGGCTGCACCTGCTCGCCCCTGGCAACCTGGTCGAGAAAGGTGCGGTAGCTGCGCGTGACGGTGGCGACGTACTCGGGCTTCTTCTTTCGCCCCTCGACCTTGAGCGTGCGGATGCCCGCTTCCGCGAGCGCCTCGAGATGCTCGTGCGCGGCGAGATCGCGCGCGGAAATGAGGAAGCCTGTGTCGAGCGTCTCGCCCGTGGTGCTGTTCGTGAGCGAGTAGTCCTTGCGGCACGACTGCGCGCACGAGCCGCGATTCGCGCTCCGCTCGGAGATCATCCCCGACATGTAGCACTGCCCCGAGTACGAAATGCAGAGCGCGCCGTGCACGAACGACTCGAGCGCGAGACCGGGGACGGCGGAGCGAATGGCGCGGATGTCCTCGATGGTGTTCTCGCGCGCGAGCACGACGCGGTCCACGCCGAGCCGCTCGAGCACCGCGGCGCCGGCGCCATCGTGCACCGTCATCTGCGTGGAGCCGTGAATCTCGAGCGCCGGGTAGACGCGCCTGATCAGCCGCACGAGCCCGAGATCCTGCACGATCACCGCGTCGATGCCGCGATCGACGCACTCGCCGAGGAGCGAGAGCGCGTCTGCGAGCTCGGTGGGCTTGATGAGCGTGTTGAGGGTGAGGTAGACGCGGGCGCCGCGGGAGTGCGCGAGGCGGCAGGCCTGGTCGAGCTCATCGAGCGTGAGCTGCGCGCCATCATCGCGCGCGTTGAAGCGCTCGGCGCCCAGATAGATCGCGTCCGCGCCATTCGCGATGGCGGCCCGCGCGGCATCGAGCGAGCCGGCGGGGGAGAGGAGCTCGGGGATGGGGCGCGAAGGCATTAGGAGGGGAAAGCTACTGCCTTGTTGTCCCGATTCCCACGCTGGCTACGCCGCCGAGAGGTCCCTCAGCACATCGCCAACCGCGCCATGGCGCAGCCGCTTGAGCGCGCGGTCACGCAGCTGTCGCACGCGCTCGCGCGTCACGCCGAGCAACTTGCCGATCTCATCGAGCGTGTGCTCGCGGTCCGCCTCGAGGCCGAAGTAGAGCCGCAGAATCTTCGCGTCGCGCGACGGGAGCGTGAGGAGCGCGCGCTCCACCTCGTGCGTCTTGAACTGATCGAGGATCTGCCCCTCGGTGCTCGGTCCCTCCTCCACGGAGAACCGCTCGATGAGCGCGCGATCGGAGTCCTTCCCGATCGTTGCATCGAGGCGAACGTCCGAGGCGTTGAGCGATGCGAGCGCGCCGACGATCTCCGTGGAGATGCCGGTGACGTGCGAGATCTCTTTCGCCGTGGGCTCGCGCGTGAGCTTCTCGCGCAGCATTGCGATCGCCTTGATCACACGCGAGAGATCCGCGGTGCGATTGAGCGGGACGCGGACCGTGCGGCCCTGTCGGGCGAGGGCGGCGAGAATCGCCTGTCGAATCCACCAGACGGCGTACGAGATGAACTTGACGCCCTGATCGGGATCGAACTTTCGCGCGGCGGTCATGAGACCGACGTTGCCCTCGCCGATGAGATCGATGAGCGGCATGCCGCGGTTCTGGTACTTCTTCGCGACGGAAACGACGAAGCGAAGATTTCGTCGGACGAGCTCCTCCATCGCGGCCTGCTCGCCCACGCGAATGCGGCGTGCGAGCGCCTTCTCGCCATCTGCAGAGAGAAGCGGGAACCGACTAACTTCGGCGAAATACTGGTCGAGAATGTCGCGATCGCCCTCCGCTGGACGAATGTCTGCCGGAACCGCGCGGCGTCGCCGCTTGGCGTCTGCCATACTGCCCCCTCGTGGAGTTCCGACGCGCGTCGCGACTGTTTTGTAAGAATGCGTACGCAGCGGGAACTGGAGGGTAAGGTTGCGTACATTGGGCGAAATAGATATAGCGGCTAGTGTTATAATCTTCTTATTTACCCCCCCTTACGGTCACTCGCCGTCGCGGGACCTGGGAATCAGCCTCAAGGCAAACGCGACGATGACGAAGCCGATCCCGACGAGCATGTAGGTGTGATTACCCGTCTTGGCTCCCCACGCCCAGATCGCGACCGCGACAATGAGGATGGCGAATTTGAGCTGATCGATGGGTCTCATGGCTTGTCCGGGCGCGGAGCGAAGCGGCGTACGCCCTCGCGGAACTCGCTCGTGCTGCGCGCTTCGACGTTCACGCGCACCGCATGCGCGATGCCGTCGGCGAAGCCGACATCATCGAGCGCGTAGAAAAGTCGTTTCGTCTGTCGCAGCGCCTCCGGCGGCATCGCGGCCAGCTCCTTTGCGAGCGAGTCGACGGCGACCTCGAGCTCGTCATGCGTGACGACGCGGCTCACGAGCCCCAGCTCGAGCGCCTCCCGCGCCGCCACCTGTCTTCCCGTCGCGACGAGCTCGAAGGCCCGCTTCTCGCCGATTTGGCGCCTGAGCAGCGTCATCACCATCGCCGCGACGAATCCCACGCGAACCTCCGGATACCCGAAGCGCGCGCCTTCATCCGCGATCACGAGATCGCAGGCGGTGGCGAGCCCTGCGCCACCAGCGAGCGCGCGCCCGCGCACGGCGGCGATCACCACCTGCGGCATTTCGCGCAGCAGGCGGAAGACGTCGCCGAGCGCTTCCGCGTCGCGGAGCTGCGCCGCCGCATCGGCATCGAGCAGGTCGTACAGCGCCGCGAGATCAGCACCCGCGCAAAAGTCCTCGCCGTCGGCACCGAGCACCACCACGCGTACTTCGGCATTCGCGGCGATCTCGCGAAGCGCCTCCTGCAACTCGCGCGCGGCCAGCTGATCCAGCGCGTTCTTCTTCTCGGGGCGCGCGAGGGTGATGCGGACAATGGCGCCCGTGCGCTCCACCCGAATGCGCATCACGCGCGCTGCTCCGGGAGCCCGAGCGCGCGCGCCTCGGCGTCGGGCACCTCGATCACGAGCCGCAGCAGCGCCGAGGAGTACACTTTCGCCTGCGCGTCCGTGCGAAGAGTGACCGTGCCGCCGCCGCCGAGCGCCCCGTGCAGGAGAAAGTTGAGGGCAAAGAGATTCGGCAGCTCGAAGCGTTCCACCGAGCCCTTGATCACATTCGCGAAGTGCTCGGCCACGCGCTCGCGCGTGACGTAGCGCGCGAGCACCGGGTACCACTCGTCGCGCAGCGCGATGACGCCGACGTTCGCGGTATCACCCTTGTCACCGGAGCGCGCGTGCGCGATGTCCAGGAGGCGGATCTTCATGTCGTGAGGATGCTGACGGTCGGCGCGATCACGCTCTTGTGGACGAGTGCGGGCCAATACGCCACGACCTCTTCCACTTTCGGACGTCCGCCCGCGTAGCCCGTGACGCCCGGCGGACCTGTCAGCACGAGTGGGGCGATCTCGCGCGTGAAGCGCTCGAGCGCCTTGCGGTCGTTGCCGCGCACGCCGATGCGGAGCTGGACTTCGGGGAGCTCGTCGGGGATCGTCGCGAGGGGGCCGTGTGTCGCCGTCGCGCCGACGAACTCGGTGTAGATGAGATCGAACTCGAGGCCGAGCTTCGCGAGACGCGCGCGAATGATGCGATCGGCCTCCTTCGCTTTCGCGAGCGCGTCGGGCCACGCGTAGACGAGCGTGCCCACGGCCTTGTAGCCGTCGCGATACGCGATCGAGACCTTGAGCATGTCCGTCGGGGGCGTGCCGTGCACGTTCGACACGCGCACGCGATCCTTGCCGTCCGCAGCGATTTTGATCGTCGTGAAGTCCGCGATCACGTCCGGCGTGAAGTACTGCTTCGGGTCGCCCATCTCGTACACGAGCTGCTCGGTGACCCCGTGCACATCGACGCGGCCGCCAGTGCCCAAGTGCTTCGTGACGACGAAGGAGCCATCCTCGGCGACCTCGACGATCGGGAAGCCGATGTTCTCGAGGTCGGGGATCGTGCTCCAGTCGTAGGCGCAGTTGCCGCCGGTCGACTGCGCGCCGCACTCGACGATGTGCCCCGCGACGATGCCGGACGCCAATCGGTCCCAGTCATCTGCCGGCCATTGGAACTCGTGCATCAGGGGCGCGAGGATGAGCGCGGTGTCGGTGCACCGCCCCGTGACGACGACGTTCGCGCCGCGCGCCAGCGCCTCGATGATGGGAGGGGCGCCGACGTACGCGTTCGCGGAGAGCACGCGCTCGCGCACGCTCGAGAGCGGCGCACCGGTCTCCATGTGCGCCATCTCGTGGCCGGCCGCGATCAGCTCGTCGATGCGCGGGAGCAGGTCGTCTCCGGTGACGACGCCCACGCGCAGCTTCTCGTGATGCGTCGCGCTCCGCGCCATCTCGAGGAGCGCGTCGGCGCACCCCTTCGGATTCACGCCGCCGGCATTGGCCACCACGCGCACGCCGCGCTCGTCGAGCACTGCCGGAAGCACGCCCTCCATCTGCGTGATGAAGTCGCGCGCGTATCCCGCGAGCGGATCGCGCTGTTTCTGTTTTTGCAGAATCGACATCGTGACCTCGGCCAGATAGTCGAGCATCAGATAGTCGATCGGTCCGCCCTCCACCTGGCGGCGCGGCGCCTCGAGCCAATCGCCCCAGAAGCCCTGCCCCGCGGCAATGCGAACGATCCTGCTCACGTGGTCACGCTGAGTTGCGCGGGGAGCGTGAAGGTGCCGAGGTGCGGCCCGCGGTTGTGGAGCGCCGCACGGAGCGCCATCGCCAACACCTCGCGCGTCTCCTCGGGATAGACGATGGCGTCAATGAAGCCGCGCGCGCCGGCGAAGCGCGCGTCGAGCTGCTGGTCGTAGTCGGCGCGCATCTCACCCACGGCGCTCTCGAGATCGGACGGGAGCTTCTTGCCGCGATGTGCCTCCAGCGACGGGCCGTGCACGGCCTGGACCGCGGCCTCGCCCTCCATTACGCCCATGCGTCCCGTGGGCCAGGAGAAGATGAAGTCGGGGTCGAAGCCCTGACCCGCCATCGCGTAGTAGCCCGCGCCCGATGCGTGGTTCACCGTGAGCGTGATCTTGGGGACGATCGCGGTGGCCATCGCCTCGACGAAGCGCGCCCCCGCGCGAATGATCCCCTCGTGCTCGGCTTCGGGGCCTACCATGAATCCCGATACATCCTGCACGAAGAGCAGCGGAATCCCCTCTCGGTCGCAGCGATCGATGAAATACGCGACCTTCTCCGCGCTCTCGGCGTAGATGATCCCGCCGAAGCGGGGGCGTTCGCCCTCGCGCCCCTTCACCAGCCCACGCTGGTTGGCGATGATGCCCACGGGGATTCCCATGATGCTCGCGTCGCCGCAGATCATCTCCCGCGCGAGCCCCTCCTGCATCTCGTCGAGCCGTCCGTCGTCGACGATCGCGCGCAGCAGCGCGTGCATGTCGTACGACATCCGGTGATCGGCGGGGAGGAGCTCGTGCAGCGACTCCGCGCTCGGATGCGCACCCGACTCCGCGTGCCGCGCCTGCGCGGACTCGAACGGGCCTGGCGTGGCTGGGAGGCGGTTGATGAGCTCGCGCAGCTTCGCGAGGCACGCCTCGTCGTTCGGCACGTTGTAGTGCGCGACGCCCGACTTCTCCGTGTGCGTGCGCGCGCCGCCGAGCGATTCGGAATCGATCACCTGTCCCGTCGCTCCCTTCACGAGATTCGGACCGCCCAGCCCCATGAACGACGTCCCCTCGACCATGAGGATCACGTCGGAAAGCGCGGGGAGATACGCGCCACCCGCGATGCACGGCCCCATCACCGCGGCGAGCTGCGGGATGCGCAGATAGCGGCGCATGATCGAGTTGTAGTAGAAGATGCGACTCGCGCCGTACTGCCCCGGAAAGACCCCGCCCTGATACGGCAGGTTCACGCCGGACGAATCGACGAGATACACGATGGGGATGCGGCAGCGCATGGCGATTTCCTGGGCGCGCAGAATCTTCTGGATCGTCTCGGGCCACCACGATCCGGCCTTCACCGTCGCATCGTTCGCGACGACGACGCACTCGCGTCCGTGAACGGTCACGAGCCCGGTGACGACGCCGGCGGCGGGCGCCTGGCCGTCGTACTTGTCGTAGGCGAGGAGAAGACCGACTTCGAGAAAGCGCGATTCTGGATCGTGGAGAAGCGCGATGCGCTCGCGCGCGGTGAGCTTCCCCTGCGCATGCTGGCGCTCCGTCTTCGCCTTGCCGCCACCTTCGCGGAGCTTCGCTTCCAGCGCGCGAAGCTCGCCGGAGAGCTGGCCGAGCCGGGACATCACGCCTCCTGCTTCTGGCGCTCGGCGAACCACTCGCGAATGTACGTGATCAGATCGGTAGTGGCCGTACCGGGGCCGAAGAGCCGGCCGATTCCCTGCTTCTGGAGCGCCGCCATGTCCTCGGCGGGAAGAATGCCGCCGCCGGTGATGAGGATGTCGTCGCGCCCCTGTTCGCGCACGAGGGCGAGGACGCGTGGAAAGAGCGTCATGTGCGCGCCGCTCAGAATCGAGAGGCCAATGACGTCCACGTCTTCCTGGATGGCAGCGGTGGCGATCATCTCGGGCGTCTGGTGCAGGCCGGTGTAGATGACTTCCATTCCGGCGTCGCGGAGCGCGGCGGCGACGACCTTGGCGCCTCGATCATGCCCATCGAGGCCGGGCTTCGCGATCAGAACACGAATGGGGCGCATCGAATCAACTTATCGACGGGGGCACTACGCCGCCAACTCGCTCTTGCGGGCGACGAGGAGCATTTCGGAGGATCGGCGTGAGAGCGGCGCGCTCGACCAGCCGTCGTACGCCTCTTCCACGATCAATCCCGCGGACTGGCAGATCTCGGCCATGCGAGACGCCGTGTAGAGGCGAATGCGATGCTCGCGCTCTCCGCCGCCGCGCTTCCCGCTCCAGTGCGAGCGGATCGTGAGAATTCCGGAGAGCGGATCAAAGGTGCGCTCGTGCGCGACCATCGTTCCGTCCTCCGACTTCCACCAGTCGCGCGAAAGAAACCTGGCCATTACGCCGTCGCGGCTGCCGCCGTGCCACACGAGCACCCCGTTGGGCTCGAGCACGCGCGCGAACTCGCGAATGACGCGGACGTCGTCCGCGGGGTCGAAGAAGAAGCCGAAGCTGGTGAAGAGGTTGAGGACGGCCGCGAACCTCCCGGTCCACTTCGCGGGCAGCGTGCGCATGTCGCCCTGCACGTAGCGAAGCGCGGTGCCGGTGCCGCGCTTTTTCGCGATGTCGAGCAGGTGCTTCGAGTAGTCGAGCCCAGTGACGTCGAAGCCCGCTTCGGCGAGCAGGTGCGCGTGTCGCCCCTGGCCGCAGGGGACGTCGAGCAGTCGCTCGCCGGCGGAGAGGCCGAGGATCTCGATCAGCCGCGCGACATCGGCGCGGTCGCGCGCTGGTGAGAAGATCGGCTCGTATTCGAGCATGTACTGTGCATCGAAATACGATTCCCACCACTCCTGCGGGCGGCGCTTCCTCGCAGTCAAAAGAAGACCGGCTCGCGATACGCCCCGAACACCTCTTCCATCGCCGCGCGAATCTCGAAGAGGGTGGCGTAGGCCCGCGCGCAATCGAGAATGTGCGGAACGAGATTCTCCGTGGTGCGTGCGGCCGCCTTGAGCTCGCCGAGACGGCGGGCGACGAGATCGTTGTCGCGGGTCGAGCGAAGCTTCGAGAGGCGCTCGCGCTGCTCGCGCTCCGTGTCGCCGATCTTGAGCAGCGGGATCGTGAGCTCGTCGTTCTCGACGATGAAGTCGTTCACGCCGACGATGATGCGGCGATGCTGCTCGATCTCCCACTGCTGCCGGGCCGCCGATTCGGCGATCCGCCGCTGGAACCACCCGGTCTCGAGCGCGCGCACGACGCCGCCCGCGCGGTCGATCTCCTCGAAGAGCGACTCTGCCTCGCTCTCGAGCTTGTCCGTGAGCGCCTCCACGTAGTACGAGCCGCCGAGCGGATCGATAACGTTCGGGACGCCGCTCTCGAAGGCGAGGATCTGCTGGGTGCGCAGCGCCACCTGCACCGAGTGCTCGGTGGGAAGCGCGAGCGTTTCGTCCATCGAGTTCGTGTGCAGCGATTGCGTGCCCCCGAGCGCGGCCGCCATCGCCTGATACGCGACGCGGACCACGTTGTTCATGGGCTGCGCGGCGGTGAGCGTGACGCCCGCCGTCTGCGAGTGGAAGCGCATGGCCCACGAGCGCGGATCCTTCGCGCCGAAGCGGTCGCGCATGTGGCGCGCCCAGATGCGGCGCGCCGCGCGGAGCTTCGCGATCTCCTCGAAAAAGTCGTTGTGGATGTCCCAGAAGAACGAGAGGCGCGGCGCGAAGTCGTCCACATCGAGCCCGCGCGCGACGCCGCGCTCCACATAGGTGAAGCCATCGGCGAGCGTGAACGCGAGCTCCTGCGCCGCGGTCGATCCCGCCTCGCGGATGTGGTAGCCCGAGATCGAGATCGTATTCCACTTGGGCGCGTGCACCGCGCTCCATTCGAAGCCGTCGACGATGAGGCGCAGCGCAGGCTCGATGGGATAGACCCACGCGTGCTGCGCCATGTACTCCTTGAGGATGTCGTTCTGGATCGTCCCCTGGAGCTTCGACGCATCGACGCCCTGCTTCTCCGCCGCCGCGATGTAGAAGCAGTAGAGAATGATGGCGGGGCCATTGATCGTCATCGACGTCGAGACCTTGTCGAGCGGGATCCCGTCGAATAGCGTCTCCATATCGGCGAGGCTCGAGATCGCGACGCCGCACTTGCCCACCTCGCCCTCGGAGCGCGGATGGTCGGAGTCGTAGCCCATGAGCGTCGGGAAATCGAAGGCGACGGAAAGCCCCGTCTGTCCGTGCTCGAGCAGGAACTTGTAGCGCGCATTGGTATCGTGCGCGCTGCCGAAACCCGCGAACTGGCGCATGGTCCAGAGCCGCCCGCGGTAGCCCGTGGGATGAATCCCGCGCGTGTACGGGAATGCGCCGGGGAGCGAGACGTCCGCGTCGCGCGGCAGGTCGAGCGCGGTGAACAGCGGCGCGACTTCTCCTCCGGAGTTCACGAACGCGAGATCGCGCGTCCTGCTCGCGGCGAATCGTTCGCGCCAGGCGGCGACTTCGGCGCGCAACTGGGCGAGCTCCTCGTCCTGCGAGCGCTGCGAGTCGAGCTGCGGATCGAGTGTCGTCATGCTACCTCACTCTCACTGTTCGGCGATCGGGAATGCGAGAGAAGCGTTGCGACCAGCGCGACAAGCTCCTCGGATGCGGCCAGTGGCGTCGTGCGCCCTTCTTCCACGGCCGGAAGCATCTCCTCGAGGCGTGCCGTAAGCGACCGGTCGTTCCAGATGCGATCGTGCAGCTCGCGGTCGACGCCTTCCACGACGCGATCGCGCAGCCGCCCGCGCCGCCGTGACTGCAAGGTTCCACTCTTTTCAAGATACTCAAAGTGCATGTCGAGCGCCGTCGCGAGCTCGTCGATGCCTTCGCCACGCTCGGCGCTCGTGGCGAGCACGGGCGGGGTCCACTGCGGGTTGTCGGCGCTCACGGGCGCGTCGCCTCCCGCGCGCGCGCCGGCCCACGCGCGCGAGATCGACCCCGTGATGCGCGGGCACGTTGCGCGCGAGCTGTCCCGTGCGAAGGCCGAGCATCAACTTCATTTCGTGGCGCATGCGATCGGCGCCCGGCCGGTCGGCCTTGTTGACGACGAAGAGATCCGCCGCCTCCATGAGCCCCGCCTTGAGCGTCTGAATCGAGTCGCCGGACTCCGGCACGATGACCAGCACGCTCGTGTCCGCGGTACGTGCGACATCGAGCTCGCTCTGCCCCACCCCCACCGTCTCGACGAGCAGCCGGTCGAAGCCGAAGGCGTCGAGCACGTCGCACACGTCGCGAGTGGCCGCGGCGAGCCCACCGAGCGCGCCGCGCGTGGCCATCGAGCGAATGAAGATCCCGTCATCGAGCGCCACCGACTCCATGCGGATGCGATCGCCAAGCAGTGCGCCGCCGGTGAAGGGCGACGTCGGATCCACCGCGACGATCCCCACAGTGAGTCCCCGTTTGCGATAGAGCTCGGCCAGCCGCGTCGTGAGCGTGCTCTTGCCCGCGCCGGGGGGCCCGGTGATGCCGATGCGGCGCGCGCGGCCGAGCAGCGGGTGGAGCGCGGCGAGCAGCTGCGCCGCGCCCGCGCGCCGATTCTCCACTATGGAGATCGCGCGCGCGAGCGCCGAAGGGCGCCGCGCGGCGAAGTCCTCGAGGAGCTTCGCGTGGCCGGGAAAGGCAGACGCCGGCATCACTATTTCGGCGCCCGGAGCGTGACCGCGGGCGCGGCGTCGGCGCGCTGCGCGAGAAGGCGCTGGATGCGCGTCGCGGTCGCGCGCACGACCGTCAGCTCGAGCGATCCAAGCACGAAGCGCTCGCCCACCACCGGAATGCGCCCGAGCGCGCGAACGATCAGCCCCGCGAGCGGCTGCGAGCGATCCTCCACCCAATCCGGGAGCAGCGCATCGAAGCGCGCGGCAACCTCGCTCGCGGGCATCGAGGCGTCGAGCACGACCGCGTGCCGCGAATGTCCAACGTCCGCGATTGCCGGCTCGTCGTGCTCATCGTGGATGTCGCCGACCAGCTCCTCGAGCAAATCCTCGAGCGTCACGATCCCGGCGGTGCCGCCGAACTCATCGACCACCACTGCGAAGTGAAACTGTCCGCGCAGCATCTCGAAGAGCATCTCGCTCACGCGCTTCGTCGCGGGCGCGTGCGGGACGGGGCGCAATGGCGCCATGCGCTCGCCGCCATCCCGAAAGACGTCGAACACGTGCACGACGCCGATGATCTCATCGAGCGACTCCCGGTACACGGGAACGCGGCTGTATCCCGAGTTGGCGATCACCGCGGCCATCTCCAGCGGCAACAGCGCCATGTCGACCGCAAAGACCGCCGTGCGCGGCGTCATGACATCGCGCAGCACACGCTCGCCGAACTGCACGACACCGGTGATGATGTCGATCTCGTCGCGCTCGCCGATCCCTTCGAGCTGCCCCTCGCGCAGCAGCTCCTCGAATCCCTCGCGGCGCGACTGCTCGTTTGCGGCGGGCCGCACGCTCGCTGCGGCGACCGCCGAGGCGAGGCGCTGCACGGGCGAGATCAGCGCCGAGGTCGCGCGGAGCGTGGGGAGCAGCACGGGCACGAGCTTCGATGACCAGCGCCGCGCGAGGGCACGCGGGAGGAGCTGCGCGAGCACGAGCACGGCGAGCCCGTAGACGACGATCGCGATCAGGGTGCTCAACGTGTCAGCTTCGGGGCGCGCGCCGATTGCGACGCCCGCGAGAATCGCCAGCAGCGCCGCGGCACTCACGCTCGCCGCCAGCAGCTGGTGCAGCCGCTCCAGATACGCCTCGGCGGTGACCTTGCCCGTGAGCTGCTGCTCGACCCAGTCGCGGAGCCAGAGGCGGCTCGCCGACCGGAGCGCGGTGGCGGCGGCGGTGAGCCACCCCATGAGCAGAAGAAGCACCACGAGGATCCAGATCATCGCGAGCTCACCGCCGCAGGCTCCAGGCGCTCGAAGTACAGCCGGTCGATGCGGCGGCGGATCACGCGCTCGACGACCACTCGGAAGCCGCGCATCGTGAGCGTCTCCCCCGCCCGCGGTACGCGGCCGAGGCGCTGGAAGATCAATCCGCCCACCGTGCTGATGTCCTTGTCCTCGAAGTGCTCGCCGAGCGCCTCGGAGAGCTCGTCGAGCGTCACGCGTCCGGACACCCAGAAGCGCGTGTTCGCCTCGGCCACGATCGGCGGCTCTTCCCAATCATTCTCGTCGCGGATGTCGCCAACGATCTCCTCGAGGATGTCCTCGATGGTGAGGAGCCCCGCCGTTCCGCCGTATTCGTCGACGACGATGGCGATGTGCGTGCGCGTTGCCTTGAAGTCGCGGAGCTGCGAATCGATGGCCTTGCTCTCCGGAATGAACGACGCCGGGCGCACGAGCGAACTCCATCCGGCCGGGGGCTCCTCGTCGGCGATCACGGCCGCGAGCAGATCCTTGGCGTAGAGGATTCCGACGACCTGGTCCAGCGTGTCGTCGTACACCGGTAGCCGCGCGTGCTGCGAGCTCCGCACTCGATCGACGACTTCGGACCACGGCATCGAGCGCTCGACGCCGATGATGTCGACGCGCGGCACCATCACTTCCTGAACCTCGATGGCACCGAGCGAGAAGACGCGGCGAAGGATCGCGCGCTGCTCGCGCGGCGTCTGGGGTCCGTGAGCGACGACGTCGCGCAGCGGCGGCGTCGGCCCCTCGCGCTCGCCGCTGAGCGGCGCCGCGGGCATGAGCCGCGACAGCACGCCGTCGATGGCCGCGCCGGTGCCGACCAGCGGAGTGGTGACCAGCTCCGCAAGCGAGATGAAGACGGCGAAACGGGCGAGTACCCGCGCCCCGATCATGTCACCGACCTCGCGCGGAAGAATCTCTCCGAGCACCAGGATGACGATCGTGCCGCCGACCACGAACGACGCGCTGACGGCGGCCGGACGCGTCCAGAGCTCCGCCGCGATCGCCAGCGCGGCGCCGCTCGTGAGCTGGGCGAACAGCCTCGTGATCGACAGCGCGCGGTGCGTGTGCTCGCGCGCATCGCCGCGCGGGAGCGTGCTCCCCTCGCGCGTCTGGGTATCGCGGCCGGCGGTGAGCAGCGCGCCGTCGGCGAGAGCGGAGAGCGAGGCGACCGCCAGCGCGAGGACGGCGACGATCCAGGCGATGATCATCTCGATTTCAGCGCGCGCGCGAGCAGCCGCTCCTGCCGCTTCCACATGGGCGATGTGGTGCGCGTGCCATTCTCCGGATGCTCGTAGCCGAGGACGTGGAGCGTGCCGTGCACCACGAGGCGCGCGAGCTCCTCGCGGATCGGCGCGCCGTTCTCCAGCGCGTTGGCGCGCGCGACCGCCGGCGCGATGTAGATGTCGCCGACGACGGGCGAGCCCTTCCGCGTGCCGGCGAACCCGAACGAGATCACGTCCGTGGCGCCGCGATGGCCGAGATGCGTCGCGTTGAGTCGCGCGATGGCGGCGTTGGAGACGAAGGTGATCGAAAGCATCGCGTCGCGCACTCGCTCGGCCCGGAGCGTGTCGCGCGCAATTCGCTCGACGCGCGCCGCGGAGAGCGCCGCTCGCACATCGCGCGCGTTCACGTACACGCTGATGCTCATACTGCCACGAACTCGGACGTCACACCGCCGCTCGCCGCCGGATAGTCGATGCGCGCATGGTGCATGCTCGCGAACACGCGCGCGAACTCGTCCTTGATCACGTCGAGGTCCTTGAGCGTGAGAGGCGCCTCGTGCAGCTGCCCCTGGTCGACGCGCTGCCTGACGATGTGATCGATCAC